>Ga0070741_10007644_pt1 | contig 22234 bp, 20 predicted proteins | sample Coa_R1_4_FD_66440 | JGI IMG/M metagenome (GOLD analysis project Ga0070741, IMG submission 66440) | Surface soil microbial communities from Centralia Pennsylvania, which are recovering from an underground coalmine fire - Coalmine... | ecosystem: Environmental > Terrestrial > Soil > Unclassified ... | reverse complement strand
GTCCGCGTGCGTGAGCTTCTTCGGGTTGAAGAGCGCGGCGAGGCGGTCGAGGCGCTCGTCCGGCACCTTGACGACGCCGATGTTCGGCTGCACGCCCGCGCCATAAGCGCCGGTCTCGGCGTGGCCGCGGGTGACGGCGTTGAAGACGGTGGTTTTGCCCGAGCGCTGGAAGCCGATGATGCCGAGGTCCATCGGCGTTCAGGGTAGCGGCTGGGCGCGTGTGGGCGAGCCGTCGCGCCGCCGCCCGCCGCGCGGAGGGCGGTGCAAGACGGGGCAGGGACCTCGTCATGCTGAGCGCAGCGACGAATCCCGCCGGCGTTAGCGGTGGAACATGCCGGTGATGTCCCGCATGCCGGCGCCGACGTCCGGCCAGGGCTGCACCGATTCCGCGATGATCCGCACGGCCTCGCGCTGCGACGGCCAGACGAAGCGCTCGAGCGTCTCCTCCAGGTCGCACCAGTCGTAGGCGGTGTGCTCCTCCGACAGGCGGGCGCCGGGCGCGCCGGTGACGTGCGCGGCGAACGCCGGCACGAGATGCACGGCATCGGAGATCTCGTTGTAGAACGTCTCGACGTAGTCGAGCTTGAAGAAGCGGTCCGGCTCGAGCCCGGTCTCCTCGTGCGTCTCGCGCCAGGCGGCGTCGTAGGCCTTCTCGCCGGCGTCGACCATGCCGTGCACGGCCTGCCACGTGTTTGCGTTCAGCAGGTGGGGCGCCCGGAAGAGCACCAGGAAGGCCGGCCGGCCGTGCAGCATCGTGAAGACGTAGGTCGAGATCGAGCCGGTGAGGATGTTCATGCGGGCGCCGCGGCCGTCATGCGCCGCGCGATCGTCGAGACGGGATAGGGCTGCTGCATCAGCTGGTCGTGGAAGCGGCGCAGGTCGAAGCGCGCGCCGTCGCGGGCGCGCAGGCGCTCGCGCAGCTCCAGGATCTGGTGCTTGCCGAGCGTGTAGGCGTAGTAGTTCGGTCCGAGGACGCCACGCCGCGTCTCGCGCTCGGCGATGACCGGCGTGCTGTATCCCTCGCGGACGAAGAAGTCGACGGCGCGCTCGAAGGGCCAGCCCTCCGCGTGCAGCCCGAAGGCGCAGCGGTAGCGGCAGAGGCGGAGCAGCGCCTCGCGGATCTGCATGAGGTGCAGGCGCGGGTCGCCTTCGCCGTAGCCCGCCTCGATCATCACCTGCTCGATGTAGTGCGCCCAGCCCTCGACGGTGGTCGTCGTCATCAGGTAGCGGCCGGCGACGCTCGGCGCGCGGTGGAGGTACGTGAGGTGGACGTAGTGCCCGGGATAGGCCTCGTGGGCCGTGACGCCGGGGATCGTCCAGCGGTTGAAGAAGCGCATGTACGACTCGACGCGCTCGGCCGGCCAGTCGGCCTCCGGCGGCGTCACGTAGTAGTAGGCGGCGGTCGCCTTCGTCTCGAACGGGCCCGGCGGGCTGCAAGCGGCCTGCGTCGTCATGCGCGAGAAGCCGGGCGTCTCCGTGACGCCGATCCGCACCTCCGTCGGCATCGTGCAGAGCCCGGCATCGACGCTGAACTCCCGGAGCGATTCCAGCAGCGAGTCGACGGACGGCAGCAGGCCGGCGGGCGCCGGGTGGTCCTGCGCGACGGCGTCGACGACCTCGGCAGGCGTCTTCCCCGCATCGATGCGCGCGGCGACTTCGGCGAGCGCCTGCTGGTGCCACTTCAGGTCCTCTTCGCCGCGCGCGATCAGCACGTCGAGCGGCTCATCGACGCTGTCGGTCTGCTGCAGGAGCTTGCGGAACGTCTCCGGCCCCCAGGCGAACTGATCGCTGGCGCGTGGCAGCATCTCGGTGCGCAGCCAGTCCGCGTACGCCTCGACCGCCGCGCGCGCATCGGCGTTCGCGGCGGCGAACTCCTGCTGCAGCGCCGCGTCCGCCGCGGTCTGCGCGAAGGCGGGCAGGTCGCGGTCGAAGAGCGCGCGCATGCCGGCGGCCGACTCGAGCGCCGTCTCGACGTGCCACCGCGATGGGTCGCGCAGGTTCGCCTTCGCCTGCTCGAGCAGCGCGGGCGCGGCGCGGAGGCGGTCGACGAGCGAGCGCAGGCGCTCATCGGCCGGCGCGAAGTCGCGGATCGCGAGGCCGTTGCAGCCGCCGCCGATCGTCGCGAGCGGCGCGCCGGGGCTGCGCTGCCAGGCGCGCACCTCCTCGTGCTCGGTGATCTCCCACTGCAGCCGGCGGCGCAGGAGCGCCGCATCGTCGCTCTCGCGCTCCCCCTCGGGGAGCGTTTCCAGCGCCTGCAGGAAGCCGCGCACGGCGCGCTGGCGCTCGTCGATGGCGCGGGCGCTGCGGTCGCCGAGGGCGCCGTCGTGCTCGTGGAAGCCGCGCGCGGTGGCCGCCCCGGGCTGGTAGGCATTCGTCGCGGCAACGTAGTCCTGGACGATCCGCTCGAGCGGCTGGGGCATCGGCGCCTCCTGCGCCGGCATCATAGGGCGGCGGCGCGGGTGCGGCTATTCACCGGCGGCGCGGGCGGCCGATACATCAGTCGTGCGCGGGCGGGCGTCTCGCCCGGCACCGTTACGTCGAGCAGCGCCGGCGGTCGTTACCCAAACTCAATGCTTGCGTAACAGATCGGCAACCCGCGCTTGACGGATGGCATCGCATACTGCACGCACAGCCAGGCCCCGCAAGCCATGGCACCAGCTTCGAGGAGGTGTCGTTGGAGCAAGCGAAGATCACGCAGCAAGCCGCGGCGCCCGCGCCCGGAGACGCGCGGCGGTACCCCGTGCAGGTGCGGATTACCTTCGTCCGGCTGGAGCGCAAGCCGGCGATGAGCGCGGCGTGAGGCGCGGGGATCGGGGCTGAACAGCCTGGCCCGCGCCAGGAGACACGGACGCAGTACGAGAAGCCGGCCATGATGGCCGGCTTCTCGCGCGATCAGTCCATCGCGACGACCTGCGCGCCCTGCTCCGACGGCTCCGTGACGAGCACGCGGCCGCTGTAGCCCCGCGCCGACGCCGCTTCCGTCATCGCGGCGCCGATCTCCTCTTCTCTTTCGAGGGCGAAGGCCGCGACCGTCGAGCCGGCGCCGCTGAGATATGCGCAGCGCGCGCCGGCGCGCTTCGCCGCATCGAAGATCGCACTCATGGCGCCGAAGAGCTTGCCGCGCGCGGGCTGGTGCAGCCGGTCCTGGGTCGCCGCATCGAGCAGGTCCCACTGGCCGGCGCCGAGCGCGGCGACCAGCAATGCCGCGCGGCCGATGTTGTGCACGGCGTCCTCGCGCGAAAGCTGCGCGGGCAGGAGCTTGCGGCTCTCCGCGGTCGGCATCTCGAAGTCCGGCACGAAGAGCACGACGCGCAGGCCCGGCGCGACGGGCGCACGCATCTGCGCGAAGCCTTCGCCCGCGCGGACGACGACGCGCAGGCCGCCGAAGAGCGCCGGGGCCATGTTGTCCGCGTGGCCTTCGAGCCCGGCGCCGAGGGTCAGCATCTGCGCCGGGTCGAGGCGGCCGCCCATCAGCGCATCGGCCGCGACGATGCCGGCGGCGCGCGCGGCGGCGGAGGCGCCGAGGCCGCGGCCGATCGGGATGCCGGCGCCCGAGCTGCGGACGGCGATCTCCGCCGGCGTCTCCACGCGCGCGAGCCGGTACGCGGCCTTTGCGGCGTCGGCGACGAGCCGCGTCAGTCCGTCGCGCTCGCCCGTGCCTTCGAGCGAGACCGTTACGTCCTCGGCGAGGGAAAGGGCGAGGCCGAGGCTGTCGAAGCCGGGGCCGAGGTTGGCCGTCGTCGCGGGCACGCGCACCGTGACCTGTCGTGTCATGGGCGGAGTGTAGCGCGGGGGCGGCTACGCACGGCCGAGCATCGCTTCGAGGCGCGCGCGCACGGCCGGCCACTCGTCATCGACGATGCTGAAGTAGACGCTGTCGCGCTGGAACCCGCCCTGCGTGCGCATGTGCTTCCGCAGCACGCCCTCGCGCACGGCGCCGATGCGCGCGATGGCGCGCTGCGAGTTCTCATTGCGGGCGTCGGTCTTCAGCTCGACCCGCGCGCAGCCGAGCGTCTCGAAGCAGTGCCGGAGCAGCAGGTACTTGCACTCGGTGTTGATGGCGGTGCGCTGTGCGGACGGCGCCAGCCACGTCGCACCGATCTCGACGCGGCGGTCATGCGCGCTGATGTTCAGCAGCCGCGTGCTGCCGGCGACCTCGCCGGTACGGCGGTCGACGATCGCGAATGGCAGCTCGCGCCCTTCCGCCTGCGCGCGCAGCGTGTCCTCGACCCATTGCGCGAAGTCCGCGCGCGTGCGCGGCCGCGAGGGAAGCCACGTCCAGATCGCGTCGTCCGCACCGGCGCGCATCAGGGCGTCGACGTGCGCGCGGGTAAGCGGCTCGAGGCGCGCGTGCGCCCCTTCGAGCACGATCGGCGCGACGGGGGCGAGGCTATCCGCCGTCCGCGCCATCGGCGATGCCCAGCTGCTCGCGATAGTCCGGCTCGAGCGCCTGCAAGATGCCTTGCTCGAGGTAGCGGTCATACGGGAGCTTGAGCGCGGCCGAGACGAGCTGCGGCGGCACGGGCAGGTTCGGCTTTTCCGCGATCACGCCTTCGTCGCGCAGCCGGGCGATGTCGGCGCCGCCGTAGCCGAGCTCGCGCAGGACCTCCTCGTTGTGCTCGCCGAGGAGCGGCGCGCGCATCCGCGCCTTCGGATCGAAGCGCCCGAACTTCGCGGCGACGTGGCGCTGCACCGGCCGGCGCCCGACCGGCGGCTGATCGATGAGGTCGAACTGGTTGCGGGCGCGGAACTGCGGGTCGAAGAGCACGCCCTTGCCATCGAGCACGGCGGCGGCCTTCACGCCGGCCCCCTGCAGCGCGTGCATGACGTCGTACGGCGCGCGGGGTGCCGTCCACTCGCCGATCAGCGCGTCCAGCGCGTCGGCATGCTGCCGGCGGGCGGCGGCGGTCGCGAAGCGGGCGTCCTGTGCCCACTCCGGATGGCCCATCGCCTCTGCCATGCGCGCGAACTCCGCATCGGAGGTCACGCTGACCACCGCCCAGCGGTCGCTGCCGGCGCAGCGGTAGCAGCCCTGCGGCGCGGCGTACGGGCTGCGATCGCCGGCGCGCTCGGGGATGCGCTGGTTCATCTGGTATTCGAGCAGCGCGGCGCCCATCACCGGGATCGCCGCCTCCTGCTCCGAGAGGTCGATGTACTGTCCCTTGCCGGTGCGGCGCCGATACGCGAGCGCGGTGAGCACCGCCCCCGCCCCGACGAAGCCGGAGTACGGGTCGGTGAACGACAGCCCGGAGCGGTACGGCGGGCCGCCGGGATAGCCCGTGATGGACGAGATGCCGGACGCTGGCTCGAGCCCCATGCCGTAGGCGCCGAAGTCGCGCATCGGCCCGTACTGCCCGTAGCCCGAGAGCGAGATCATGATGATGTCGGGCTTGATCTGGCGCAGCGCTTCGTAGCCGAGGCCGAAGTTCTCCATGACCCGCGGCGTGAAGCTCTCCGCCACGACGTCGGCGGTCGCGATGAGCTGGCGGAGGACATCGATCCCCTCCGGCTTCGCGAGGTCGATCACCATCTCCTTCTTGTTGACGTTGCGGATGATGAAGTAGGAGGCACGCGCCCACGGCTGGTCCTGGCCGTCGTTGTCCGTGAGGATCAGGCTGCGCGTGACATCGAGCCGGTTCGGCGACTCGAAGCGCAGCACATCGGCGCCGAGGTCGGCGAGGATGCGCGTGCACGTGGGGCCGGCGAAGACCTGCGTGAGGTCGACGACCTTGACGCCTTCGAGCGGGAGCTTGCCGTCCCCGCTCACTGCGCACCTCCCCCGCGCGCCGGCACGGCGTCGGCGCCGAGCACGTCCGCGTTCGCCGAGCCGAGCGCCGGTGGCGGCGCCTCGGCGGGCGGGGTTTCGCTCATGCGGAACGGCGGCCCGGGCAGCTTGACCTCGCCGGCCGGCGTCCGGACCGTCGCGAAGAATCCGCGCTCGGCGAGATGCTCGTCCCGCAGCAGGTCCGCGACGCTGGGGACGAACGCGAACGGCATCCGGAACGCCTGCGCCGTCATCACGATCTCCTGCACGGTGTGCGATGAGAGGTATGGGCGGATCAGCTCATCGAACTCGCGCCAGCGGAGCATCCGCTCGCCCGCCTGCTTGAACACGGGGTTCTTGTCGAGCTCCGGGTCCTCCAGTAGGAGCGACATCGGCGAGGCGACGTCCGCCTGCAGCGGCGAGCCGAAGCCCGCCGCGCCCGGGATCATCACGAGGTAGCCGTCGGCGGCTTCGACGATGTCGTTGGGGTAGCCGAAGATGTGGCGCGAGTAGTAGCGGCGGCGGATGGCCCCCTGGAACGCGTACATCGCCGCGTTGTACTCGTCGGCGCAGGCGACGGCCTCGGCCATCGAGACGTCGACGTGGTCGCCGCCGCCGTTGCGGGCGCGGTTCTCGAGCGCGGCGAGGATGCCGAGCCAGAGGTGCACGCCGGCGATGTACTCGCCGGGCTCGCCGCCCGTGAGCAACGGCTCGCGGTCGGGGTCCCCGGTGTTGTACATGATCGAGCTCATGGCCATGGCGGTGGCGCTGTTGCCGTCATAGCCGGCATAAGGGCCGGTCGCGCCGAACGGCGTGACCTGCGCCAGGACGAGTTCCGGGAAGCCCGCCTTCAGCGCGTCGTACGCGAGGTCCCAGCGCGCGAGCGTCGACGTCTTCTCGCCGGTGACCAGCACGTCCGCGTCCCGCAGCAGCTTGCGGAGCAACGCGCGCCCGCCGGCGTCCTCGAGGTCGATGGTAACGCTGCGCTTGCCGGTGTTGAGGTGCAGGAAGAGGCCGGACTGCTCGGGGTCGGGCCGGTCGCCGGGGAACGGCCCGAGCCGGCGGGTGTAGTCGCCGTCGGGAGGCTCGACCTTCAGGACGGAGGCGCCGCACTCCGCGAGCAGCTTCGTCGCGTAGGGGCCGGCGATGCCCTGCGAGATATCGACGACGCGCAGGCCGTCGAGCGCGCGCTCGGCCATGGGGCGCTCCTTTCCAGCGAGGGGCATGGTACGGCGGGCGGCGGGTGTGAGCTAGGCGCGGGCGAGCGCCGAAGGCGGGGCGCGCGTCCCCGGGCGATGTTCGAGGTTAGATGTTCGATGCTGGATCCGGCTGCGGACCAAGGCAGGACGAAGCCGGCGCGGGGGACGTCCTCTTCGAACCCGATCTCGTACACGACGACGGCTCCGCGGTCGTCAGGGACGCGATAGACGATCCACAACTGGCCATCGGCGAATCGGAAGCGCGCTGACCGGCGGACCGGCGAACAGGGAACTTCGTCGCAGTGGTGGGGGTCACTGGAACAGGCGCAGCGCGGCCGGCGCTACGCCTCGAGGAGGCGGCGGGTGGCGCCGGCGGGGGTGGCTGCGGCGAGGACGCCGTCGCGCTTGGCGGCCTCGATCTCGTCCGCGAGCTGGGCGAAGGCGACGAGCATATTCGTCTTCGCGCGCAGGGTCTTGCTCAGCCCGTTCAGCAGCCCGAACACGCGGCCGATGAGCAGCAGCTCGGGCGGCACGGACGTGAGCTGGTTGCGGCGCAGGATGCGCGTGATGTCCTCGTACGACTCCTCGAACACTTCTCCCTCGGCCCAGCCGGCGCCCGTCTCGTTCATCTGGCGCGCGATGCGGCCGACGTAGGCGTCGCCGAGCTGCTCGTAGCCCTCGGCGTCGTCCTTCTTCGTGCGGAAGCCCAGATCCCGGAAGGCCACGCCCATCGCCTGCATGTTGTCGTCGAGGAGGGTGCGCGTGAAGCGCACGAGCACCTCCTGGAACGCCGGCCCGAGCTCCTTCGCCTGGCCGAAGTCGATGAGCACGAGCTTCGGGCCCGGCAGCACCATGAGGTTGCCCGGGTGCGGGTCCGCGTGGAAGAAGCCGTGCTTCACGATCATCTCCGCGAAGGCGAAGACGAGGATCTTCGCGACGTCCGACGGGTCGACGCCGATGGCGCGCATGCCGTCGTAGTCGGTGATCTTCACGCCGTCGATGTACTCCATCGTGAGCACGCGGCGCGTCGTGTGCTCCCATACGATCGCGGGCACGACGATGTCCTCGACGTCGGCGAAGTCGGCGGCGATGCGCTCCGCGTTGTGCCCCTCGTTGATGAAGTCGAGCTCGAGCGGGATGTGCTTGCGCATCTCCTCGGCGACGAAGCGGTAGTCCATCGACCGGTCGATCTTGTTGAGCACGCCGATGAAGAACGACATGTTCGCGAGGTCGATATCGACGATGTGCTCGATGCCCGGGTATTGCACCTTGACGGCGACGACGCGCCCGTCGTGGAGTACCGCGCGGTGCACCTGCGCCAGCGAGGCCGAGGCGACGGGCTCCTCGTCGAACTCGCGGAAGACGGCCGCGAGCGGGCGGCCCAGCTCGTGCTCGACGTGGCGGCGGATGTTCTCGAACGACTCCGGCGGCACCTCGTCCTGGAGGCCCGAGAGGACGTCGATGTAGGCGTCGGGCAGCACGTCGGGCCGCGTGCCCAGAAACTGCCCGGTCTTGATCAGCAGGCCCTGGTTGCGCACCGCCGCCTCGTAGAACTTGCGCGCGCTCCAGGCGTGGTGCTGGTTGCGGCGCGCCTCGCCCCACGCCGTGCCCTTGCGCTTCTCGCGCAGGCTGATGAGCTTGTAGCCGACGAAGACGCGCGCGAGCATCTGCCCGACGCCGGTGAAGCGCCGGATGCGGCTGCGTGGCGCCTGGCCACGACGGCGGGAACGATAGTCAGCGGAGCGCTGGGTCATGCGTCCCCCATGGTGGCACATCGAGGGCGCTGGCCCAACGACGGTGCATCGCCGCGCGAGCTTGACGTCGCCGCGCCCCGCCTGATACGCGCGTCTCGCGCGCGGCGTTGATCTCCTGGCAGACCCCGCCTCCTGCCGGGAGGGCCTGGTGCCCGTCGCGATCCGCCTCCTCCTGCATCGGTTCCGCCGCGAGCCAGGCGCCGCCTCCACCGGCGTCGCCCTGGCTGGCGGCGGGCTGATCGTGGCCGCGACGATATTCACCGGGTCCGCCATTGGCGGCGGCGCGCTGGCGTCCGCACGCTTGCAGGACGCGCTGGGCCTCGCGCTGACGCGCGTGACCACGGGCGTCGAGCTGCGGGGGGGCGTCGTCGCGCGCTCCGACGGCGCGCAGATCACGACGTTGACGCTCGGCCTCGCGACCACGGCCGGTGGCGGCACGGTGCTCCTCGACCCCGACGCGGGCGAGGGCGCGCTGCTGGTGCAGGCGACGACCGACGACGCGCATGCCGGCGACGTGCCGTACAGCGTCGCCTGGCTCGCCGGCGACGGTGACGCGACGCTCGAGCCGGGCGAGCTGGCGGCGGTGACCGTCGACCTCGCCTCCGCCGGAGTCGACGTGCGCGCGGGCGAGCGCGTGACGCTGGAGCTGCATCCCGGCGACGGCGCGCCGTTGACGTTCGCGCGCACGGTCCCCGCCGGGGCGCCCCTGCCGGCGGTGATGCTGCTGCCGTAGCCCGCGCGCTTGCCCGCGTCGCGCGCGCCGCGCAGGATCAGCGCGGAGGTGCGCCGATGACGACCGACGCCGCGACGCTGAACGACCGCCTGCGCCCGTTCCTGCCGGGGCTCCTCGGCATGCGCATCGTCGAGGCGGCGCCCGAGCGCGTGGTCGCCGAGATGGCCGTGCGCGAGGAGCTGTGCACGACGCCGGGCATCCTGCACGGCGGCGCGATGATGGCCTTCGCCGACACGCTCGGCGGCGTCGCGACGTCGCTGAACCTGCCGCCGCGCGCCGGCACGACGACGATCGAGTCGAAGACGAACTTCTTCGCGCCCGGCCGCACGGGCGAGACCGTGCGCGCCGAGTGCACGCCGCTGCACCGCGGGCGGCGGACGATGGTGTGGCAGACGCGCATCACCGGCGCGGACGGCAAGCTGCTCGCACTCGTCACGCAGACGCAGATGGTGCTCGATCCGCGCGGCTGAGCGCGGTCAGCCAGCGGGGTGCGCGTTCGCGTACCCCTCGAGCCCCGCTTTCGCGCGCGCGATCGCGTAGTTGTGGTTCGCGCGGAAGAGCGGACGCAGCACCGGCGTGAGCACGCGCAGGAGCATGCGGTCAGCGTTCACGCGCCAGTCGAAGCGCACGTGGACGACGCCGTCGCGCTCGCTGAGCGTCCAGACGCCGCGCCCGGTGAGGTCGCCGCTCGCGGCGATCTCGAACTCGCGCGGCGGCTCCATGCGCACGATCTCCGATGTCATGCGGAGCCGGTACGGCAGGCGGCCCTTGAAGTATTCGATCGACTTCCTCCCGACCTCGGGCGGACCGTCGGACTCGACGCTCAGGTAGACCGGGCGCCACCACTCAGGGTAGGTGCGCGCATCGGCGAGCGCCTGGAAGACGGCGGCGATCGGCGCGCGCACGTCCCACTCGTCGACGAACACGTATTCGGCGGCCATGGGACCTCCGTCTATGCTCCCGGCCACCGGGGACGTCAGGCGGGTGCGAGTGTAGCACCATACGGCCGACGCGCGTGCGCCGGGAGGGGGTGCGGACCATGCGACGTGGCGGCACGGATCAGATTCTCGATGGCTTCGACACGAGGATGTTTGACCTGACGACCATGGGGACGCCCATCGATATACCCAGAGGCGAATGGGCGAAGTACACGCGCACGCAGTCAACCGCAGTGGGACGGGTCCGGTCGCGGCGAGCCGCGCGTCACCACGTGTCGATGTTCGGGCGGCGCTTGCCGGCGCGAGGCGGCTCCGGCGGCAGGGCGCGGAGCGCGGCCGTGATCCAGCGGCGCGAATCCGCCGGGTCGATCACGTCGTCGATCTCGAAGTGTGATGCCGTGTTGAGCGCCTTGCCGTGCTCGTACATGCGCGCGACCATCGCGTCGAACGTCGCCTTGCGCTCCGCCGGGTCGTCGATGGCGGCGAGCTCGTTGCGGTAGCCGAGCTTCACGGCGCCCTCGAGCCCCATGCCGCCGAACTCGCCCGTCGGCCAGGAGACGCAGAACAGCGGCGCCTTGAAGCTGCCGCCGGCCATCGCCTGCGCGCCGAGGCCATACGCCTTGCGCAGCACGATCGTCATCTGCGGCACGCTGACGCCTGCGCCGGTGACGAACATGCGCGCCGCATGGCGGACGAGCGCCGTCTTCTCGACCTCCGGCCCCACCATGATGCCGGGCGTGTCGCAGAGCGAGAGCAGCGGGATGCCGAAGGCATCGCAGAGCTGCATGAAGCGCGCGGCCTTATCGGCGGCATCGCTGTCGATGGCGCCGGCGAGGTGCATCGGGTTGTTGGCAAAGATGCCGACCGGGCGGCCTTCGACCCGCGCGAGCGCGGTGATCATGCCGGCGCCGAAGTGGCGGCGCAACTCGAGCACCGAGCCGGTGTCCGCGAGCGTCTCGATGGCGGCGCGCACGTCGTAGACGCGGCGGCGGTTCTCCGGCACGACCGAGCGCAGCCGTCGCTGGTCCGCGCACGTCCAGTCGCGCACGCGCCCCTGGAAGTACGAGAGGTACTGCTTCGCGACGCGGACGGCCTCCGCCTCATCTTCGACGAGCACGTCGATGACGCCGTTCGCCGCCTGCACATCGACGGGGCCGATCTCCTCCGGGCGGAACACGCCGAGGCCGCCGCCCTCGACCATCGCCGGGCCGCCCATGCCGATGTTCGCGTCGCGCGTGGCGATGACGACGTCGCAGCAGCCGAGGATCGCCGCGTTGCCGGCGAAGCAGCGGCCGGCGACGACGCCGACGAGCGGCACGAGGCCGCTCAGGCGCCCGAAGTAGTGGAACGCCATCACGTCGAGCCCGGCGACACCGAGGCCATCGGTGTCGCCCGGACGCCCGCCGCCGCCCTCGGTGAAGAACACGATCGGCAGGCGCCAGCGCTCCGCCAGCTCGAACATGCGGTCCTTCTTGCGGTGGTTCTGCGCGCCCTGCGTGCCGGCGAGCACCGTGTAGTCGTACGACATCGCGATCACGCGCGCGGCGGCCTCGTCGAACAGGTCGGCGTTCACGGTGCCAATGCCGGCCACCATGCCGTCGGCGGGCGTGTTCGCGATCAGGTCGTCGATGCTGCGCCGGCGGCGCTGCGCGGCGATGACGAGCGGCCCGTACTCGACGAACGAGCCGGGGTCGCAAAGGTCGTCGATGTTCTCGCGCGCGCTGCGGTGGCCGATGGCGTGATGACGCGCCACCGCTTCGCCGCGGGCGGCGTCGAGCCCGGCATGGTGCCGCGCGATCGACTCGGCGAGGTCCGGGCGCACCGCATCGAGGTCCGGCTCCGCCTCGCCGGCGCCCTCGTCCGCGGCGCCGTGCTCGGCCGTCTCGATCAGCATGAGCGTGTGGCCTTCGAACACGGCGTCGCCCGCGGCCACGGTGATGCGCTGCACGCGGCCGGCATGCTCCGCGCGCACGATGTGCTCCATCTTCATCGCTTCCATGACGGCGATCTGCTGGCCGGCGCGGACGGCATCGCCCTCGCCGACATCGATGGCGATGACGGTGCCCTGCAGCGGCGCGCGGACGGCGACGAAGCCCTCGGGCAGCGCGACCTCGACGGAGGCGCGGCCGGCGGGCGGCGCCGACTTCCCGTGCTCGAGCACGGCGAGGGGGTCGTCGGTCGCAAGCCGCGCGCCGGCGAGCCCGGGCGCGGCGCCGGTAGCTTCGCGCGACGAGACGTACAGCCGCGGGTGCGCGGTCTCGGCGCCGGCCAGTAGCTGCGGCAGGTGGTCCTCGACGAAGCGCGTATAGGCGCGACCCGCCGCGACCTCGGCGTGGCGCACGAGCGCCTGCAGAAACGGCACGTTCGTGTCCACGCCTTCAATGCGCAGCTCGCAGAGCGCGCGGTAGGCCCGACGGAGCAGCGCGTCCCATTCGCCGGAGGGCTCGTGCACCACGAGCTTCGCCAGCAGCGGGTCGAAGGCCGGGTTCGTCACGTACCCCGCATAGGCGTGGGTATCGACGCGGAGCCCAGGTCCGCCGGGGGCCTCGAAGGTCACGATGCGCCCGCCCGACGGCACGACGCTGCCGTCCGCGCGCATGCGCTCGGCGTTGATGCGCAACTGCACCGCGATGCCGCGCGGCTCCGGCGGCGAGGCGAGCCCGATGTCGGCGAGCGCGCGGCCTTCCGCGAGCGCGAACTGCGCGCGCACGAGGTCTGCGCCGGTGATCTCCTCGGTGACGGTGTGCTCGACCTGCAGGCGCGGGTTCGCCTCGATGAACCAGAACGCGGCGTCGTCGACGTCGCCGGCGCCTTCGACCAGGAACTCGAATGTGCAGAGGTTCTCGAGCGACGCGGCACGGGCGAGCGTCAGCGCGGCATCGATCATGCGCGCGCGCAGGCCCGGCGCGAGTCCCGGCGCCGGCGCGACCTCGACGACCTTCTGGTGGCGGCGCTGGAGCGTGCAGTCGCGCTCCCACAGGTGCGCGACATCGCCCGCGCGGTCGCCCAGCGCCTGCACCTCGATGTGGCGGGCGCGCGGGACCAGCTTCTCGGCGTAGAGCGCCGCGTCGCCGAACGCCGACTGCGCCTCCGAGGCGCAGCGGGTGTGCGCCGCTGCGATTTCGTCCGGCGCGGTGACCACGCGCATGCCGCGTCCGCCACCGCCCGCGACGGCCTTGATGGCGACCGCCGCCTCCTCGCCGAGCGAGGCGAGGAACGCGCGCACATCTTCGGCGCTGACGCCGGCGGCCGTGCCCGGCAGCACCGGGACGCCGGCCGAGGCGGCGAAGTCGCGCGCACGGGCCTTATCGCCGAACAGATCGAGCGTGTCAGGGCGTGGCCCGATGAACGTGAGCCCCGCATCGGCGCAGGCGCGGGCGAACGCGGCGCTCTCGCTCAGGAAGCCGTAACCGGGGTGCACCGCGTCGCAGCGGGCCTCGCGCGCGGCCTCGATCAGCGCGCCGGCGTCGAGATAGGCCCGGGCGCCGCGGCCGGGGAGCGGGCAGGCGTCGTCGGCGCGGACGGTGTGCAGCGCGCCCGCGTCGTCCTCGGCGTACACGGCGACGCTTCGCAGGCCGGCCTCAGCGCAGGCGCGCGCGATGCGGACGGCGATCTCGCCGCGGTTCGCGATGAGGACGGTTTCGAGCGGCATGCGGCCTCCGCGCGCCCATGGTATCGCCGCCGGGCGCGAGCGCCGAGCGAGCGGCGCAGCAGTCACCCGCGCAGGCGAGCGGGGTACTATTTGTGAACCCACATCTAATCTCGTGGCATCGACCAGCTAGAATCGCCCAATCACCCGCGCATACGCGGGCGAGAGGAGGCGCTGTGCGAAGGACCATCGCCCTCGGGATCGGGCTGCTCGTCACGCTGCTCGCGGTGGCCTGCGGGAACGGCGGCTCGAAGTCCGCGACGCCGACGCCGGCCGCGAACCCGTGCGGGGGCGCTTCGACCGCAGGCTGCGGCGACGCGACGACGCCCGATGTGCGCGCGGCGACGCTCACGGGCGCGACGTTCGCGGGCGTGCCGCAAGACGGCCTGACGCTGGGGAAGGCGGACGCGCCGCTGACGATCGACCTGTACCAGAACTTCCTGTGTCCGCACTGCCGCGACTTCGCCGAGGCGATGATGCCGCAGCTCATCGCCGACTACATCGCCACCGGGAGGGCGCGGATAGTTTTCCACGACGCGGCCCTTGGACCCGACGAGGCGCGGCTCGCGCACGAAGCGGCGCACTGCGCCGCCGACCAGGGGAAGTTCTGGCCGGCGTACGCCGCGCTGTACGCGAACTTCAGCGACGACCCCGGCGCGTACACGAAGGCGAGCATCGAATCGTGGCTGGCGAAGACGGGCGTCGATGCGCAACAGCTCGCGTCGTGCCTCGACTCGGGAGAGCACGCGGCGGAAGTGCAGGCGGGCACGGACGCGTTCACGTCGCTCGGCGAGCGGGACGCGACCTACGCGAGCGAACTGGCGACCGTGCAGGCGGGCGGCGGGCCGGCGATCCCGGCGCTGAAGGTCGGCGGGCGGTACCTGACGGCCCCTGAGACCTACGCGCCCGTGCAGGCGGCGGTGGAGTCGGAACTCGGGCGATAGGCGATCGCGCGGCTGCGGATCGCGCCGGCAACTCAGTAAGGAGGCGTCCCATGTTCCTTCGACTCGTGCGGTTCAAGCTCTCCGACGCGGCGCGCGCCCAGGCGATGGCGCATGAGCTGATCACGGCGATCAAGCAGCAGCCCGGATGCCAGCACGCCGTGTTCTTCGCTGCGGATGATGGCGAGTCGGGGCTGGCGGTGCTGTGGGACACGCAGCAGCACGCCGATGCCGCCGCAGGCCTCATCCGGCCGCAGCTCGAGCGCCATCTGCAGGGCGCCGTCGCCGCGCCGCCGGAGGCGCGGCTGTTCCCCGTCCTCGCGTCCTGATCCGCGGCCTCGCGGTTTTTCCCCCGCGCGCGCGACAAACCGTGATCCGGCGCGCGCCATGGTGCGAATATGCGCGCAGAGACGACGGGCGCCGCGGCGGCGCGGCAGTGGCGAGAGGGCACCGAACGTGAGCGAGCAGGACAACGTCCAGACCATCGTGAAGATCTACGAGGCCTTCGGGCGGGGCGACGTCCCGTACATCCTCGGCCAGATGACCGATGACGTGCGCTGGGTGGTGCACCTGGACCCGGTCGTGCCGTGGGCGGGCGATTTCTCCACCAGGGCCAGGGTCGGCGGCTTCTTCAGCGCGCTCAATGAGCACGCCGAGACCATGCTCTTCGAGCCGAAGGAGTTCATCGCGCAGGGCGACACCGTCGTCTCGACGGGGGAGTACGCGTTCCGCGCCCGCGGCTCCGGGAAGTCGTCGCGCGGGCCATGGGTGTTCATCTGGAAGCTGCGCGACGGCAAGGTGTACAGCTACGAGCAGTTCCATGACCCGTCAGCGGCGGCCGTCTTCCGGTAAGCCCGCGCGGTACGCGCTGCGCGAGCTGAGGACGGCGGTCAGCCGATGCTGACGGCGTCGCCGGCGCGCACGCTGCCCGCCGCGCCGACGACGGCGTAGACGCCCGCGCAGGGGTAGTTGCCCAGGGGGCCGAGATCGATCCGGTTGTGTTGCACGAGCGCGCGCAGCACGTCGCTGTCCGCCGGAAGGTCGTCCTGCGCCAGCGTCGTCATCACGCAGCGCGGGTCGGGCATCGTCACGTCGAGCCGCACGCTGGTGCCCACGGTGAGAGCGCGCCCCACCCAGCCGTTCTCGATGAACCCGGGGTCGCGGGTCTCGACGATCACGTTCATGCGGAACCGCCGCGCATCGAAGCGGCTCGCCGGCTGCAGCTCGGCGAGCCGCGCCATCGTTGACGTCGTCAGCACGGACACGGGGAAGACATCGAAGAACGCGCCGGCGGCGACGGGCGAAGGCGCGCCGAGCGACGAGAACAGCGCGGCCCCGAGCTTCGCCTCGACGACGGTGTCGCGATGCCCCTGGGGGTCGGCGCCCTCGATATCGGGATGGTACTGGTCGATCGTGAAGTCTTCGGGCGCGACGCGCGCGAGGCGCACCTCCCGCCCGAAGAACGCCGAAAGCGCGCGGTCGGCGGCGCCAGAGTCGCTCGTCGCCGTCGTGCCATCGGGCAGCGTGACGCGCACGGGCGGGGCTTCCGCGCCTGCGCGCGGCGGCTCGACCAACGCGGCGTGGCACCGCAGGATGCCATCGAACAGGCGGACGCTCTTCGCGCTCACGACCTTTCCCGTCGCGACGTCGATCAGCGCCCAGGCGCGGTCGCCGGCCATGCCGTGCGGCGTGAACTGCGCCTCGTCGAGCCGCTCCCCGGCCATCGACTTCACCGGGAACCGCCAGAGCTCCTTCACGGATGCCATGGCCTTGGCGCTCATATCGCTCCTCCTCGCAGGCAGGATGCCGTCCCGTCCGCCCGGTCGCGGCGCCGTTGGGCGCGGCGAGGGGGCGCCGCGACCAGCATTGTACGACGGCGCGGGCCAGGCGATGGCCGCGAGCCCATGTGATCGCCCGGCATGCGCGGCGCGAACAGGGCTTGAACGGCCGCGGTGGCCGAAGCAAAATCTGCGGACTACGACATGAACGAACTGGCACTTCCGGCACGCGAACCTCCGCCGCCGGTCCTCCTGGGCGGCTACGCGGCCGCCGCCGAGAGCGCGTGGATGGGGGCGGCGCAGGCGTCCGACGTCGTGGAGCCGGCGCGCTTCGGTGCCGGCTGGCGCGTCCCGACGCTGCGCCTGATCCTGCCACGGCTCCGCCTGGCCGGGCTGCTGACGCGCGAATTCACGATCGCTGAGGCGAGCGTCATACTGATGGTCTCGTTTTTCGTCTCGGCGCTGCTCGGCGCCGTGCGGCAGGTGCTGTTCAACGCGCAGTTCGGCGCCGGCGCCGATGCCAGCGCCTACTACGCGGCGTTCCGGCTGCCGGACACGCTGTTCAGCCTGATCGCGGGCGGCGCGCTCTCCAGCGCGATGATCCCGGTGCTGTTGCAGACGTCGCGGGAGGAGGGCGACGAAGGCGCCTGGCGGTTGACCAGCCTCGTGCTGAACTCGCTCTTGGCCTTCTTCGCCGTGGTGGTAGTGATCGGCGAGATCTTCGCGCCGCTGTTCGTCGACCGCGTGCTCGCGCCCGGATTCGACGGGCACGAGCGCGACCTGACGGTGACGCTGACGCGGATCATGCTCGCGCAGCCGCTCATCCTCGTCGTCGGCAGCGTGATCACGGCGGTGCTGAACAGCCGCAATCAATTCCTGCTCACCGGGCTGTCCGTGATGAGCCACAACATCGGGTTGATCGCCGGCATCGTCGCGACTCGCGCGCACCCGGCGCTCGGCATCTACGGCCCGGCGCTCGGCGTGGTCATCGGGGCGGCGATCCAGGTGCTCGTGCTGGTGCCCGGGCTCGCCGGCCGGCGCGCGCGCTACCGGCCGTTATGGCAGCTCTCGGACGCGCGGCTGCGCGAGGTCGTCCGGCTGCTGATCCCGAACGGGCTCGCGGTCGGCGTCCTCTACTCCGGGTTCATCGTCGATACGGCCTTCGCGTCGAAGGCAGGCGAGGCGGCGGCGCTGCCGGCGATCCAGAACGCATGGCTGCTGGTGGGCCTGCCGATCGCGCTGCTGGGGCAGGCCGTGGGGCAGGCCGCGTTCCCGCGCTTCGCCGCGCACGCCGCGGAGCAGGACTGGCGGCGCCTGCGCGCGACGCTCGTGCGGTCGCTCGCGGCCGTCGTCGCGCTCTCGGTGCCGGCGCTGCTTTCGCTGATGCTGCTCGGCCGCCCGGTGATCCGCATCCTCTTCGAGCACGGCGAATTCGATGCCGTGGCGGGCCACCTGACGTACCGCGTGCTGTTCGCGTACGCCTGCGCGCTACCGGCATACGTCGCGGCGGAGGTGGTCAGCCGCGGGCTGATCGCGCTCCGCGACACGCGCACGCCGCTCTTCACCAACACGTTCCAGATCGCGGGACGCGCGCTGATCGTCGCGCTCGCGGTCGACGCTTACGGCGCCGTCGCGATCCCGGCCGCGTTCGCGATCATGGCCGCGCTCGAAGCGTGCCTGCTCGCCGCCGTGCTGGCGCTGCGGCTACAGCGGCAGATGGCCGGCGGCCCGCTGGCAGCGGGCGAAGCGGCGCTCGGCGCGGGCACCTGAGCGGGCTACGACACCAGGCGCTTCAGCAGCGCCCGCAGCTTCGGCGTGGTCTTGAGCGCCGCGCGCAGGCCTTCGAGGTTCTCCTCGCCGTCGATCATCATCGGGCTGCGCTGAAAACGCCCGTCCAGGCTGTAGTAGCAGAAGCGCACGCCGTACGAGCCGGCGTGCCCCTCGTACTCGAGGAGCTGGATCGACGGCTCGGTGTACTGGCCGCGGAACGACGCTTCTTCGATGATGTTGCCGCCGCCCCAGTGGAACGCGAACGGGCGCGGCGTCACGCGGCCGCCCTTCGCCGGCGCCGCACGTCGCGCCACGCCAGCGCCGTCCGTCGATGCCGCGCGCCGCGCCGCAGAGCCCTTCTTCGTCGTTGGCACGCGCACCTCCGGTTCGTGTGCTGCTGAGAGGACGGTGCGATCGTCGAGCACGGCGATCGACCCCGATCCTACTACACCGGCGACGCGCGGCGACCGGGGCGCGGGCGATCCCGCTACCACCAGATCTTGTCTTCGATGTCCTGGGGCAGGTCTTCGTAGTCCGTCGTCCAGAGCTGAGTGCTCAGGTACTTCCAGCCGCCATCGGCGAAGAGGCAGACGACGTTGCCACGCTCCAGCCGCTCGGCGACGCGCTGGGCCGTCTTGAGGACGGCGCCGGCGGAGATGCCGGCGAAGATGCCCTCCTTCTGCGTCAGCTCCTTCGACGCGGCGAACGACGTGCGCGAGTCGATGACGATCTTGCCGTCGAGCACGCGCTCGTCGAGCACGGGCGGGATGAAGCCTTCCTCCAGGCTGCGCAGCCCCTGCACCAGGTCGCCGGGGTGGGGGACGGCGGCGACGACCTTCACGCCGGGCTTCATCTCCTTCAGGAAGCGGCCGGTGCCGGTGAGCGTGCCCCCGGTACCGAGGCCGGCGACGAAGACATCGATCTCCGGCAGGTCGCGCAGGATCTCCGGGCCCGTCGTCTCGAAGTGCGCGCGCGGGTTCATCTCGTTCCCGTATTGGTACGGCATGTAGTACGCGGGGTCTTCCGCGGCGATCTGCTTCGCGACCTCGATCGAGCCGTTGGTCCCGCGCGCGCCGTCCGAGTACACGATCTCGGCGCCGAACGCGGTGAGCAGCTCCGTGCGCTCGGCGCTGACGCTCTCCGGGATCACGACCTTCAGGCGGTAGCCCTTGATGCGGCAGATCATCGCCAGGGAGATGCCGGTGTTGCCGGACGTGGGCTCGAGCACGATGCGGTCCTTCGTCAGGACGCCGGTGCGCTCCGCCTCCTCGATCATGTACTTCGCGATGCGGTCCTTGACGCTGCCGCTGGGGTTCTGGCCCTCGAGCTTGGCGTAGAGCCTGACGTTGGGGTTGGGCGACATCCGCGGCATTTCGACCAGCGGCGTGTTGCCGATCGCCTCGATGAGGTTCGCGTACAGCACGCGCTCAGGCTCCGCCCGCGAGCGCCGGGAGGATCGAGATGCTGTCGCCGTCCTTGAGCGGCGTCTCCAGCTGCTGCAGGTACCGGATGTCCTCGTCGTTCAGGTAGATGTTCACGAACCGGTGCAGGGAGCCTTCCTGCATGATCTGCTGCTTGAAGCCCGGGTAGCGCGCATCGAGGTCGGTGAGCAGCTCGCCGACGGTGCCGCCCTTGCCCTCGACGACCTTGGCGCCCGTGACCTTCTGCAGGACCGATGTGACCTTGACTTCGACCGCCATCTGCTCCGTGTGTCCTCCCGCCTACGCGTTCAACGTCTCGGCCGCGCGCTCGCGCGCGGCCTTCGCGGCGTCCGCCGCCTTCTGCTCTTCCTCGTTCGTGTGCCCGAAGGCGCCGCCACAGAACGCGTCGTAGTCGATCAGGCCCGTCACCTTATCGGCGGGGTTCTCGGGCTCGCCGCAGAGCACGCAGTGCGGGTCCTTGCGGATGCGCACCTGGCGGAACTCCATGGCGAGCGCGTCGTACAGCAGCAGCCGGCCGTGCAGCGAGTCGCCGACGCCGAGGATCAGCTTCAGCACTTCCGTCGCCTGGATCGTGCCGACGGTGCCGCAGAGGGCGCCGAGCACGCCCGCCTCCGCGCAGCTCGGCACCATGCCGGGCGGCGGCGGCGAGGGGTACAGGCAGCGGTAGCAGCCCTGGTCCGGCAGGTACACCGTCACCTGCCCGTCGAAGAGCAGGATCGAGCCATCGATCAGCGGCTTCTTGAGGAAGTAGCAGGCGTCGTTCACCAGGTAGCGCGCGGCGAAGTTGTCCGCGCCGTTGATCACGTAGTCGTACTGGCCGATGATCTCGAGCGCGTTGTCGGACGTGATCGGCACCTGGTGCGTCACGACCTCGACGTCCGGGTTGTAGGCGTTGATCGTCTCCTTCGCGGAGAGCGCCTTGGGCTTGCCGATGTCGTCGTTCTGGTGCAGGATCTGGCGCTGCAGGTTCGAGATGTCGACGACGTCGAAGTCGACGATGCCGATCTTGCCGATGCCCGCGAGCGCGAGGTAGACGGCGATCGGCGAGCCGAGCCCGCCGGCGCCGATGATCAGGACGCTCGACTCCATGATCTTCCGCTGCCCGCTCGGGCCGACCTGCGGCATGATGATGTGCCGCGAGTAGCGGTTCACCTGCTCCGGCGTGAGCGCGCCGATCCGCCGCGTGCCGTTCGCGTTCACCGCCGGCCCGTCGCCGGAGCCGCCGGCCATCGCCGGGATGACGGCGACTTCGTCGCCGTCGCGCACCGCCGTCGCGACGCCCTGCAGGGACGCGATCTCCTGGCGGTTGACGTAGATGTTGATGTGCGCCGGGACCTCTTCGCCGCTGCCGAACACGAGCTGGCGGAATCCCGGGTACTGGCGCTCAACGTCCGCGAGCACCTCGCCGACGTTGGCGCCCTCCGCCTGCACGTGCTGGCGGTTGCCCGTGAGCTTGCGGAACGGCGTGGGGATGTAGACCGATACCGGCATGGCGCCTCCGTCGGTGCCGTAGCGGGCCGTGCGCGACTCCGGGTCGATCGTCCCGGTGCTGCGGTCGATGTGCAGGTGTCCATGGTCCATGAGCGTGCTCGCTTCCCTTGACTCGTTACAGGCTAACACTGAGGTACCGCTCGCCGGTATCGCAGAGCATGGTGACGACGCGCTTGCCCGCGCCCAGCTTCCGGGCGACGTCGAGCGCCGCGAAAACGTTGCCACCGGACGAGATGCCGACCAGCAACCCCTCCTCGCGCGTGAGGCGCGAGGTCATGGCGTAGGCGTCCTCGTCGCGCACTTCCACCAGCTCGTCGTAGACCTCGCGGTTCAGCACGCCGGGCACGAAGCTGGCGCCGATGCCCTGGATGCCGTGCACGCCCGCCTTGCCGCCCGCCAGCACGGGCGAGCGCGCCGGCTCGACGGCGACGATGCGCACGTCCGGCAGCTTCTCCTTCAGCACCTCGCCGACGCCGGTGATCGTGCCGCCCGTGCCGACGCCGGCGACGAACGCATCGAGCCGGCCGCCGGTCGCGGCGAGGATCTCGCGCGCCGTCGTGCGGCGGTGCACCTCCGGGTTGGCGAGGTTGTTGAACTGCTGCGGCATGAAGCAGTTCTTCGTCTTCTCGGTCATCTCCTGCGCGGCGTACACTGCGCCCGACATGCCCTCGATAGCCGGGGTCAGCACGAGCTGCGCGCCGTAGCGGGTCAGCAGGCGCCGGCGCTCGACGCTCATGTCCTCGGGCATCGTCAGGATGAGCTTGTAGCCCTTCAC
>Ga0070741_10007643_pt1 | contig 22235 bp, 21 predicted proteins | sample Coa_R1_4_FD_66440 | JGI IMG/M metagenome (GOLD analysis project Ga0070741, IMG submission 66440) | Surface soil microbial communities from Centralia Pennsylvania, which are recovering from an underground coalmine fire - Coalmine... | ecosystem: Environmental > Terrestrial > Soil > Unclassified ... | reverse complement strand
ATATATCAAGAATGTTATCGTGATATACATTCGGTTCTTCTTTAATTTTCAGCACTGATGATTTATTCATCTTTTTCCTCCCTTACTATGTTTTACAAACTCTATATTTTCTTTAAAACGACCGAGGAGAAACTCGTGACACTCTCTGAGCTTTTTGTAGAGGTCATCGCTTTTGTCTTTCGTAGCGCTTATTGCATCCTCAACGGTTGTGAGTCTTCCCAGAAAATCATATTTATTAGTTCTTACAGTTACACCCAGATATGAATAGAAATCAATGTCCAAAATTTCATCCTTTTTCCCATTCATGTAAAGGTCTACTGCGGATGAAGTCCTCAGTCTTTCGAGTTCTTTTTGCTGGTCTGCAGTGAGCTTTACGAACGACGAGGATTTACCCGGTTTGTTTTCTTTTTCCGAAACACGGAGAAGACTTTTTGCATATGCTATTCCTTTGGGAGTTAAAGAAAAATACTTGTTACCGGATAAAACATATCCCCCTTTTTTCAACTCACTATATAAGGGTTTATGAATTATGTCTCCCGTATCGGGATATTGAGGATAACCTTTTAACTGAAAATCTGCTGTGAAATTTTTATATGCGGTAACTGCAATATCTTCAAATCTGATTTGTTTATTTGTGCCGTTTGACAGTTGATACAGAGAGACAAGAATCTTCTGTGACCGCGTGAGCTTAAGTAATGTTATTTCATTTTTCATCTTCATCTCTATTTAATTATAAACTTTTATTTCTAATCAGATTTTGAATTTTTTCTTTCTGCTGAGATTTATAAGAAACTTTGATTTTGCCAACCTAAACTCATCCTCAACACTGCTAAATATACGCTTGAAATCTTCCTCTGTGTAGGAATAATTATTTTTATTCGATAAATTACCCAAAAGCCTGATATTTCTAATAAGATTATTTGTTCTGTTACCTGCAAGTCTTTTGAATGCCGCATTTTTAGATTCCCCGGTTTTCATAGATAAATGTAATTCTACTACATTTTAATCCTGTAGTCAATATATATAAAATATGTGGTATAGTTGAAGCAGATGCACTTTACATGAAACTAAATAAATGATTTAAATTCTACTGCAAAAAGTGATATATTAGAAGTATGAAGAAAAACTTGGGAGTTATTGATTTGTTTTCCGGATGTGGCGGTTCAGCTCTGGGATTCAGTCAGGCAGGTTTTAACATTAGAGTGGCAGTCGATATTGATAAGAACGCTTCAGAGTCATTTAAGCTGAACTTTCCCGACTGCGCTGTGTTTCCGTCAGACATAACTTATATTTCGGGTAAAGAATTGTTAAAAGCAGGTGGATTCAAAAGCGGACAGGAAGTTGTGCTTATTGCATGCCCTCCCTGTCAGGGCTTTTCAAATGCCCGAAGAACTTCTCAAAGACTTACAGACCCAAGGAATAAATTGATTTATGACTTCTTACGTATTGTCGAAGAAATAAAACCGCTTGCTTTTGTATTGGAAAACGTCCCAGGACTTGCCACGGGAATAGGTAAGCCGCTTTTTTTACAAATTCTGCAAAAACTTAATGAGCTAGGTTATCAGACCGTCTATGACGTAGTCAATACTGCAGATTACGGTGTACCGCAAAAAAGAAAAAGACTAGTTCTCATGGGAACAAATGATTCAAATATAAGACTCGTATTCCCTTCCAAAACAAACACAGACCCAGAGAAATCGGGTGATTTACCTGCATGGAAAACTGTCAAAGAAGTAATCGGCAATTTACCTCCGATAAAAGCTGGCGAGAAGCATACCGGTGACCCGCTGCATGCATCTGCAAGCCTTGCGGAAATCAATCTTGAGAGAATCAGGAAAACTCCGCATGATGGAGGAGACAGAACCGCGTGGCCTGAAGAGCTAATTCTTGACTGCCACAGGACTACAAAAGGGCACAAGGACGTTTACGGCAGGATGAGATGGGGCCAACCATCAACTACTATGACTGGTGGATGTGCAATGCTTTCAAAAGGAAGATTCGGACACCCAGAGCAAGACAGAGCAATCTCTCTAAGAGAAGCTGCGCGCCTACAAACATTCCCGGATACTTTTAAGTTTGCCGGTAACTTCGGACAGATTGCGGAACAAATCGGAAACGCTGTTCCGCCATTGCTTGCTAAAAGGGCTGCTGATGTACTTATCCGGTCAATGGAAGACTTGGAAATAACAAAGAAATTGATACCTACATTCAGTAAGAACTTTTTACACGCTCAAGAAACCGTATAATTCGCTGCAGTGATTGTTTTGGTTGACGAATAACTCTTTTATCCCAAATATGCATAACATGCCAACCTTCAGTTCTTAATTTCCGCGCTGTTTTCCCATCTCTTTTTATATTTTCACCGATTTTTTTAACCCAAAAGGGCGGAATTGTTGTTTCCAGGGCTTTAAAATCTTTACCATGCCAAAACTCCCCGTCAATAAAAACAGCCACCTTATATGTCGGAAAGGCAATGTCAGGCTTACCGTAGATTGAGTAGTGTTTTTCAAACTTGATTCCGTTTTTTCTCAAAAGCTTGAACATCAAAAGCTCGGGTTTAGTATTTTTTGACTTTACTTGGGACATATTAAAGCTTCTCTGTTCAGGTGTGTGTCTATCCATAAGCTAATTATAGTACTTCATTTTGTATAAGAGCAGCCTTTTTAACCCCTATAATTGTCTTAGGAGACCATATATGCAATCAAGGATGAATACTAATTCAAAACAGGTAAAAGCTTATGTAGATATGCTTGGACTGGATAAAATCATTGGCGCGCAAACGGATAAAGAGTTAGAGCAAGCTGTTGAGTCAGGGACGCAATCTTTCTGGAATGGGGCTGACAACAAAGCCTACAAACAATTGCAAAGTTTAGCCAAAAAATGGGGTGGCTCTGACGACAAAAAACTTCTTAACGAATATGTAGATAAATTTATTGAAATAGGAAAGATTGATGGCGTTTTTAATGGCAGGTTTGTTGAAACTACCGTAAGCAGTGGTCACATAACATCTGTTACCAAACTTAGGCAAAAACTTATTATTGAATATAATGCCCAGTCAGTATCAGAAATGATGATTATTGACATGAGCATCAATGCTTATTTTAGGAGCTTACACATCTCACAACTTTACAGCGCACTAATAATGGATAAAGACGGCAGTATAAGTTACAACCAACTAAAAATAAACATATTGAAAGAACTCACTAAGCATATAGAGTCGGCAAACCGCCAGTTTATGTCCAGCCTGTCTATGTTAAAAGAAATGAAGCGACCAGCTATAAATGTAAAGGTACATTCTAAGCAAGCGTTTATTGCCCAAAACCAACAATTTAACAAGAATGCTTAATGATTTAGGAAAAAATTACACCGTTGAGGACTGCCAGAGAGTAAGTGTTTGTCAATTAGACCTTACTAAGGCTTTATTTATTGATTTAGGATTGCAACGAGTTGAACTTACAGAAACACCATGTTACTACGGTGGCCTAAGAGTATGGTTTTTATGTCCGGCTTGTTGCCTTAGAGTGGGAACGCTTTACCGTAAGCCTTTATCAGATGAGTTTTACTGCCGGCATTGCAATAAACTCATGTACCAGCTTCAGCTTTACCACCGTTCAAACGTTGAGTATCTTTTGAAAGCTATACATGCAGCAAAAATAAAAGGTGTGAGAGAAAATAAACGTTCTCTTCTAACTGCCGGCTAATGCGGTGCATTTCAAATAGCCTTGTTTTAATTATAACACTGAGCAATTTAGCCACGGGCTTTTTTGTGTTTCCGAAAATGTATAAAGTAGCCTCAAAAAAACTTCATAATTAGTTTATGGCCGTCAAAAGCCAAAACTAATATGAAATGGTTAGATGAAAATTTAAAAGCAGAAATAAGAGCTGTCTACGAGCCCCGGTATAAACGCAAACTCACCGAAGCAGAAATCATTGCAATTGCCAACAATCTCACCAAGTTATTTGAAGACTATCTAATGTTTAAATGGAGGCAAGATTATGCAAAAGCCGGATGAGTATTCTACAAAAGATATAGGTGAAGCTGCAGCACTTCTCTGTGCTTCTGCAAAATTACTACGCCTAGATGGGGAAAGTAATTTTTACTGGTTTGTATTTGCTAATAGACAACAATGTCAAGAAATTTCAAGTAAGTATTGGTCTAGCGATTTGCTGGTCAATGCCAAATCCTACCAAGACTCATTGCGAAGCCTGAAAGACAGGTTATTTTCCCAGCGGTAATTAGAAAGGTAGATGAATATGGAAAACGAAAATCTAAAAATAACAATAATCCTCAAAAATAATCCCAAACTATTCGCAAATGCAAATGTCGCAATCAATACAGTAGATTTTGGCTTCATAACAATAAAGGGATTTCAAATCTGGAAAAGTAGTATATTTAATGAGCGACTACAAGAACATATCAACATAACCCCTCCAAACAGACAATTCATGGGACATACCATAAGTCTTGTGTTTATTGAAAACAGGACTTTGTGGTTTGATTTAGAGGAAAAAATATACAGTGCTTTTTGCCAAAAGCGCCAGCCAGAAATAAAAGAAGAAGTTACCGAAGAAGACTGGGAAAAAATAGATAAAGCAGAACCTAGTTAGTAATCAGTAACTATATAGTAATAGTTACTATATATAGTAACTGAAATTATATTATAACTTTATAGTTATTGCTTCTATGAAGTAAATGGTTACTATGACAGTTTAAAATTATTAAATTACTTAGATATGAACGGTGAAAATTTTGATACAATTAAAAAAGAGATGAATATGAATAGACTCATATATATTGAGTATGACCGGAGGTCTTCAGAGGCCAAAGAAAAACAAGCGTTATCGTTGCCTGACCAACGCGCAGAATGTAAAAAAGTAGAGGCACGAGACAGGCTTAACGTCAAGTATAGGTTTGCAGAAAGCAGGTCAGCGTTTAAACCACACAACAGAGAAGATTTTGACAATGCAATCAAGCTCATAAAAGAGGGTAAAGCAAACGCATTCCTCTGCTGGAAAGAAGATAGACTTTGCAGAAATCCGGAAGAGGGCGGAATACTCTTACAACTACTTCAAGACGGCATCCTCAAAGAAATCAGAACGGTGTCAGGGGGAACGCATACACCGGATAGCGACCATTTAATTTTGCAAATACACTTTGGTATGGCAAATCAATACTCTCGTAACTTGAGCCAAAGCGTAATACGAGGTCTAAATCATAAATGCGAACGTGGCGAGTATCCTAGGCCAGCACCCATTGGCTATGAGGGTTATGGTGAAAGAGGCCAACGGAAAATACAACCTCATCCGGTTGAAGCATCACTAATTATAAAAGCCTTTGAGCTTGCTGCTTCAGGCGGTCTCTCGCTAAGCCAAATATGTGAGCAGTTAAAACAATCAGGTCTAAGAAATAAGCAAGGTAAAGTTATGGGCAAAAGCCAATTACATCAAATTCTAAGCCGGCCAACTTATTATGGCTACTTTTACCAGAATGGGGAACTTTTTGAGGGAACGTATGAGCCATTGATTAAAAAGGCTTTGTTTGACCAAGTACAGGAAGCGTTAAGAAATCGCTCAAAACCAAAGGTCAAGGTCTGGATACACACTTATAATGGCTTGATAACTTGCGGTGATTGTGGCTGTCAAATAACAACAACTATCAAAGAAAAATACTACAAACGAACTGATAGGACTGCTGTTTATACCTATCACAATTGTACTCACCGCAGGGGTAATTGCTCACAAAAAGCTGTTACCGGTAAAAAATTAGAACGGCTATTATCTAACCAGATAACAAAAATAGAAATTGACCAAGAAACGTTTGACTTGGGTATAAAATTATTCAAAGCAAAACACGGTGAGGAAATGAATAAACTGTCAAAAAGACACAGATATTTAGATAATCAGTACGTTGCAATACAAAAAAAGCTAAAAGCGATAGTTGATATGCGGGCAGATGGAGAATTGACAAAAGAGGAATTTTTGGAGCAGAAAAAAGAACTGTTAGGAGAGAGAAAATCCACTGAGGAAAAATTAAATGATAATCAATTATCCGCTGACAGTTGGTTGGAACTTTGTACAAAATATCTCAATAACGCATTTCAGGCTCGCGAAATCATGGAGAGTGATGTTATGGAAGATAAACGGAATTTGATACTAGATGTCGGTCAGAACTTAATTTTGGAAGATAAAAAGCTACAGTTTAGCTTCAAACAGCCATATGATGTACTGCTTTTGCCCAAGTACCGTAAAGATGTGCTGCCGAGCAGGGATTCGAACCCCAATAACAACCTCCAGAGGGTTGCGTCCTACCGTTAGACGACTCGGCACTGTGGTTGAATTCTAGCAGATTTGACACCTCCTTTCACCTTTACTAAACTAACTTTAGAGTGTTTTTCTACCACAAATCAAAGAAAGATCACATAAAAGAGAAAGGAATGCACGCCCTCGATAAGATAATTTTCCCGATCGCCCTGGTTTCCCCAATAATGACAGTTCCCCAGGTTTTGCAGGTTTGGCAGGATCACAAAACTGCCGGGCTCGCAATTACGACATGGATAGGGTTTGCTTTTGCCTCGACTTTCTGGACACTTTATGGGGTTGCTCATAAAGATAAGGCAATAACTTATTCATCCGGAATCGTCGTAGTACTGGATATTCTAATAGTTATTGGTATTTTGGCCCAACAGTGAGTTAAAGCTAAAAATGAGAACCGAACTAGGTGTCTCAATGGAAGAATTTATTGCAAAAGCTAATTCCTTTGCAAGGCACGCTAATATATTGAAAGATGTTATGGACAGTCCTATACCATTACCCAAGGCTATGGTTATTATGAAAAAGGAGTTGAAATTAATGGACTCTTTAACTTATGATATGTTGCCGGTAAAAAACGATGAATGACTTAATAAAAAAACATTGTGTTCCGTGCGAAGAAGGGGGAGATCCGATGTCCCAGGAGAAAGAGGACGAATTAATAAAAGAAGTTCCAGGCTGGACACTCATTCGTGATGGGACTCATAAACTCACACGTTTATTCAAGTTCAAAAACTTTAAGGAATCACTAGCTTTTGTGAATAAAGTGGGAGAGCTGGCAGAGGAAGAAGGACACCACCCAGATATAAAAATAGTATGGAATAAAGTTCAGCTTGACCTTTTTACCCACGCAGTCGGCGGGCTTCATGAAAACGACTTCATAATGGCCTCCAAGGTCAATAATATGGTACAATAGGGAGACCTTGACTCCAAATAACCCAATTTCACCGGCCCATAAATGTTTCCAGTGCGGAAGTCCTCTTATTTTTGTCAGCAAGAAAACAGAGAAAACAGAAGGAAATATGTATCCCATGACTACAACAATTTACAAATGTTCAAATAAGGTATGTCAGGCCGATACCAACCGAAAGATTTCCGAAAGAAGAGAAATGAGAAAGAAACAGGAAAAGGATAAAGAGGATAGGGCAAAGCTTAAAAAACAGCAAAAATCCAGAGTCCACTTGGTGTCGTAAAAATTGCTTCTTGACATGTACCTCTTCGGAAAACTATTCTAAAAGTGGAAGCTAAGTCTTAGGCAGAAGTTTAGGCTTGTGTAAAAAGATACAAGCTTTTTTTTAAGGTTTGTCTCTTTTTATTCTAATTGAATTCTCCTAAAGTCTAGCTTCCTATTGCTTTATGGTTCAAGAAAAAATTGAAAGAGTTGCAGGCGCGCCGGCAGCAGTACTTGATCAAGCGATAAATTTGTCCAAACAGGCAAAAGATAGGATAGGAAACCAACAGCAAATAAAACGCGGCAGGGAATATTGGGAAAACCTCGGGCCCGGTTGGACAACGGGAGCATCGGATGACGATCCTTCGGGAATTGCAACCTATTCTCAGGCAGGCGCTACATACGGATTTCAGCTTCTTTGGCTTGCAGCGTTTACTTTTCCCCTAATGGCAGTAGTCCAAGAAATGTGCGCCAGGATCGGTTTAGTAACCGGCCAGGGACTCGCAGCAAATATCCGAGACTACTTTCCAAGGTGGGTTTTATATAGTTCTACTATTCTTCTTCTTATCGCGAATATTTTTAATATTGGCGCGGATTTGGGGGCAATGTCCAAAGCCGTCCAGCTTTTAAGGCCCGGATTTTCATTTGGCTCGTTGGTTCTGGGGTTTGCCATAATTAGTTTAGGACTCCAAATATTTATTCCATACGAAAAGTACGCAAAATATCTTAAATTTTTAGCCCTTATCCTTTTTTCGTATGTTTTAACTGCTCTTATTATAAATTTGAATTGGAATTACATTCTTACTAAAGCCGTTATGCCTTCTTTATCTTTTTCAAAGGACCAAATAATTCTTGTGTGCGGAGTTTTGGGAACAACAATTTCTCCTTATCTTTTCTTTTGGCAGACTTCACAGGAAGTAGAAGAAGAAATCCTCAAAGGTAAAGAAACCCTCAAACAGAGGCAAAGGGAAACAAGCGCAAAAGAAATAAAAAATATGAGGATAGATGTTTGGACGGGAATGTTTGTTTCAAATTTGATTATGTTTTTTATTATTGTTGTATGTGCTGCGATTCTTAACGCAAACGGGATTACAAACATTACAACCGCAGCAAGCGCAGCCGCAGCCTTAAGGCCCCTTGCTGGGCAAAACGCTTATCTTCTTTTCACGCTCGGAATAATCGGGACCGGGCTTTTGGCTGTTCCTATATTGGCAGGATCCGCGTCCTATGCTTTATCCGAGAGTTTTGGTTGGACCAACGGACTTCACAGAGAGCTCAAGGAGGCAAACGCATTCTACGGAGTAATAATAATTGCTATGATGATCGGCCTGGTAATAAATTTCGTAGGTCTTGATCCCATTAAGGCTCTTATTTATTCGGCTGTTATTAATGGTATGGTTGCCCCGGTTATTTTGGTTACCATTCTTCTTCTTTCGAATAATAAGAAAATTATGGGAGATCACGTAAGCGGTAAATTTACCCTATCTTTGGGTTGGGTAATCACGATTATTATGATCTTGGCTGGGATCGGAACGGTTTTATCTCCTTTCCTGCCCTAGATTCACCCTTTGCACGTAAGCAATTACTTGTTTCTTACTTGACAACTGGCAGATACTTTGATAGAGTGCTAATACACTAATGACACGATTAGTTCCAATAATCCCCATCAGAGACGGTATAATTTTCCCCGGTACAGATTCTGTGCTTACTTTTGGCAGGCCAAAAAGCCTGGAAGCGCTTGAGGCTGCTTTTGCGAACGAAAGAATAGTTTGTTTCGTTTTGCAAAAAAACGCAAGACTTAACGAACCCACTACAGACGAGCTCTACGAAGTCGGAACAATTTGCCACATTGAGAGAATGATTAAAACGGACGGAGAAATAAATGCCCAGGTTAAGGGTTTGGTTCGTGTAAAAGTTGTTTCGTACGACCAGGATCATCCTTATCTTCTTGGAAAAGTCGAAGACATTTTGGACGAGGAAGAAGATACGGCGGAAGTAAAAGCGCTCTGTAACCATTTAACAAACGAATTCAGGCGCGCAATGAATCTTGGAAAATTTGTGGACTTTCTTGTCTTTATGAACATAATGTCGGAAAACACCCCTTCACAATTGTCCAATCTTATAGCTTCTGTTTTGGATATTAAGCCCGAAGAAAGACAAAAGCTTTTGGAAGAGCCAAATGTCAGGAAAAGGCTTGAAAGAATAACCGAATCTTTAGGAAAAGAACTTAAAATTCTTGAGATTGAAAAAAGAATTACAAACAAAACTCAGGAAAGATTCGAAAAGGGCGCTCGGGAAATGATGTTAAGGGAAAGACTCAAGACGATCGAAAAAGAACTCGGAGAAAACGAAGAGGATAACGAAACAAAAGAGTTGATCGATAAAATTAAAGCTGCGGGAATGCCGGAGGATATAGAAGAAAAGGCGGTAAAAGAAGTCAGGAAGCTTGGGCAGATGAATCAATTTAATCCGGAAGCAGGATACATTAGAAACTATCTGGATTGGTTGGTTGCACTTCCTTGGAGTGTTGAAAGTAAAAACAACGTAAACATAAAGGGGGCGGAAAAAATTCTTGATGAGGACCATTATGGTTTGGAAAAAGTTAAGGAAAGAATTGTCGAATACCTGGCGGTCCACAAATTGGCCGGAAAAATGAAAGGACCGATTCTTTGTTTTGTAGGACCACCCGGAGTAGGTAAAACTTCAATCGGAAAATCTATCGCAAGATCACTGGGCCGAAAATTCATCAAAGTTTCTCTCGGAGGAATTCGGGATGAAGCAGAAATTAGAGGGCACAGAAGAACATACGTTGGTGCATTGCCTGGAAGGATTATTCAAGGGATTAAAGACGCAGGGACAAAAAACCCGGTCTTTATGCTTGACGAAATAGACAAAGTCGGAGCAGATTTTAGAGGGGACCCGTCCAGTGCACTTTTGGAAGCTTTGGACCCCGAGCAAAATACGGGATTTTCCGACCATTACCTTGAAGTTCCGTTTGATCTTTCGGATGTTATGTTTGTTACGACAGCAAACGTGCTCGACACAATTCCGCCGGCCCTTAGGGACCGATTGGAAATCATAAACTTTGCGGGATACACACAGGAAGAGAAATTCCATATAGTTAAAGATTTTCTTTTAAGAAAACAAATGCAGGCTCATGGACTCACTCCTTCTAAAATTTCTATATCGGATACAGCGATTAAGTTTATTGCACAGCATTACACAAGAGAAGCTGGAGTAAGATCGCTGGAGCGACAAATTGCATCGATTCTTAGAAAAGTTGCAAAGATGGTCGCGGAAGGAAAGAAAGGAAAAGTTTCGGTTACTCCGAAGAACGTCTCCAAATTCCTTGGACCAATTAAATTCAGCTCCACACTTTTGGAAAAGAAAGACGAAGTCGGAATGTCGACAGGATTGGCATGGACAGAAGCAGGTGGAGATATTTTATTTATCGAAGTCGCATTAATGCCGGGTAAAGGAAACTTAATCCTTACAGGGCAGCTTGGGGATGTTATGAAAGAATCCTGCCAGGCAGCGCTTTCATATATTAGGGCAAGAGCAAAGCAATTGGGGCTTTCCGAAAAGTTCTATCAAAAAATTGACGTCCACGTCCATGTTCCTGAAGGAGCGGTTCCAAAAGACGGACCTTCTGCAGGTATCGCTATCACCACAGCCATCAGTTCAGCATTAACAAAAATACCTGTAAATAGAACTGTAGGAATGACAGGAGAAGTAACACTGCGAGGTAGAGTTTTGGAAATTGGCGGTCTCAAAGAAAAAGTTATCGCAGCTCATAGAGCCGGACTTAAGACAATAATTATTCCAAAGGAAAATAGAAAAGATTTGGAAGATATTCCAAAAGAAGTACTAAAAGATTTGAAATTCATATTCGTCGAACACATGGATGAAGTATTACAAGTGGCATTAACAAAAGAATTGCCAAAAGAAATTTACGAACACCGCCCGGTTCTCCTGGCCCAAACCCCCCACCAAGCAGACTAGCTGACGGATTCTAAAGATTTAATATTTCCCATATTAGTTAAAACTTTATCTATTAAATCAATAATAGGCTTAGCGTTAAGCGAAAGTTCGTTGTGTGTTCCCCCCATCGAATAGAAACCATCAATATACCGGTCTTTGAGAGGCTCATTCGTAATTGGATCCCTCTTTATTTTAAATGCATTCACCATTCTGCCTATAGGGAATACCGTATCACCTGTTGTTTGGATTATAAAAATTCCTACACCTTTGCTGTGTACATATCTTAGGGTATTGTGAATATCGGCTCGAGAAATTTCATGTAATTCTCTATAAGTTAATTCTGGATTATTTATTATTGCTTTAAACCCTTCGGCCCCCATGCTTCCTATAGTTCCCATATATTGTGGATGCGCAGTTGCATGGACAGCTTTTTCCATAGTGTTTAACGCAAATCTTGTTAACAGTTTTGGCGTAGCATCTTTTCCTATCATACCTCCGGGATTAACGAGCACAAGATAACGGAATTTCTCTGGATCGATAAGAGCAGCCATGGAGGAGTAAATTGCTCCTTCGGAATGTGCAACAACGTCAACTTTTTTAATTTTCTCAGCCTGGAGGATTCCGAGTAAATCAGCCATTTTCCGATCTTCTTCTCTAAGTTCTTTTCCTATTCCCCTATCTCTTGGAGTAGACATAGCAATAACGCGTCTTCCCCTTTCTGTTAACTCACGCAATGGGCCTTCGATAGCAGCAATGCTACCTCCCCAGCCGGGTGCAACTAATACGGGTACAGCAGATTTTTCAGATTCGGTTTGTGGATGAATATCCACATACATTACTTTGTCGTTAAATATTTGTACGCTCTTTGGTTTTGAAAATTGTTCCTCAAAAGAGGGGACTCTTGGAGTAATCTCAGGGGTAGAGTCAATCATCAAATTTATAATATCATAAATGGAGCAATTTGTACCCCTGACCGGATTTGAACCGGTGATCTCCTGGATGAGAACCAGGTGTCCTAAGCCGCTAGACGACAGGGGCTAGCCCTGTAATTCTACCTCAAAGCTAGCTTCCAAACAACCTTTTTGGTATTATTCTTTCACATGGATAATATTTTTCTCTCCGTTGTGGTTCCTTGCTACAACGAAATGGCGAATCTGCAAAAAGGAGTCCTCGAAAAAATAGCTCACTATCTATCACGGCAAAAGTTTGCATATGAAGTATTGATCGTTGATGACGGGTCAACGGACGGAAGCATAAGCTTTATAGAGCATTTCATAAAGGATGAACCAAAATTTAAGCTCATCAAAAACTCGCACCTTGGTAAAGCCGGAACAGTTACAGCCGGAATGCTAAAGGGAAAAGGGGAATGGAGATTGTTTTGCGACATGGACCAGGCCGCTCCAATCGATGAACTTTCAAAACTTTTGCCTTTTGCAAAAGATGGTTTTGATGTAATTATTGGCTCAAGAAGCAATCAAAGAAAAAACGCGCCCTTTACTCGCCAAATTATGGCAAACGGAATGATAATTCTAAGAAAAATCGTAATCGGGCTTTACGATATTAAAGACACGCAATGCGGATTTAAGATGTTTAGCGCAAAAGCTTCGGAAGTTTTGTTTGGAAAGCTATCCGACGTTCATAACGGATTTTCTAAAATAAAGGGGTCCAATGTTACAGCCGGATTTGATATAGAACTTTTATATATTGCCAGAAAAAACGGATTTAGGGTTAAGGAAGTTCCGGTTGAATGGCTCTATGTTGAGTCAAGAAGAGTTAATCCTATAAGCGATTCGATCGAAGGCGTTATCGAACTTTTTAAGATAAGAGCAAACATCCTCAAAGGTGTTTATGAAGGATAGAATTTTATCGGCGCTTTTTATTTTTGGTTTAATTTCTCTTTTTCTTTATTCCTACACTCAAGTTGATCTAGGACTAACGCTCTCAAGGAATCCGGCGGTTAACTTTTTACAGAAACAATTCCAATTCGTAGGTTTTTTCGAAAGGCCACTGTCTACTTATTTGTACATTTCAATTCTTGTTCTATTTTCAGTCCTTTACATAATTTTTCTCCGCTCGGCAAAAAAAGGACATGTTACAAGAAAACAGTTTCTTCTATTGATTGGCTCATCCGCGGTGATTTTGAACTTTGCCTATCCCGCGTTCACTTACGATGTGTTTAATTACATTTTTGACGCAAGAATTCTAACTTTTTATCACCAGAATCCGTATCTGCATAAGGCCCTAGATTTTCCCGGAGATCCTATGCTCCAATTTATGCACTGGACCCAGAGAACTTATCCGTACGGGCCTGTCTGGCTTGGACTTACCGCCCCTTTGTCTGTAATTGGAAAGGGCCTTTTTATTCCCACGCTTTTTTTATTCAAGGGAATGATGACTATTTTCTTTTTGGGAACCGCTTACTTTATCCAAAGGATTTCGAAAAACAAATTCAGCGTTTTACTATTTGCTATCTCTCCGCTTGTTATTTTTGAATCGTTGGTTTCGTCGCATTTGGATATTGCAATGATGTTTTTTGCAGTTTGGAGCTTTTTTCTGCTTAAAAAAAGGATATATTTGCTTTCGATTTTCTTTTTGCTTTTTTCAATCGGAATAAAGTTTGCGACTGTTTTTCTTTTGCCCGTCTATCTGTACGTTTTGTTTAAAAGAGGAAAAGTCGATTGGGAAAAAATGGTAACTTATTCTGCAGTCTTAATGTTGGCGTCGGTTATAGCTTCTTCATTTAGAACTAATTTTCAGCCCTGGTATCTTTTGGATGTTATCCCTTTTGCAGCCCTTTCGAGTAAATTCTATATAAAAACACCTATCATTATTTCTTCAATTCTTATTCCTTTAACTTACGTTCCCTTTTTAAATCTTGGAAATTGGGACAAACCCGTTCCTACAATACTGTTTTATTTAAATATTTCGGTTATCGCGCTTTGCATCCTGTCAATTCTCATCAAAAGTCGTAAAATACATCTATGATCATGTTTTGGTTCGTTTCCGGTATTCTTTTTCTTCTTTCACGTCTCTACAATATAATGAGTCTTCCAATCTTTACCGACGAGGCAATCTATACCCGCTGGTCCCAAATCGCAAAACTTGATCCAAATTGGAGATTCATCTCGTTAACCGACGGGAAACAACCTCTTTTTGTCTGGATAAACATGATCTTTATGAAGTTTATTTCAGATCCTCTTTTGTCTGGGAGACTTGTTTCTGTTTTTGCCGGGGCACTTACAATGGTGGGGATATTTTTCCTGGCCCGCGAATTATTCAATAGAAAAGTCGCAATTATTTCTGTTTTTCTTTACATAGTTTATCCGTTTGCTTTGGTTTACGATAGGATGGCTCTCTATGATTCGCTCGTTGCCGCAGGCGCTATCTGGTCGTTATTTTTCGAAATATTGCTCATTAAAAAAAGAAGACTTGATATAGCTTTAATTTTAGGGATGGTATTGGGAGCGTCTGTTCTTACAAAAACTTCCGGCTTTTTATTCATCTACTTATTGCCCGTATCTTTGTTATTGTTCAATTGGAAAAGCGAAAAAAGGAACGATCAGTTAATTCGCTGGGGGACCTTGGCAATTGTTTCAACTGGATTTGCTTATTTTTATTATTCCATTCTCCGTCTTTCTCCTTTTTACCACATAATTAACGAGAAAAATGCGATCTTCGTTTACCCACTTAGGGAATGGTTGACCCATCCGTTTACCTTTTTCGTTAGCAATTGGTCCGGACAATTTAATTGGCTATTAACCTATATGACCCTTCCGGTTCTTCTTCTTATTGTCGGTTCATTTATTCTCAACAGGAAAAATTTAAAAGAGAAATTGTTGCTTTTTTCTTGGTTTATTTTTCCATTTATAGCTCTGGCGTTATTCGGTAAAACTTTATATCCCAGGTTCATTCTCTTTATGACCATGCCTCTTTTAATTCTCGCCGCGTACTCTCTTTCTGAAATCTATAAAAAGATAAAATTAGCTCCCTTGATCCTTTTGTTATTTACCGCCCTGATGCTTAAATCGGATTATTTTATTTTAACTGACTTTGCAAAAGCACCAATAGCATATTCGGATTTACAGCAATATATTTTGGATTGGCCTGCAGGAGTAGGAGTTAAAGAAGCAGTTAAATTTTTTGATGAAAAATCAAAAAGCGGAAAAATTTTTGTTGCCACCGAGGGAACGTTCGGACTGATGCCTTATGGATTGGAGATATATCTATTCAAAAATAAAAACGTAGAAATAAAAGGAGTCTGGCCTATTGAGGATCTCCCGCCAAAAGAGGCAACCGACGCGTCTAAAACAAAGCAGGTTTATTTCTTGTTTTACCAGCCTTGTACGCAATGCAAGATGCCGGGCGATGCGCCGCAGTCCTGGCCTGTTAAAAAAGAATTAAGTTTCCCAAGGGTCAATGCAGGATCGCTAACAATCTATAGTCTTAGATGAAAAAGGAATTATTAAAGCCGCTTGGAATTTTTATTTTTCTTGTTGCCATATTTTTTTACCCCATATTTAAGGGGAACATACCTTTCCCGGGGGATCTGCTCGTTTCTACTTACGAACCGTATAAAGCTTACCCGATACTTGGATACCAACCCGGTGGTGTTCCGAGTAAGTTACAAGGCGCGGATGTTATTAGGCACATATTCCCTTGGAAGTTTCTTGCCATAGAAATGATAAAAAAAGGCGAGATGCCTTTTTGGTATCCCTACAATTTTTCGGGTAACCCTCTTTTAGCGAATTTCCAAACCGGAGCCTTCTATCCTTTCAATATCCTCATGCTAATTTTTCCGTTTCTCACGGGTTGGACTTTATACATAATTTCAGCTCCAATTCTTTCGGCGTTTTTTATGTATCTTCTGCTTAGGGAATTTAAAATAACAAAACTTTCAAGTCTCTTCGGAGGATTTGCCTTTGCTTTTTCTTCCTTTATGGTTATTTGGATGGAATATGGGAATATTGGGCACACATTTTTGTGGCTTCCGCTCGCACTTTTGTGGACGCATAGATTTTTGAAAAAATTTGAATACAGATACTTATTCTTTTTATCTCTAACGCTTGTCATGTCTTTTCTAGCCGGTTTTGTCCAATCTTTTTTCTACCTCTTCGTTGCCGTGTGGGTATATTTTTTAGCAAGATTATTTACGGAGAAGTCATTCAATATTGGAAGATTTGCTCTTTTTCTAATCGCTACTCTTTTCCCGCTCGGGCTTGGAGCATTGCAGCTTCTTCCTACCACCGAGTTATTCTTGGATTCTTCGAGAGGAAATTATACGTTGAGTCAAATCCAACATCTTCTTAACCCCTGGTGGTACATGATAACCCTTGTTGCGCCAAATTATTTTGGTCACCCTGCAAGCGGAAATTATTGGTTTTACGGAACTTACATCGAAAGGGTTTCCTATATTGGTCTTGTTCCCTTAATTCTTGCAATATATGCGGCTTTTAATTTTCGTAAAAATAAAGAAATTATAATATTTGGAGGTATTGCTTTGTTTTGCCTTCTCGTAACAACCGACTTATTTATTACAAAATATTTCCACGCAATTCCAATTCCTGTTATTTCTACGGCTGTTCCAACAAGGATGCTGAGCCTTTGGGAATTCGGAGCAATTATCTTGTCTGCCTTTGGATTGGATTATTTTAGGAAAAGACAAAACAAGAAAGCTTTATATTTTGCTTTTGGTTTAATATTCATATTTTTGGTGGTGGGGTGGATATTCGTAGCTGTAGCGCCGAAAATTTTCGGAACAAACTTAAATTATTTGGTAACCACGAAAAGAAATCTAATGCTCCCCACGGTATTTTACTTTTCTTTTTTGACTCTTAGCTTCTTGTGGTTTCATAGAAGGTTTAAACCGGCGACTTTTTTAATTTGCCTTTTGACCTTTATTGATCTTTTTTACTTTTTCCAAAAAATTACGCCTTTTTCTCCGAAAGAGTTTGTGTATCCCAAGACCTCTGTTATTTCGTTTCTTCAGAAAAACGCGGGAATAAATAGATTTTGGGGATACGGAAGCGGTTATGTAGAAAGCAATTTCCAGATTATGGACAAGACGTATTCGCCCGAAGGAGTCGACCCTCTTCATCTAAAAAGATACACAAGATTAATCGAGGTTTCAAGGAAAGGAGAATTTGTTAAAGAACTCCCAAGACCGGATGCCAATATTTTGCCCGGGTATGGAGTTGACAGTTTAAAAAACAATATATTCAGACAAAGAATATTGGATCTAGTCGGAGCTAAATACATTCTTCATAAATCGGGAGATTCTTTTCCGGACAACCTTACATTCCCGGTCGGAGCATACAACTTTATTTATCACGACGGGCATTATCAGATTTACGAAAACAAAAATGTCGTTCCCAGGATCGGTTTATTCGGCGAATATATAGTAGAACCGGATAGGGAGAAAATAATCCTAAAGATTGGTGATGAAAGTGGAAAATTTAACCTTAACAAAACTCTTATCTTAGAAGAAAAAGTACCTCTTCAAATTTCGCCGGATGAAAACGCAAAGGTTGAAGTAAAAAACTATGAGGAGAATAGATCATCTTTCATAACCTCTGCAAAGACCAATACACTTTTCTTTTTATCGGATAATTATTACGAAGGATGGACTGTAAAGGTTGACGGTAGGGCTGCTAAGATATACAGGGCAGATTACACTTTTAGAGCCGTTCCGTTAACGGCAGGTAGGCACGAAGTCGTATTCGAATATAATCCAAAGAGTTTTCAGCTGGGGACAGAAGTGAGCGGAATTTCGCTTCTAATTTTTGCAGGTTTGAGCGTGGTCTTTTTTAAGAAGAAATATGTTTAAGAAAAATATTTTCTCAATTCTTTTTGTTTTAATAATTTTACTTGCTGCCTTCTTGAGGCTTTATAATCTTTCTAACTTTCCTGTCGGATTCCATATAGATGAGGCATCGCTTGGGTATAACGCATACTCCTTGCTTTTAACGGGCAAGGATGACAACGGACACAGATTTCCTTTGTATATCGATATTTTCGGCGACAACCGACCTTCGGGTTACCATTATCTGGATATTCTACCGGTTAAGTTTCTTGGTTTGAATGAATTTTCAACAAGACTCCCCGGTGCATTATTTGGTGTCTTTTCTGTCATAGCAATTTTTGTTTTAACTAATTCAATTTTCAAAAACAAAAAAATTTCTTTAATATCGGCATTTCTGCTAGCGGTTTCTCCTTGGAATGTTTCGCTATCCAGGGCAAGCGCGGAAACAATAATCGCTTTATTCTTAATAATGCTTGGATTTGGCTTAATCATTTTAAGTATTGATAAAAAGAGAGTCGCATATTTATCTTGGGGAAGTATTTTTCTAATTTTGAGCTTCTTTTTTTACCACACTCCCAGAGTTTTCGTTCCTCTTCTTTTCTTAGTTTTCTTCTTATATTTATACAAAACATTAAAGGCGAACAGAGTATATCTTAAGAAAATTTTTATTTCGCTAGTCGTTGTTTCGTTGGTTTCGTTTCTTCTGGTATTTAAAGTGAATGGCGGGACAGGTCGTTTTACTCAGGTTAGTATTTTTAATTCGCCTGGAACTAAACTTATAACTGCAGAGCAGGAAAGAGAAGATGGAGTATCAGGCGCGGCTCTTCTTGCAACGCGAATATTCCACAATAAGATTATTAATTACTCTCAAGATTTTGTAGGGAATTATCTTACTTATTTTAGCGGAGATTTTCTTTTTCTAAACGGAGGATTACCAATCTGGTACAAAATTCCCAACATGGGACTTTTGTATATCATCGAGTTGCCTTTTATTCTAATAGGAATTTTTTATCTGTTTGCGGCAAAAAATCCCTCGTTCAAATTCCTTCTTTTTTGGATTTTAATTTCCCCGGTCACAGCGTCGTTAACGGTAGACGATGTTCCAAACATCCAAAGAACAATTGTTCTTTTCCCTGCATTGGAGATTTGTGCGGCTCTTGGTATATATACTTTTTATAATAGTTTTAAATTCAAAAAACAGTTTATTTATATTTTGTCTCTTCTTTTTGTTTTTAACATTGCTTTTTTTCTTCATCAATATTTTGTCCATGCAAAAGTCCATAGAACTTGGTTTAGAAATAACGGATTTAACGAGGCAATGGCCCTAGTCAAAAATTCTTATAATTCTTACGATAATGTCGTGATAACCAAAACTACGGGTGGTCTTTATCCTTTGGTTTTGTTCTATATGAAATATGATCCTAGCGTTTATCAAAAAGAAGGATCTCCAAAAGACCCGGAATATAAAGGATTTGGAAAATTTGTTTTTGTTCCGCAGGATTGTCCTTACGACAACAGGGATCAACGATTTCCCAAAGGAAAAACACTTTTTGTAGAGCGAGGAGATTGCGCAAATCCCGGAACTCAAAATTTTAAGCTTATAAAAAGAGAGGATGGTACAGATGCTTACAAAATTGTTTACTGACTTTAAGTTTTTATTAATCATTGTAGTTATTGCCGCTTTCCTACGGTTTTTTCAGCTTGGAGTAAATCCGCCGAGTCTTGATTGGGATGAAGCTTCTTTAGGATATAATGCTTATTCAATTCTTCAAACCGGAGCCGATGAATACGGAAATAAATTTCCAACCGCGATCAGATCTTTTGGCGATTATAAACCTGCGGCGTACGTTTATTTAGATATCCCATCGGTTTATCTCTTTGGTCTTAATGAGTTTGGGGTCAGATTCCCCTCGGCTTTTTTTGGGGCACTCACGGTTCTTGTTGTCTTTTTTATGGTAAGAGAACTTTTCGGTTCAAATAAGCTTGCACTTCTCTCGTCGTTTTTACTGGCGATTTCTCCGTGGCATTTGCAATTTTCGAGAACCGCTTTCGAAGCGAATATTGGCTTGTTCTTCTTTATAAGCGCGGTGTTTATTTTTTTAAAGGCGTTAAAAAATCCAAAGTTTTTTATTCTATCTTTTATCCTTTTCGCGCTGACTTTATATTCTTATCAAAGTTTCCGGTTAGTTGCTCCGGTGTTTGTTCTTGGATTATTGATTTATTTCAGAAAAAGTCTTTGGAAGAAGAGAAAAATAGTTTTGATTTCTGCTATTTTAGCTTTGGTTGTTTTAGTGCCTTTCTTAAAAAGTTTGCTTACCGATCTTTCCCGATTTTCTTCTGTTACGGTCCTAACGCCCACGGGAACATTAGACAGCTCGATAAAAGAACTTCAGTATGATAAATCCAATAACGATCGTTTAGGAGAATTACTTCATAATAGAAGAATTGTATACAGCCTCACGGTCATAAAGGGTTATCTCGACCATTACGATCCGAACTTTCTTTTCGTTAAGGGGGACGGTGTACCGAGACATCATCCGGTTGATTTCGGGATGCTTTATCTTTTGGAATTGCCTTTTGTTCTTTTGGGTATTCTCAATTTATATACAAAAAAAGGATCGTCAAAGTTTATTGTTTTTTGGTGGTTTCTTATTGCGCCTGTTGCTTCGGCTTTGACAACCGGAACTCCTCACCCTGTAAGAGCGCTGGCCTTTCTTCCTACTTTTCAAATATTTTCTGCGCTTGGAATCCTGAAGTTTATTGAGCAAACTCAACGGTTCAAATTTAAAACTGCGATTTTGGCAGTAACCGCTGTTGTTTTTATTTTGAATATTGCATATTATCTTCACCAGTATTATGTTCATACGCCTAGAGACGTATCTGAATCTTGGCAATACGGATCAAAAGAACTTTTTTCTTACCTAAGTAAAGTAGACAAGAATTATGACAAAGTGGTTGTAACCTATAAATACGACCAGCCTTACATTTTCTATCTTTTTTACAACAAAATTGATCCTTCTTGGTACCAAAAACACTGGGATTACAAAGGAGACGGAACTGTAGACAGGATGAAAAGAGTAATTGGAAAGTATGAATTTAGAAACATCGATTACAATAAAGACAGGAATATTAAAAAGGCGTTAATTATTGGAACACCGGACGAAATACCCAAAGAAAAAGCCATAAAGGAAATAAAATTCCTCGATGGAAGCGTTGCATTTAGAATAGCCTCAAGTTAAAATTAACTTTTATATGAAAAATAAGGAAGTACTGATATTAGGAGCGGGAGTTGCAGGTCTTGCATGTGCTTACGAGCTGATCAAAAAAGGACATAAGGTTACCGTCCTTGAGAAGTACGACTTCATCGGAGGACTAGCAGCAACGCTTAAAAAAGGAGATTTCAGATTTGATACAGGGCCGCACAGGTGGTTCGCCAAAAGCGATATGGTCAATAAGTGGATGATAAATCTTATGGGTGACGAGCTTATAAAGGTTAAAAGGCTCACGAGAATATATTTTGACAATAAATATTTCTACTATCCCGTTAGGATTATGAACGCGCTTCTTGGTATCGGTCCTGTAAAAGCTTTTTTTGCAGTAACAACTTATATTATCTATCGATTTAGGGCAATAATTTTTAAGCCTAAGGTAATTTCTTTGGAAGATGGATTTACCAATCAGTTTGGACCGACCTTATACGGCATCTTCTTTAAGAGATATTCCGAAAAACTCTGGGGAAGAAGCAATAAGGAAATTTCCGCCGATTGGGTAGGACAAAGAACGCGAGGGTTCAATATCTTAACAGTTATTAAGGACGCTTTGCTTAAAAGCAGAAACGTCGTTTCTTTCGTAGATGAATTTTATTATCCAAAACTGGGTGTCGGTAGAATCGCCGAAAAAATGGCGGAAGAAATTCAAAAAATGGGCGGAAAAGTAATTCTCAACGCAGATGTAGTTTCCTTTAAAAGAGAGGGA
>Ga0070741_10007642_pt1 | contig 22236 bp, 15 predicted proteins | sample Coa_R1_4_FD_66440 | JGI IMG/M metagenome (GOLD analysis project Ga0070741, IMG submission 66440) | Surface soil microbial communities from Centralia Pennsylvania, which are recovering from an underground coalmine fire - Coalmine... | ecosystem: Environmental > Terrestrial > Soil > Unclassified ... | reverse complement strand
ACGTCGAGCTCATGGCGCACTTCGATGCCGTGCTGCCCGGGCGTGTCCATCGCGTCCACTATGAGGCGCTGGTGGAGGACACCGAGCGCGAGGTGCGCCGGTTGCTGGAATATTGCGGCCTGCCGTTCGAGGAGCGGTGCCTGCGCTTCTACGAAAACGAGCGTGCCGTGCGCACCGCCAGCTCCGAGCAGGTTCGCCAGCCCATCTTCCGCGACGGTCTGGATCAATGGCGGCATTACGAGCAGTGGCTCGGGCCGCTGAGGGACGCGCTGGGCCCGCTGGCGCAGTAAGCGGTCCAGGCGGATCCGGGGAAATCACAGCTCCAGAGTTAGTTCCTAGCTACGCAAGAAGGGGAGACCAGATGCACCGCAGTCGATCGACAAAGCGGCCGAGTACCGCGCAACCTGCCAGACGCGTCATTCCCATGCTGGGGCGTTATACGCCGGTTGCGGCTGCGATCATGGCGATACTCCGCGGAGTGCACGCGGCCACCCCGGCTGACCCCGCGGCTCCTGCAGAGGAGCCCGCCGGTCAGCTGGAGGAGGTCACGGTGACCGCCTCGAAACGCGCCGAGGATCAGCAGAGTGTGCCCATCAGCATCCAGGCGTTGAGCACCAAGGCGCTCGAACAGATGAACACGCAGAACTTCAACGACTATGCGCAGTCGTTGACGAACGTGACGTTCCAATCCGCCGAGCCAGGCCATGCGAACGTCACCATCCGCGGCATCGCGAGCGACAGCGGGGGCAACCCGTCCGGCTCGCTGCCGACGGTAGGCATGTATATGGACGAGCAGCCGATCACGACCATCGAGGGGCCGATAGACGTTCACATCTACGATATTGCGCGCGTCGAGGTGCTGCCCGGCCCGCAGGGTACGCTGTACGGCGCGAGCTCGGAGTCCGGTACGATCCGTGTCATCACAAACAAGCCGGATCCGTCGGCCTTCGCCGCAGGCTATGACGTACAGGGAAACACCATCAAGAACGGCACCGCCGGGGCTATCGCCGAAGGGTTCGTCAACCTGCCCATATCCTCGAACGTAGCCGCGCGGCTCGTCGGTTGGTACGAGCGCGATTCGGGGTATCTCAACAATGTGTTCCAGACGGTGACCTCGAATGGCCATACGTTCAACAATGCACCGTTCGTCGAGAAACACTACAACCCGGTCGACACCTATGGCGGCCGGGCCGCACTCAAGGTCGATCTGAACGACAGCTGGACGATCACCCCGACGGTCATGGCGCAGAAGACCAAGGACAGCGGCATCTTCGCGCAGGAGCTCTGGAAGGCCGACGTCTCGCCAGCCAACTCATTTCGCAGTGACGTCTGGCCTACGGGAGTGCCGTTCGTGGGCACGCCCATCCCGAACCAGCTGTCCGTCGCCCATTTTGCCGCCGAGAACAGCCAGGATAGCTGGATCGATGCTGCCATGACCGTGCAGGGCAAGGTCGGCAACTTCGACATCACGTATGCCGGTGCGTATCTCAAGAGAGATACCCACGGCGCTTCCGATTACGCCGACTACGAGTTCTTCTATCAGCAGTACACCAAGTACTGGCCGGCGGACACCGGCTTCGTCAATTTCCCCGCATCCTGGTACCAGCAGTTCAGCAACGAGCTGCGCGTGGCCTCACCGAAAGAGTATCCGGTGCGGTTTGTCGCAGGCCTGTACCAGCAGCGCCAGCTGCAGAACATCTTCAACAACATTGCGACACCCGCCGACACGCGCCCGCAGTACGAAGTCGGGTACCCGAATCCCCCGAGCGGCTACAACGGCACCGAGTATCTGTTGAACGAGCAGCGCGTCAACCGGGACTCGGCAGCGTTCGGCGAGGTGAGCTGGGACATCACTTCCCAGCTGACCCTGCTCGGCGGAATACGCCGGTTCCGATTCGACAACTCACTCGAGGGTTTCTACGGCTTCGGTCCCAATGCCTTCGCCACCTCCCCGCCCCCGCCGCTCTATCCGGGCGGCCCGCCTGGACCGGGAGGCATCAGCGGACAGCAGACCTGCTTCACGACGACGGTGTGGCATGGGACGGCCCCTTGCGAGGATATCCGGACGAGCACCTCAGGGACCGGTTGGACCCCGAAGATCAATCTTTCATACAAGTTCGACGATCAACACCTCATCTACGTGACCTACTCCAAGGGCTTCAGGCCGGGCGGCGTCAACCGCACCAATGGTGCGCCTCCATACACTTCGGACTTCCTCAAGAATTACGAGTTCGGATGGAAGAGCACCTGGCTGGATAACCGTCTGCGCGTGAACGGATCGGTTTACTACGAGCAGTGGAACAACTTCCAGTTCACCTTCAAGGGCAACTTCGGCATCCCTCTGATCGCCAATGCGGGTAATGCCGCGGTCAAGGGCGCGGATCTGCAGACCGAGTGGGCAGCCAGTCAGGCATTGACTCTGAGGGCGGGAGTCACCTATACGGATGCGTACCTTACGGAGAACTACTGCGGTGCGCTCGACGCCAATGGCAATCCGATCACGACGAATCCGTGCGTGGTGGGTGGCGGCGCGCCCTTTGCGCCGCTGGCCCCGGAAGGAACGCGGTTGCCGGAGACACCGAAATACAAGACGAGCTTTGGGGCGCGCTATGTATTCCCGCTGGCGGAGTGGGAGGCGCACGTTGCAGGCGATCTCGTTTATCAGACCGCCGTATCGCCCGGGCTGCGGGTGGCAGACGTCCAGGCGCTCGGGAACCAGCCCGCCTACGCGCTCACGAACCTGTTCTTCGGCGTGGAAAAGAGTGGCCTCTCGATCGAGCTTCTGGTGAAGAACGCGTTCGATCGGCGGGCCAGCCTGTTCAGATATTCCGAATGCGGAACGGAAAACTGTGGACCCGGCGCCACCTACGAGGTGATTGCGCCGCCGCGCTTGATTGGTCTGCAGGTCGGACAGCGGTTCTGAAGGAGGTGCGCCGCCGCCGCGCTCGCGCCGTGGAGGGTGGATGAAGGATGGCGCACCGGAGTTTCTCCGGTGCGCCATCAGAGATCGCAACAGGGGGCGGAATGGCAGGGGGAAACAACGTGCGTGGACCGACACCGCCCCTGCAGCTCGTGCTGCTGGTCTCCGGCACGCTGCTGATCAATTATATCGACCGCGGCAACCTCGCCACGGCGGTGCCCCTTATCCATGATGAGCTGGGGCTTTCCGCCACACAGCTCGGTTTCCTGCTCTCGGCCTTCTACTACAGTTACGTCGCCGCCATGGTGCCGGCCGGCTGGCTCGGGGAGCGCTATGGCGGCCATCGGGTGCTCGCAGCGGGCATCATCATCTGGTCTGCAGCCACGTTGCTCACGGGCTTCGCAGGTGGATTCTGGTCGTTGCTGCTGCTCAGGCTGTTACTGGGCATCGGCGAGAGCGCGGGCTTCCCGTGCGCCTCGCAACTGTTCGCCAGCCAGTTGCGCCGATCTCAGATCGACATGGCGAATGGCATTCTGGGATTCAGCTATCTGGTCGGCCCCGCGATCGGGACGGTGCTGGGCGGGTTTCTGATGCCCATCTACGGCTGGCGCGCCGTGTTCGTCCTTTTCGGCGTCTGCTCCCTGGTGGCATTGTGGCCTATCGCGCGCCTGCGGCTGAGTCCACCGATGGAGACTCCCGAGAGGCCGCCGGTGCAGGCTCTCGAGAGCCCGACGCGGCAGGGCGGTCCCACCTTCGCCCGGATTCTGCAGCAGCGCGGCTTGTGGGGCGCCTCGCTCGGTCATTTCGCCAGCAACTACAACTTCTATTTCATTCTCGCCTGGCTCCCCGACTACCTGGTCAGGGCTCGTGGCTTTTCCATGAACGGCATGGCGGTGGTTGCCGGTGGCGCCTACCTCATCAATGCCGTGAGCGCTCTGGTCGCGGGGTGGGCGGTAGCCGGGTGGACACGTTCAGGCCGATCGGCCAACCCGTTGTACAAATCTCTCATGGCATTCGCCCACATCGCCTCCATGGGCTGCATGGTTGGCATGGTCGTGCTGCCCATTCAGGGCTGCATCGCCTGTCTGCTCGTATTCCAGGTGGCGATAGGGGCCTGCTCGCCCGGTGTCTACGCCATCCCGCAGATCATCGCCGGGCCGACGGCGACGGGCCGCTGGGTCGGTGTGCAGAACGCCTGTGGAAATCTGGCCGGCATTTTCGCTCCGGCGATCACGGGCATGCTCCTCGATGCGACCGGAGAGTTCTCGAGCGCATTCGTGCTGGCGGGGGCAGTGAATATCCTCGGCCTGGTCGGGTGGCTGTGGATGCTGCCGCGGATCGAGCCGCTCGACTGGTCGCGCAGCGCCCGCAGCGCCTCCATGCGATCCGACTATGTGAGCTAGCAGGGAGCGAAGATGAAACCAGTGGGCTGTTATCTGATCGAGGTACTGCAGGCTCAGGGGGTCCGCCATGTGTTCGGAATCCCTGGAGTGCACAATCTGGAGCTCTATCGCGGTCTGGCGCGCGCTCCGATCCGCCACGTCACGGGCCGCCATGAGCAGGGCCTGGGTTTCATGGCGGATGGCTACGCGCGCGTGAGCGGCTTGCCCGGTGTGTGTTTCACCATCACGGGCCCGGGGCTGACCAACATTGCCACCGCCATGAGGCAGGCCTACGGGGATTCGGTCCCCATGCTGGTGATTTCGAGCCAGAATCGCCGCACGGAGGGCCGCAGTGGCGCGGGCTTCCTGCATGAGCTGCCGAATCAGCGCGCGCTCGCCGGCTGTGTGGCCGCGGCCACCTTCTCCATTGGAACGCCGGCGGAGCTTCCGCCAGCCCTCGGCAAGGCATTCACTTTGTTTGGCTCCGCCCGTCCGCGACCGGTGTACGTGGAGATTCCCCTCGATGTGCTCGGGGAGGATGCGAGCGCCCTGCCGCTGCCGGAAGCGACCCTGACGCCGGCGCTGCCAACACCGGCGCTGATCCAGTCCGCTGCGGCGATTCTGCGCAGCGCACGCCGCCCGGTCATTCTCGCCGGAGGCGGCGCCATCCGAGGCGCCAGCGAGCTGAAGCGGCTAGCCGAGCGGCTCGATGCGCCCGTGGTCATGACCGCAAATGCTCGCGGCCTCTTGAGCCCGGGGCATCCGCTCGCGGTCCCCATCAGCCCGATGCTGGCCCCGGTCCGAACTTTAGTAACGAGTGCGGATGCGGTGCTTGCCGTCGGCACGGAAATCGGGCCGACGGATTATTCCATCGACATGCGTGCGGATTTTCCGAATCCGCCTCAGCTGATTCGCATCGACATCGATCCGGAGCAGCTCACCCGGGGGGCGACGCCCGTGGTGGGTATCCATGCCGAGGCGAGGGCGGCCCTCGGCGCGCTCGAATCGTGTGAGCTCGGACCGGCTCGCGAGAGCGGCGGTGCCTCGCGTGCGGCGGTAGCCCGTAGCGAGGGGTTGGAGGCGCTCGACGCATTCTCGCAAGCCCTGCGGGGACACATCGACGTCCTCGAATTGATTCGCGACACGCTGCCCAACCCCATCCTGGTGGGCGATTCCACGCAGCTGGTGTACGCGGGCAACCTCGGATTCAACGCTCAGTCACCGGGCTCCTGGTTCAATTCGGCGACAGGCTACGGCACCCTCGGTTATGCATTGCCTGCCTCTACTGGAGCCAGTCTGGCCGCGCCCGACCGCCCCGTCGTTTGTCTGGTGGGAGATGGCGGGCTGCAGTTCTCGCTGAGCGAGCTGGCAACGCTTGCCGATGTAAGAGGCTGGACGGCTGTCCTCATCTGGAACAATCAAGGCTACCGCGAGATCCGCACGGCCATGACCCAGGCGGGGATCGAGCCCGAAGGGGTGGATGTGCGTCCGCCGGATTTTTCGCACATCGCCCGTGCCTACGGCCATCCGCACCGCCGGATCACCTCGCGTGAGTCGCTACGCAAGTCGCTCCAGGAATTCGCCAGCCGTCGCGGCGTCCTGATGCTGGAGGTTTCCGCTGATGAGTTCGCGTGAATGACAGAGAGGGTGCAGGCGATCTCTATGCAGACAGCTTCCAGATACGATGTGATCATCGTCGGCGGAGGTCACAATGGCCTCGTGTGCGGGGCGTACCTCGCTCGCGCAGGCAGGAAGGTGCTCGTTCTCGAGCGCAACCGGCAGGTCGGTGGCGCAGCAGTCACCCTGGAGTTCGCTCCAGGGTTTCGCGCGTCGACCTTTTCGTACCTGATGAGCCTGCTGCATCCGAAGGTCATGCGGGATCTGGAGCTGGAACGGTTCGGGCTGCGGATATTGCCGGCGACCGACATGTTTACTCCGCTCGCGGGCGGAAATTATTTTCTTTTCACCGGCGACGACGAGCGCAACGTCAGGGAGATCGCCCGATTCTCCGAGCGTGATGCGCGGCAGTATCCCCGTTTCAAGCGCTATCTCGATCAGATTGCAGCCGCCGCGCGCCGGCTCATGCTGCAGACACCGATCGATCCGCAGGACCTCTCTCTCAGGGGCCTGGCGGGGCTCGCCAGCTTCGTGTTCGAGAACCGCAAGTCGCTCAAGGAGTTCTACGGGCTCTACGACATCATGACGATGAGCGCCTACGATTTCCTCTCCGAATGGTTCGAATCCGACGTGTTGAAAGCCGTGTACGCCTACTACTCGGGAATCGGCAGCTTCCAGGGACCCAAGACCCCCGGGTCTGCCTATATCCTGCTGCACCACCTGATGGGAGAGCACGCGGGGGCCGGCGGCTGGGGCTTCGTGGAAGGCGGCATGGGAAAGATTTCCGAGACGATCGCGCAATCCGGGCTCACGCACGGAATGCACATCCTCACTGAGGCGGACGTCGATCACATCGAGTCGAGGGAAGGGCGCGCGACCGGTGTCGTGTGCCGTGACGGGCGTGAGTTCCACGCCAAGGTTGTAGCCGCGAACGTCAGTGCGAAGCTGCTGTTCACACGTATGATGAATGGGGCGCAGCTTCCCGAAGAGTTTCGCTGGCACGTGGAGACTTTTCGTACCGAGTCCGCCGCGGCAAAGCTCAACATTGCCTGCGAGCGCCTGCCGCAGTTCTCCGCGTTCAACAGCGAGCTGTGTGGCTTCGAGTATCCTTCGTATGCGCATGTGGCGCCCGATGTCGCCTACCTGGAGCAAGCCTATGCCGATGCGAAGCAAGGGTGGTACTCGCAGCGTCCCTTCGTGACGGTGACCGCCCCTACGACCGTGGACCGCACGCTCGCTCCTGCGGGCAAGCACGTCCTCAACCTGTTTTGCGGTCATGCTCCCTATACCTTGAGAAATGGAGCGAGCTGGGAGGATCACCGGCAGAAATTCGCCGAGCTCGTGCTCGATGCGCTCGAGCAGTTCGCTCCAGGCTTCCGCAAGGACATCATCGCCATGCAGGTGCTGGTACCGCCGGACATCGAGCGCCTCATTGGCAGCCCCAACGGTCATATCTTTCACGGCGAGCTCTCGATCGACCAGCTGTTCTTCAAGCGCCCGGCGCCGCACTTCGCCAACTACCGTACCCCGATCCGCGCCCTGTACCTGTGCGGCTCGACGACCCATCCCGGAGGCGGGGTCTCGGGCATCTCCGGGCACAATGCTGCGCGGGAGATCCAGAAAGACTGGCGTCGCCTGTAGCCGAGCGATGTCCGTGCGGTTAAAAAAGCGGAACCTCTCGAAGGCGGTGATCGCCTCGCGTGAGTGGTACGCCAGACTGGGGGAGCTTTGCGCCGGTGGCTTCACGACGGCGAGCATGATCGGTCTTGCAGATGAGCTCGTGGAGCGGCTCGATGTGGACAGCATCCTGATCCTGCGCTATCCCAGGGCCTCATCGCCGCAGCTTCTGTACGGCCGTCCGGATCACCGGCACCGTGCCAATACAGTGGAGGATTACCTGCTCGGCCACTACGCGCTCGATCCCTTCTACCTGCGCAGCGACTACTGTTCACAGCGGGGACTCATTTCCCTGCGGGATGTCATCGAGGAGGACTTTGCCTCCAGCGAGTATTACAAGGTGCACTATCAGTCGGCAGGATTGATCGACGAGATGTGCTTCTGCTGCAGCGATGGCGAGGGCGGTCATCTCAATCTTTCGCTCAGCCGCACCCTCGGCAAGAGCCATTTCAGCGCCGCGGAGCTCGCAGGGGCTCGAGCGATCGCACCGCTGGTGACGGCGGCCCTGAGCTCAACGTGGCGTGCTCTCTGCCCGGATGCCAGCAGCGCTCCTCAGGTGACCTCCGCAGACGGCGAGCATCACCGTCACATCGAGAACGTCCGGTTGAATTTCGGACGCTCGGTGCTGACGGAGCGGGAATACGAGATTTTGCAGCACCTGCTGCGGGGAAATTCCGTCGATCTGATCGCCCAACGCCTGGATATCGCCGTCAGCACCGTGAAAGTGCATCGCAAGCACATCTACTCGAAGCTCGAGATCAATTCGCAGGCCGAGATCTTTACGCTGTTTCTGGAGGTGGTGGCTGGAACGAAGTACGAGCCCGGCTCCGACCCGCTGGCGCGCTACCAGAGATCGAGCGCTCGAGCGTGAGTGGAATGCCTCAGGCAGATTGCTGTGCGGCCAGCACCAGCAGCGAGCAGGCCAGCTGGGTCACCTTGCTCAGAGGCGCCGTCGGGTGGCGCGCCGTTCCGTACAGGACGTTGGAGCCTTCGCTGATGATGCCCATGAGCTGGACGATCGCGCGGCAGGAGGCGGGCGGCAGATTCGGGAAGTTATGTCGCAGGTGCTGCGAGGCCGTCTCCTGGACCTCGCCGTAGAAGCGGTCTACGGCCTTCGCGATGAAGGGGTCCCGCAGGGCGATGGTCCAGAATTCCCTGAACAGCCGGCTGGTCTGCGCGGAGGCGGAGTCGCGCATCAGCCAGGCGACGAGGGAGCGGAAGGCGACCGGCGAGCGACTCGGAGCGACGCGCATGCGCGCAACGATCTGCGCCCGATACTCCTCGATCAACAGCATGATCAAGGCGCGCACGAGATTGCGCTTCGAGGGGTAATGGTAGGCGAGATTGCCGACGGTCAGCCCTGCTTCATTGGCCACTCGTCTGAGCGTGAAGTGCGCATATCCATGGGTTGCCAGGACCCGCTTGGCCGCGCGCAGAATTTCTATGCGAGTGCGCTCACCCGAGGCACGGCTGCCACTGCGGGGCGAACGCGGGGTGCTCGTCCCTTCCAGAAGCGCTGCGCTTTCCCCGACCATCATCGAACGCGTGGCGCACATTGGATCCTCCTGTGCACTCACTATAGCGCCGGGGGGCAGGCGATACCAAGGCGCGCGGAGGCAATTGAGCTTCGCAAACCCGCAAGCTATTGCTGGTTAGGTTGTGCAAGCGTGCGCCAGTAGCGCTCGCGCACGATCCTGACGTGCAACCACTGCTCGCAGTACTCCACCGAGGGCAAAGACCTGAGTCGTGAGACGAGCAGATTGAAGTCCCGCAGCGAGTCGAACTCCACGGTGGCGAGCAGATCGAATCGCCCCACCGTGCGCGCGATGAATTCAAGGCCGCGGTTGGCCGCGATCGCCTCGATGGCCTCGCGACAGTCGTCGTGGGCATTCACGCCGATGCCGAAGACGAGATCGCTGGTCATGTCGGCGCGTTGCTTGATGGCGCCTATCTGGATGACGCCGGATTCGAGCAGCCGCTGCACGCGGGTCCGGCAACCGCTCACCGAGAGGCCGACGACCTGCGCGATCTCGGCGAAGCTGGCCCTGCCGTCGTGCAGCAGCCGGTTGACGATGTTGATGTCGACCTCGTCGAACTGCGACAGTGACTCCGGTCCTGTCCCCGCGTAGAAGCTGCTCAGGATGCGCTCGTAGAGATGCACAAAGACTTCACGCACACCCTTGATGGCTCGAATGGCGAGCACCTCGCGATTGAGCTCGGTGAGGCTGCGGAGCTGCAACTCGACCACGATCTGAAAAGCGCCCGCGACGACGGAGATCAGCACGGGCGCATCGAACTTCTCCAGCGCTTCGATCACGCTCTGGATGTTGCCGGCGGCCTTGATCGACAGATGTGCCGAGGTCGTGAGGCCGAGCACTCGTGGATGCACACTCGCCACGATGCTGAGCTTCCCCGACTCGATCAGTGGATTGATCCGGCTCGCCACGTAGTCGCGATTCGTCCCGAGCTCGCGCGCGATCTCGGAATACGAGGCACGGCCGTTGCGCCGCAGGATTGCGATCATCTGTGCAGTGAGATCATTCATGCTGCGGGAGGGTGAATGATCGAGCGGACACGCACATTACTGCTTTCGATCTGGAGGGCGCGATCAGTGCCGCTCTGCTCTTCTAGGAGATTGCTTCGCGCTCGGGTACTCTAGCAGCGGACCAAGTGTAGGGCAACCGCTCTAATCTGTCCGCAGCGAGCGCGAAGCCAGGATTGCGATGAGAGCAGCACACCACCCCGGCGCGCTACATGTCAGCTCCCACGGCCTGTGGCAGCGGACCGCGCCGGGCATGGCCGAGCTGCGCGGGCTGAGCGAAGATCTTACCGCCGATGTCGCTGTGATCGGCGCAGGTTACACCGGGCTCTCCACGGCATTGCACCTCGTTGAGAATCGATCTTCGGTCGTCGTGCTGGAGGCTGCCGATATTGGATTCGGTGGCTCGGGGCGCAATGTCGGGCTGGTCAACGCCGGCATGTGGGTCATGCCTGATACGGTCGTACAGCGCCTGGGCAGCGAGTTTGGAACGCGGCTGCTGCAGCTGCTGTCCGCCGCGCCGGACGTCGTATTCAACATCATCAGCAGGTATGCGATCGACTGCGAGGCGAGGCACGCGGGGACGCTGCATTGCGGAGTAGGTCGCAAGGGGCTTGCCGAATTGCGCCAGCGCGCCGCCCAGTGGCAGGCGCGGTCCGCGCCCGTAGAGCTGCTGGAGGCGGCCGAGACGCGCCGACGCGTTGGATCGGCAGCCTTCAGTGGAGCGCTGTTCGACCCGCGCGCCGGAACCATCCAACCACTGGCTTACGCGCGTGGACTTGCGTCCGCTGCACTCGCCCAGGGAGCCAGGATATTCGTGCGCAGTCCGGCGACCACGGTTGAACCGTCCGGGTCCGGATGGGTGGTGCGCAGCCCTTCAGGCAGCGTGCGTGCCGAATGGATCGTCGTGGCAACCGACGCTTATGCAAGAGGGCCATGGGATATCGTGCGCCGCGAGCAGGTGCACCTGCCTTACTTCAACTTCTCGCTGCCGCCGCTCGAGCGCTCACTGCGTGATTCGATACTGCCGGCAGGCGAAGGGGCCTGGGACACGCGGTCCGTGCTCTCCTCGTTTCGACTCGATGCAGCGGGCCGGCTCATCTTTGGCAGTGTCGGAGCGCTTCGAGGCGCAGACGGGGGAGTCCACAGGCAATGGGCGCTTCGGGCGATGCGCAGAATATTTCCGCAACTCGAGGGATTGCAGTTCGAGACGGGGTGGTTCGGCCACATCGGCATGACCTCGGACAATCTGCCGCGCTTTCACGTCCTGGCCCCGCGGGTGATCGGCTTCAACGGCTACAACGGGCGAGGCATCGGTCCCGGAACGACCTTCGGAAGAGTGCTTGCTGCATTCGCGCTGGGACAGCTGCGCGAGCAGGATCTGCCGCTGCCCGTGTCCACGCCCAAGCGCGTTGCATTTCGATCGGTTCGGGAGGCGATCTACGCGCAGGGATCGCAAATGCTACACTTTGCAGGAGCAAGATTTTGAGCCAGTCGTCTGCGCAAACCGGGTTCACCGGCAAGGCACCGGCTCGGCCATTCGTTCGTGTTTACCCAGGAGAAGACGATGAAAGTAGTTTCTGCCCACTCGAGGATCCACCGGGCTCTGGGCGTCCTCACGGCTACGGCGCTGCTTCTGGTTACGGCTTCCGCAGCGGCGGAGGATGTCAAGGTCAGCCTGACCGGCTCAGAGGAAACACCGCCGGTGACCACCTCAGCGACCGGTAGCGGAACGATTCACATCCACAAGGACAAGTCCGTCACCGGTACGATCAAGACCAAGGGAATCGAGGGAACGGCTGCACACATTCACCTCGGCGCCCCCGGTCAGAGCGGCCCGCCGATCATCACTCTCACGAAGGCAGCCAATGGGGCCTGGACCGTGCCGAAGGGCTCCAAGCTGACCGACGAGCAGTACCAGAGCTTCAAGGATGGCAATCTGTACGTGAACGTCCACAGCGCGGAGCACAAGCCGGGTGAGATTCGAGCACAACTGAAGCCCTGAGGATGCGCCCGGTTGGCCCGCTGTCCGACCGCGAGCCAGCCGGCGCTCAACTGTCGAAGTGGAGCCGACAGGTGGCTACGACCAACCGCCGCCTGGCTTCGATGCGCCAGGCAGCCCCTCAGCTGGGGGCTGCCTCTGTGCTCCACGAGGCGAACACAAGTTCCGCGGCCGCGAGATCCTCGATCGCGGCACCGACTGACTTGAAGAGGGTGATCGCCGTGGCATCTCCCGCACGGCCACCATGTTGGCCTGAGCACAGCTGCATCAGGTCGGCCTCGATGTCCTCGACTTTCAGGGTACCCGAGGCGATCGCCTGAATCACATCGCCGCCTTCCTCCAGCACCCCTTTACGGGTATCGACGAAAACACGAGCCCGCCCCAGGCAGGCGACATCGGCCTCGCACATCTCCGGCGTGTAGGCGCCCACCAGATCGATGTGGGTGCCCTGTTTGACGAGATCTCCCCGTATGAGCGGCTCGGAGGACAGTGTGGCGGCCGAGATGATGTCGGCCTGCGAGATTGCAGAAAGGCGATCCGCGACGGCGCTGACCTCGATGCCCGGAGCGCCAAGCTGCCCTGCGAGCGCCTGCGCCTTACGTGGATCCCGGCCCCAGATCAAAACCCGCTGGATCGGTCGTATGCTGCAATGAGCCTCGATGAGGTGCGGCGCCAGGGTTCCGGTACCGAGCATCAACAGAGTGGCCGCGTTCGGCGGTGCCAGCATCTCCGCCGCAAGCGCCGACGCAGCAGCTGTCCGTCGCGCCGTCAGCATCGCCCCATCCATCAGTGCCTTCGGCCTTCCATCCTCGCCGCTGATCAATACGTACGTGGCTTGCACCGACGGACTGGCGCGAGGAAACACTGTCACGATCTTCACGCCCGCATCGCCGCCATCGCGCCATGCCGGCATCAGCAGCAGCGTGGAGTTGCCTGGAAGCTGGAACCGCTGGCGCGTGGGCATAGCCTCAGCACGCCGGAAGGCCTCGCGCAGTGCCGGGACCAACCCGCGCATCGGCGTCAGCCTCCGGATCACGGCAGCCGGGATGAAGGAGGCATTCGTTCGGTCCGGGCCGCTGCTCACCGCAGGGATTACATCTACAAAGCCGATTTCTGTCAATGAGGCACCCGGCCCCCTTGCTCGGGCCCTGCTAAGATAGGTCTATCGACCTAGACGCGGGAGCGTCGGATGAGCCACAAGAAGATTGGCGTCATGTGTCTGCTTGCGGCGCTGTTATACCAGTCCGGTGCAGCCGCGGTGCCTGCGGCCGAGAGCTCAGCCGTCATCATCGCCGATCGCGCTCTCGATGGCCTCGGCGGGACATTGCGTGATGTTCGAATCCAGATCAGGGAAGGCAAGATCGCCTCACTCCGGGGGCCCATGGAGGCGCGCGCCATCGATCTCCGCGGCTACACCGTGCTGCCCGGCTGGATCGATGCGCACGTGCACATTGCCTCTCATTTCGATCGCACCGGGCATCTGGCGACTTCGAAGGAGCCTGCGGCCGAAGCCGCGCTGGAGATGGCGGATGCCGCGTGGAGAACGCTGCTGGCGGGCTTCACCACCGTGCAGAGCGTCGGCGATCCGAGCGAGGCCCCACTGCGGGATGCGATCCGCGACCACGGTTTTCCGGGGCCCCGTCTGCTGACCTCGCTGGCACCGATTGAAGGCAAACTGAGCGCGGCTACCCCCGATCAGCTGCGGGCTATGGTGCGCGAACGCAAGGCGCAGGGGGCGGATCTCATCAAGATCTTCGCCTCGTCGAGCCAGCGCGTCGGGGCGAAACCGACGCTCACGCAGGAACAGCTCGATGCTCTGTGCAGCGAGGCGAAGGCTGTCGGGCTTCGTTCGATGGTGCATGCGTATCGTGGGCAGGTCGCCGCGGCGGCGCGGGCCGGCTGTCGCGAGATCGAGCATGCCACCTACGCCACGCCCGAGGATCTGCAGGTCGCCGTCCAGGCCGGGGCCTATCTCACTCCCCAGGTTGGCCTGGTGGTCCAAAACTACATCGAGAACCAGAACCGCTACATCGGAATCGACGGCTACACCGTGGAGGGCATGACGGTTATGTTGCGGGACATGCCGGAGGATTTCGCCGTATGCACGCGCCTCGTTCAGATGCCCGGTGCAAAGATGGTGTTTGGTACGGATGCCACCGCGGGTGCTCACGGCCACAACGCCGAGGAATTCATCGGCCGCGTGCAGCATTGCGGCCAGTCCCGCATGGCGGCGCTGGTCTCGGCGAACTCGGTCGCCGCGGAGGCCATCGGCCTGGGCGATGAGATCGGCCGACTTGCGCCGGGCTATGCGGCGGACATCATTGCCCTGGATGGCGATCCTCTGCAGGACATCACTGCGGTCCGTCGTGTCGTATTCGTGATGCGCGGCGGGAAGATCTACAAGTGGGTGGGATCACACGCCGGACACCACACCGGCTAACGCATGGCCGCAACCGAACCATCGTGGTACAACGCGAGCCGCGGGATCCATAACAACCTGAAATGGAGCAGCCGGATGTCGAGACTTCTCCTGCCTGCCTGCGTAATCCTGCTCGTGTCGGTGAGCACGGCCGCAACACCCGACAAGAACACCAGTGCCTGGTGGGGGCACATCAAAGTCCTTGCCTCGGACGACTTCCAGGGACGCCTCACCGGCAGTCCCGGCTACCACAAGGCGGCCGAGTATGTGGCCAGCAACTTCGAGCGCGATGGATTGAAGCCGGCAGGGAGCCGTGGCTATTTCCAGAGTGTCAGCTTCGAAGTCCAGACGATCGAAACTGGCCGTACGCGGGTAAAGCTGACGCGTCCGGGCGGCGCATCACCTCTGCCCGTCGATGAGAGTGTGGTCATCTCGCCAGGGGTTCAGCAGCGACCGGAGACTCGCGCGCCCCTGATATTTGCGGGGAATGGCATTCACCTGCCGGAAGCAGGCTACGATGACTTCGCAGGCCTCGACGTTCACGGTGCCGTTGTCGTGTATCTGGTAGGCGGTCCGCAGTCGCTCTCCGGCGCCCAGCGTGCACATGCGGTATCGGAAGCTCTTCCGCACTTCCTCGAGCAGGCCGGTGCGGTGGGTGTGGTCTCGCTGACCGCGCCGAAGAATCGTGAGATCCCCTGGGCGCGGCAAAAGGCGGCCGGCACTCAGCCGGGAATGGTTCTGGAGGAAAAGGACCTGCGCCGCTACCAGGGGCCGATGTTCTCGGCTGCCTTCGATGAGAGTCGGGCCGATGTGCTCTTCGAGGGCTCTGGCCACAGGTTTTCCGAGCTCGTCGCACTCGCTGAATCACACAAGCCACTGCCTCACTTCCGTCTCGCTACGGGAATCGATGCGCACGTCGAAGCGAAAATCTCCACAATCTCAGCCGACAACGTGATCGGGGAGCTGCCCGGCAGCGATCCTGCTTTGGCGCAGCAAGCCGTCGTGCTCTCTGCACATCTCGATCATCTCGGGACGGGGACGCCCGACCATGGTGACGGAATCTTCCACGGCGCCATGGATGATGCTTCGGGCGTGGCCTCGCTCCTGGAGATTGCGCACAGGCTACAGGATTCGAAGGCACGCCCGCGACGCTCGATCCTCTTCGTGGCGGTGTGCGCCGAGGAAAAGGGACTGCTCGGCTCGCGATACTTCGCGGCACATCCGACGCGCCACGCTGCTCAGATCGTGGCCGATATCAACACGGACATGTTTCTGCCACTGTATCCGCTGAAGCACGTGGTGGCATTCGGTGCCGACGAGAGCACGCTCGGAGATGATGTGCAGGCAGTGGCCAGCCGGATGGGGGTCGAGGTCCTGCCCGATCCGATGCCGGATCATCTGATCTTCGTCCGCTCGGATCAGTACAACTTCGTGCGCAAGGGGACGCCCGCGGTCATGCTGGCGATGGCTCCAAGTCCCGGCACCGCGGAGCAAGCCACCCAGCAGCAGTGGTTCAGCACGCGCTATCACGCCCAGGCGGATGATCTGAGCCAGCCGGTCGATCTCGCCGCGGCCGACGCTTACGACAAGATGGTCTACACGCTCGCGATGCGCGTGGCGGATGCGCCCAAACCACCATCATGGCATTCGGACAGCTTCTTCGCGCGCTTCGCCGCTCATCCGCTGCCATGAATGCACTTGCGTGCGAGCTGACAGCTCGCGCAGCGGGGTCCGCTCAGAAGTCGCTGGGTGAGATGGGCTCGAAGCCTGGATCGTTGTGGCGTGCGAGCCGCAGGCTGTCGCGATCTATCCGCTTGCCGCGCACGAAGACGCTCACGATCCGCCGTGATTGAGAGATGTCGCGGTCCGGGCGACCGTCAATGACGATCAATGTGGCGAGCTTGCCGGGTTCGATCGTGCCCCAATCGCTCGCACCGATGAGGCGCGCCGCATTGCGCGTGGCGATCGAGATAGCCTCCAGCGGCGTCAGGCCAGCCTCGACCAGGAGCTCGAGCTCGCGATGCAGGCCCTCACCCTGCATGTCGCCCGGATAGTTCGCGTCGGTCCCGGCCGCCAGCAGCACGTCTGCGTGGTAGAGAAGTTGCGCATTGGCCATCGCGTCGCGAAGGTATCCGGCCCAGCGCTGTGTCTTTTCCTCTTCGGCAGAGCTCAGCTTGCGGGCAGCTTCGGCTTTAAGGCCCTCCAGAGACGAGGGCGGACTCGTGTCACGTACCAGCGGCTCCTGGAGGAAGGCGAGATCGCGCAGGCGCCGCCGGCTGAAGCTCTCATACACCACCAGAGTGGAGATGAACACGGTTCCATGAGCCTTCATGAAGCTCACATCGGATGCCGTCATGGCGCGAGTCGGCAGATGTGCAAATCCGTAAATCCCGTCCTCGACCAGATCGTGCGAGCCGTTGCGCTCCCATTGATCGACGATCACGCGCAACGACACTTTGCGACCCTCCTCGACGAGGCGCTGCAGCACCGGATGCGACAAGCCCACGTAGCCCTTGATGAGGTCCACGTGATCGCGCTTGAGCGCAGTCACTACCGCAGGCACTTGTGAGACCGAGGGTACGGAATAGGAAAGGGGCGGCCAGACTGGGTCCGCGCCATCAATGAGCGGGCCGACGCAATAGATGCGTGGGCCGGGCAGGCGGCCGGCGGCGACCTCGGCTCGCATCTGCACGATGTAGGGCTGAACGTTACCGGTATCCAGAACCGTGGTCACGCCCGCATACAACAATGCATTCAGGTAACGGCGATAGCCAAGCATGTCGGTGGCATGGCCATCCCAGCCACCGACCAGGTGCACGTGCATATCGGCGAGACCGGGCATCAGTACCTTGCCGTGCAGATCGGTAACGCTGGCGCCACGAGGGATTTGCACCGAAGCGGACGGACCTGCAGTCTCTATCTTCTCGCCGCGGATGACGACAGTGGCGTGCTCGACCGCCGGACTCCCTGTGCCGTCGATCAGTACGGCGTTGGTGAAGGCGTGGGGGCCGGCATCGCTGGCACGGGCGCTGGGCCCGGCGAGCACGAGAGCCAACCATGCAGTGGATACGATCACGGCCGCGCGTGCGGATCGGCTCGGTATTTGGACGGCTGGCATCGCGACCCTGCGTCAGTCGAACTTCATTCGGGCTTCGACGCCCGCGGTGCGCGGCCGGCTGATCACGAAGTGCGGCTGGCCGGGCAGCTGTGCGCCGATCATGATGGCATCTCCCAGGTTCGCGCGCTCGTTGGCCAGGTTCTTGACGAATGCCGCCACCTCGTAGCGATCGTTGCGCAAGCCCAGGCGCAGGTCAACGAGGCTGTATGCCGGACGGTATAGCGGATTGACCTGCGCGTTGTTGGCGGAGAAGCTTCCCCCTGCGTGGCTGAAATCGACGCGCCCGAATCCGGACCAGCGGGCGTTCAGGTGGCGCTCATACTCGGCATTGCTTGCGATCGTGATGCCGGGAACCTGGTAGACGGGGCTGCCGATTTTCTGCGGACTGTCGAGCCCCTGTTCGGTGATATGCGCGTCGTCATATCCCAGCCCCAATCCGAGCGTGAGCTCCGGGATGGGTCGCCCGCTGAATTCCAGCTCGAACCCCGTGCTGCGTGCCGCGCCCGAGTTGCCCGTGAACCCGTAGCCGCACAGCGGCAAGGACACCAGCTGCTGGATCTTGTCCCAGTTGATCACGAACCCGGCCGCGTTGAACGTGAAGCGGCGATCGAGAAAGGTCGACTTGAACCCCACTTCGTAGTTCCACAGGCTGTCGGATTTGTAGGTACTGATCTGCGAGGCGGTGACGCCGATGTTGGCGAGATCCGCATCACAGCCACCCGGAGGAGGCCCGGGCGGCAGAGCGATGTTGTTGCCTCCCTCGCGGAAGCCTTTGGCGGCACTTGCGTACGTCAGGAACTGCGGCGTCGCCTGATATTCCAGCAGATACTTCGGTGTGAATCCCTTCTCGCTCGTGGGCGCCGCCACGTACACTGCAGGTGCACCGCCGAAGAAAAGTCCGTTGGTGTACTGATTGAAGGTGGCCGTATCCCGGAACCAGCGCACGCCGACTGTCGCCTTCAGATTGCTGAGGATATCGTAGGATGCATCCCCGAACAGCGCGTACTCACCGGCGTGGCGCGAGTCGATGAACGAAAGGGCGAGATCGCTGCTCGTGCCAGTGGCCGCCCCGAGTCCGTCGCCCGTCCATTCATAGTCACGCGGACGAGTGCTGCCTGAATAGAAGCCTCCCAGTATGAGCTGGAAGGGTCCGGGGAAAGTCGAGGCGAAGCGCAGCTCCTGAGCCAAGCGTCGCAGGTCGATCTCACGCGTGATCGGGCTTGGGATCGGCGCGGGGAGCCCAAGATCGTATTGCAGGACGTCGGTATCGTCCTCCGTCTCGAAGGTGTCGCGCTTGAAGTAAGCGGTCGAGGAGACGAACGAGCCGAAGGGCACCGTGTAGTTGATCGTGAAGCTGGCCAGCCACCACTTGTCCGTTCCGCCTTCGTCGATGTTGAACATCTGGCGCTGCAGCAGGTTGCTCGCATAGTCGAGCGCATAAGGTACGCCGCCCTCATCAGTGCGCTGGTACATGATTCGCGGCGTGAAGGCGAGTCCCTCGATCGGCTGGAACCGCATGGCGATCTGCCCGCCGTAATACTTCATGCTGCCGATGTCATGCAGGACATTGGTGGGCGGTGCAGCCTCGGGGCCGATGGCCTTGTCGAAGTAACCATCGTCGAACTGATAGAACGCACTCGCCCGCAGCGCCAGCACGTCGCTGACGAGTGGAACGTTGACGTCACCCTCGACGAGCTGGTTCCAGGACCCATGCTGAGTATCGGACGTGCCCACGTGTACCTGGCCGCTGAAGGCGCTCGCATCCGGCTGTGCGGTGATGATCCGGACAGTGCCGCCCATCGATTCCGCGCCGTACAGCGTGCCCTGCGGACCCCGCAGCACTTCGATGCGAGCCACATCCACGATATGCGGATCGAGCGTCTCCAGCACGGGCGTGTCATCGATGTAGAACCCGGTCGTGTTGGCCCCTTGAATGCCACGCAGGGCAATCCCGCGTGCCGCCAGGGAGCCGTCTGCGGCGCCTATTCCGAAGGACAGATTGGGGATCGCCGTGCCGTAGTCGAAGAACTGCTCGACTCCCTTGGACTCGAGCTGCGGCGCTGTCAAAGCCGTGAGGCTGAGGCCGACGTTCTGCGCATCCTCGGTGCGTTTGGTGGCGGAGACGACCACCTCCTGCAACCCCTCGGAGTCCGTTGCGGCTGCGGCCGGCGCGGCACTGGTCTGGGCGCGGAGCGGGGCAGCGGCAAGTGTGGCGATGGCCAGAGCCATCGCCACCGAGCTCGACAGCACAGATCGAATCTTCTTCACCGAACTCCCCCGTTACATGACTGCGCCCGCCCGCGGGCATTCGACTGCCAAGATGAGTCGATGTTAGGGAGTTCGGCTCGTATCAAAGCATGCGATTCGACGGGAAAAGCATGGGGCCGGACGCTGCCGGTGCTCTTGCGGAGGAATGTATCCGCCCGGTCCTAGCGCGCCTGGAGCCTGGCGAGGAAGCGCAGGACTTCCTGCCAGGCTGCGTAAGAGCCTTCACAGTTGTCGTTCGGCAGCCCGCCCGTGGCTTCGAAGTCCTTCGCCACGGGATGAAAGATGAAAGACGAGAACGGGCCGCCCGTGCCAACCCGGGAGACCATGTGCCCTGCACCGGGATAAATGCGGATTTCGGCTCTTTGCGCCAGACCGTGCGCTGCCAGGCGGTGCCCGATCTGCGCTGCGCCGATGAAGGACGGCCACATCTGGTCGGCGCCCCCTGCGATGGCCAACACCGGTCCCGACATCCTCTCGAACGGGATGCCGAGGCGGGCCGCGACCGCGGCATCGCTCCAGGTCGAGAGGTAGTAGGGCGTGCCGATGAAGCCGGGTGGCTGGCGCGAGTGCATCGCATCGTCCGCGTTGTTGGAATCCGTCTCGCCGTGATCCGCCGCCAGCGGCTTGCCCTGGTACGTCCAGGCGGGCTCAACGTCCCGAATACCGGGACCGAACGCGCCGTTCACGAGGTGAGATGGAACGTAAAGAATGGCGGCGGAGAAATCCTCGGGGAAGTAACTTGCGGCGAGCCCTGCACCCTCCGAGCCGCGCGAGGTGCCCATGATCGCCACACGCGCGGCCCCCGTCCGCTGCTTCAGCCAGCGCGCACCGGCGCGAAACGTCTCCAGCGAAATGTTGTGCATCGTCTCGGGCAGATCCTTATAGCCGAAGATGCCTTGCGCCAAGGCAGGATGACCGTGGCTCGCCAGCAACGCCGCCTGTGTGTCCGGTAATCCACCCCCTGAGCCGGCCAACACGACGACGGGCACACCTGGCTGCTGATGCGGCGTGGCCGGAAAGAAAAGGCCGCGTACCCCTTCAGGGGTAGTGACGCTGACAGGGGTGATGCCCGCTCCGTAAGTCCGCGTGGCTCTGGCAGAGGCCACCTGCCGGCCATCGATCCAAGCAGTCAGCGAGATCGCGTACACCTCACCGACAGCCAGATGGGGCGCCGTGCCGAGCTCGGGATGTTCCGGCAGATCCTGCAGGTATCTGTGCTTCTGCTCCGGCGCCACCGGCATCGCAGAGCACCACAGGCCGTGGGCGCTGAGGCCCTCGTAGCTGCCGCCGAGGGAGGGGGAACTGTCGAGGTCGACCCGTCCAGCTGCATCGGCGGAGTACTCGCCCACGGCGGTCCAGCGTCGACCTTGTGCATCGGGACGCGAGGCTTGCACCATGACTCGCGAACCCGGAAGGACATTCTGCACCACGACGTGAAAGGGGGAATCCACCAGCCCCTTCTCTGGTGTTACGGCAAGTTGCACCGGCGTGGCCCGAGCCGATTCAGCACCAAGCAGCAGTGGCGCGAGCGCCAGGGTCGCGGCAGCCACTTTGCACACGCAGGGCTCGCGCCGCAGCAGGCGCAGGACACTGAGCGGCGCGCAAAGCATATCAATGCCCGAGGTGTCGGCGCTTCCAGGTGTGGGGCAACTGACCAAAGTGGCGCTTGAATGCGGCGGTAAAGTTGGCGGGATACTCGTAACCAACGGCATAGGCCACTTGTGCAACACCATAGTCCCCCGTGACCAGCATCTCGGCGGCGCGCTCCATCCGCCGCTGCAGGATGTATTCGTAGATGGTGAATCCTACCGTGTCGCGAAAGCTTTCCTTCAGCTTGGTGCGATTGAGCCCGATCATCCGCGCCAGCTGCGGAATGTTGGGCGGATTTGCGTAGTGCTGTGCAAGATAGTCGCGCGCCTCGTAAATGCGTGCGGCATCGCGGGCGCTGATGCCGCCTGCTCCACTTTGCACCAGCGTCCGGTTTTCGAGGATCCCGAGCACTTGCAGCAGCAGCTCGATGCTCAGTGTTTGCAGATGCCGGTCGCGCAGGGCGCGTGAGAGCTCGTGGCGCGACTGCACGATGCGCCCGGCCACATGGATCATTTCCGCGCTCGGTGTCAGCCGCTGGTGGGCAGCGCCTCTTCCGGGAAGAAACAGCGAGTTGAGCGGAGAGGGGACGTCGCTCAGGTCCAGGCCCAGCACGCGATTCAGCAGGTTGGGCCGGCAATGCAGCACGACCATGCGGATCGGCTCGTGGGCGCCGATGTAATAGCCTTCGCGAGTCGTCCCTGGCG
>Ga0070741_10007641_pt1 | contig 22237 bp, 22 predicted proteins | sample Coa_R1_4_FD_66440 | JGI IMG/M metagenome (GOLD analysis project Ga0070741, IMG submission 66440) | Surface soil microbial communities from Centralia Pennsylvania, which are recovering from an underground coalmine fire - Coalmine... | ecosystem: Environmental > Terrestrial > Soil > Unclassified ... | reverse complement strand
TGCGCGAGCCGGAGAAGCCGATCGGCTGCTACCTGTTCTCGGGGCCGACCGGCGTCGGCAAGACCGAGGTGGCGCGGGCGCTGGCGAGCGCCATGGGCGTCCAGCTCATCCGGTTCGACATGTCGGAATACATGGAGCGCCACACCGTGTCGCGGCTGATCGGCGCGCCTCCCGGCTATGTCGGCTTCGACCAGGGGGGACTGCTCACCGACGGCGTCGACCAGCATCCGCACTGCGTGCTTCTGCTTGACGAAATCGAGAAGGCGCACCCGGACCTGTTCAACATCCTCCTCCAGGTGATGGACCACGGGAAGCTCACCGACCACAACGGCAAGCAGGTCGACTTCCGCAATGTCATCCTGATCATGACGACCAATGCCGGCGCGTCCGATCTCGCCAAGGCCGCGATCGGCTTCGGCAAGTCGCAGCGCGAGGGCGACGACCAGGAGGCGATCAACCGGCTGTTCACGCCGGAGTTCCGGAACCGGCTCGACGCGGTCGTGCCGTTCGGCAACCTGCCGCCGCCGGTCGTGCACCAGGTCGTGCAGAAGTTCGTCCTGCAGCTCGAGGCGCAGCTCGCCGACCGCGGCGTCACCTTCGACCTGTCGGAGGATGCGACCAGGTGGCTCGCCGAGAAGGGCTACGATTCCCGGATGGGCGCGCGGCCGCTTGCCCGCGTCATCCAGGAACACATCAAGCAGCCGCTCGCCGACGAGGTCCTGTTCGGCAAATTGAAGGGCGGCGGAACCGTCAAGGTCACCGTCAAGGAAGACGGCAGCGGCCTCAATCTCGAAGCGATCGAGGACGGGCCGGTGACGCCCAAGGCCGACCCCATCCCGAAAGAAAAGCGGGCGCCGCGCAAACGTGCGGCGAAGCCGGCGCAGGCAAAGAAGCCGCCGGGCGGCGGCACGCCCGCCGGGCGGGGCCTCGTCCCCAAGGTGCCGCTGAAGACGGATTAGGTTCCGGTCAGACGGGCGAATCCCGGTCGGCGCGGGGGTTTAGGACAAAGGCCTCGGGCGCCGTGTCGTGGTAGCTCGTGTTGGCTCCCGCGAGGAAGGCGCGCGATTCCGCGTCGGGGTTGCCGAAACAGCGGACGGTGATCCTGTCGCAGGCGGCGGTGACCGCGCTCAGCGGGCCCTTGCCCTTTTCGTTGGCCAGGTGAGCCCGGAACGCCTCGTCATTGGCATAGATCTCGATCCAATCGCTGACCAGCGGAGACGGATATTCGGCGTGGTAGGTGATCACGCCCGGGTGTTCGAGCATGGCCTTGCACAGGGCTCGTTGATTGAGCCTGAAGTCAGCGAGCTTGTCCGGGTTGATCTCCCAGCGGACCTTGAGCATGAAGGCCACGACCATCTCCCTTTCCGTGGTGGACTGCGCCTGCTGTTGAACTCCGGCGAACAGTGCCGAGACGGCGCCCGCTTCAACCGCGTCGATGGCGCGGGTACGGCAGGCTAATGCGGCGGGACGGCCAGCGCGGCGCGGAGCTTCTCGGCATTGGCGGCGAGCACTTCCGGCTTTTCCATCGTCCCGGTGTGCGGTTTCAGCGCGACGCCGTCGAAGCGCGGGATGACGTGAAAGTGGAGATGGAAGACGGACTGGCCGGCGGCCGCTTCGTTGAACTGGATCACGGTGACGCCGTCGGCCTTGAAGGCGCTCATCGCGCCACGCGCCACGCGTTGCACCGCGCGCATGAGGGCGCCGAGCACGGAGGGGTCGGCGTCGAGCAGGTTGCGGGACGGCGTGCGCGGGAGGACCAGCGTGTGCCCCGGCCCCTGCGGCATCACGTCCATGAAGGCGACGACCTCGTCGTTCTCATAGACCCGGTGGGCCGGGATCTCGCCGCGCAGGATGCGGGCAAAGATGTTCTGCGGATCGTAGCTCACGTCATCCATTCTCCTCGCGGTCGCTGTGGCGGAAGGGAAGATACTCGGCAAGCGCGGCCTCGTCGCTCGCCACCTGCCGCCGTTCGCGCTGGAGATAGTCGGCGACGGCCTTGCGGAAGGAGGGGTCGGCGATCCAGTGCGCCGAGTAGGTGGTGGTGGGCCGATAGCCGCGGGCGACCTTATGCTCGCCCTGGGCCCCGGCCTCGACGCGCGGCAGCCTGTGCCGGATCGCCCACTCTATCGCCTGGTAGTAGCAGAGCTCGAAATGCAGGAAGGGATGCTCCTCGAGCGCGCCCCAGTAACGGCCGTAGAGTGCGTCCGATCCGATGAAGTTGAGTGCGCCGGCGATCGGCTTCGAACCACGCCGGGCGACGACGAGCAGGATCCTGTCGGCCATCCGCTCGCCGATCAGGGAGAAGAACTTGCGGTTGAGGTAGGGGCGCCCCCACTTTCGCCCGCCGGTGTCCATGTAGAAGGCGAAGAAGGCGTCCCAGGCGGCCTCGGTGAGGTCGCGGCCGGTGAGGTGGTCGATCTCCAGGCTGCCGGTGAGGGCGTCGCGCCGCTCGCGGCGGATGGCCTTCCGCTTTCGCGATGCGAGCGCCTCGAGGAAATCGTCGAAATCGCGATAGTTCTCGTTGACGAAGTGGAACTGCTGGTCGGTGCGGCGCAGGAACCCCTGACCGGCGAGGACTTCCCAATCGGCTTCGGTGAGGAAGGTCGCATGGACCGACGAGGCGCCGTAGCGCTGGGCGAGCGCCATCGCGCCGCCGGCAAGCGCGGTGCGGTGCCGGTCTGCCTCGGGCCCGGGCTTCACCAGCAGGCGCCGACCGGGCACGGGCGTGAAGGGCACCGAGCACTGGACCTTCGGGTAATAACGCCCGCCGGCGCGCTCGAAGGCATCCGCCCAGCCATGGTCGAAGACATACTCGCCCATCGAGTGGGATTTGACGTAGGCCGGCAGAATGGCCGCCGGCTTGCCGTCCGGTCCGTCAAGGACGAGGTGCTGCCCGAGCCAGCCGGTCCGGCGCGTGGCGGCGCCGGATTCCTCCAGGGACCAGAGGAAATCGTGGGTAAGGAACGGGTTCCAAGCAGCCGCGCGCACGGCGCTCTCCGGGCATCCCTCGGGAATCCCGAGGGGCGCTCCCTCCGAGGACCAGCCGGGATTGGCGCAGGCGTCCCAATCGGCCCGGGCGACTTCCGCCAGCGAGCCGAGGACGCGGAGCGTGGCGCCTGAACTCTCGGTATTGGTCACGCTAGGCCTTGTCCTGCCGCGCCAAGGAAACATCTCCGTCGCCTCACTCCTTCACACCCTTGGCTATCGGAAATCGCTACGCAAGTCCGCCGATCGACGAGCGCCGCAGGGTCGCGGCCAGCCGTGCGGCTCCGGACGCAGGCGACTCATGTGGGGCACGAACTGACCGATTTCACGGCCGAGCCCTGTCACTACGAGGCGGCCAGGGAATCGGGGTCGAAGCCCTCGAACGTGATCTGGTCGACATAGCGCTTCGCCTTGGCGGCGTCCGCCGGCGTGCGCACGGTCCAGGTGATCAGCGTCAGACCAAAGCGATGCAGGAGCAAAGGTGCGGGCGCCGGCAGCGTGGCGAGGCCGTAGGAGACGAAGGAGGCGCCCACCGCCGGCACCGCGAAGAGATGGCGGAGCGCAAAGCGGCGGAGCGGCGTCAGGTCGCCGCCTTCGCCATCCGGGTCGAAGTGATCGGCGATGAGGCCACGCGGCACGGCCGGCGCCAGGCGCTTCATCGCCGCCATCGAGTCCGGATCGAAGGACATGACGCAGGCCCGGCCGCGATAGGCGGCGACCATCGGCGCGACCTGGCGCTCGAGGCTGCGGTCGCCATTCCACTCGCTCTTCAGTTCGACGACCAGCGGAACGCGGCCGCCAACCGTTTCGAGCAACTCGGCGAAAGCGGGGATGCGGTCGTCGGTCCCCGGAAGGCGGATCGCCTGCAGTTCGGCCAGTGTGCGCTCGCCAATCCGGCCCGATGCCTCAGTCAGACGATCCAGGGTGTCGTCATGGAAGACGACCGGCACGCCGTCGGCCGAAAGCACGAGGTCGCATTCGATCGCGTAGTTGCGTTCGATCGCGGCGCGGGCAGCGGCAAGGGTGTTCTCGACCCGGCCGCGCGCTCGGTCGTGCAATCCGCGATGCGCGATCGGGCGCGCGATCAGCCAGTCGAGTTTCGCCACGGGTCAGACGGTCTCGACAATGACCTCGATTTCGACCGCAACCCCGCGGGGGAGGCTTGCCATTCCGACGGCGGACCGGGCGTGCTTGCCGACCTTGTCGCCGAGGACCTCGGTAATGAGGTCGGAGGCGCCGTTGACGACAAGATGCGGGTCGGTGAAGTCGGGGACCGCGTTGACGAAACCAACGAGCTTCACGACGCGGGCGACCCGGTCGAGGCTGCCCAGTGCGGCCCGTATTGCCGCAAGAACGTTGACCGCACAGAGGCGGGCGGCGGCGCGGCCCTCCTCGACGGTAAACTCACGGCCGACCTTGCCGACATATTTCGGTCCATCTGCTGTGGAAGGGATCTGCCCGGATACGAACAGGAGCTTTCCGGTCTGGACGGTCGGAACGTAATTCGCGGCGGGCGGAGCAGGGGTGGGCAGGTCAATGCCGAGCTGCTTCAGGCGGGCGTCGATTTCCTGGCTCATGCGCGCTCCCTGGCTGGATTTTTGCCGGGCTGGTTTGGCCGATTGCCGGCAAGCCTGCAAGGGGGCGGCAGGCTGGACTGGACGGCATCCGGGCGCCATGTTTCAACCTTGTCAGTCCCTAACTTGCGGGAAGATTCGGCATGTCCGCTAAAGGTTTGATCGGCATCGGGGCGCTGCTTCTGGCCGCCGCGCCGGCTGCCGCCGCGCCCTCGTCAAGTCTCGCCGCCCATCGGGCCATCTACGACCTGGTCCTCGACCAGTCGAACGAGGACAACCAGGCTGCGCCGGACATTTCGGGCAGGATGGTGATGGAATTCACCGGGTCGGCATGCGCCGGGTACACGACCAAGGTGCGTTTCGTGACCGAGAGCGCCGACAGCGACGGCCAGAGCCAGATCGTCGATTCGCGCTCCGACCTGTTCGAGGCCGGCGACGGCGAGAGCCTCACCTTCAGCAACGAGACCTATACCGACAACGCGATCACCGAGGAATCGAAGGGTTCCGCGAAGCGGGAAAGCAGCGAGGTCGCGGTGGCGCTCAGCAAGCCGGAAGCCAAGAAATTCGCGATCCGGAACAAGGTGGTGTTTCCGACCGAGCAGATGGAGGCGCTGATCAACGCCGCCAAAAGCGGCCAGAACTTCGTCAATCTCGACCTCTACGACGGCTCGGAGGACGGCCAGACGGTGTTTACGACCGCGGGCATCATCGGACACGAGGCGGCGGCCGATCCGGCGGGCGACAGCGAAGGCGGGATCATCAAGAGCGCCGGCATTTCCGGCCTGCGCCATTGGCCGGTCACGATCAGCTATTTCAAGGACGGGCCGGACGATTCCGAGCCCTATTACACGATGTCGTTCGTGGTCTATGAGAACGGCATCGGACGCTCGCTCAAGATCAACTACGGCGACTTCTCGCTCACCGGCAAGCTGACCAAGCTGGAAATGCTGCCGGCGCAACCCTGCAAGTAGCGCCTAGCGTTTCGCGAAAGCCGGGCGTCCGCGCGCCTCCTTGTCGGTTTCGGGCGGCTCGACCAGTTGCGGCACGCTCTCCCCGGCGCCGAGAAAAAGCTCGCGCAGCCGGGCCAGCAGCCGTGCCGGGCTTCCGGTGAAGCCTTTTCCCGGGAAGATGGTGAGGTGGTAGTCGTCGCCGCCGGTCAGCGCGATCATGGCCAGGGGCACCGGACCCCATAGCGGCGGCACGCCGAACACGCCGGTGACGGCGCGCCCACCGAGCTTCAGCCGCCGCGGCAGCGGGATCATGGTGGCCACGGCGTCGAAGCTCGAATACCAGACCCGCATCGCGAGGCGGGCAAGCTTGCGCGGGGCGAGCGCCACCAGCCAGGTCGCTAGCTGCAGGTCCTGGGCATGGGAGAGGCCGGGGATTCGCCAGCGGCGTCCGGCGTTCTCCCTGCCCTGGGTGCGCACGGTCACCATGCGCATGTGATTGCCGAGGGCAGTGCCGGTACCGCGCCGGCGGACGAGCCGCGTCCGCCCGATATTGCCGCGCAGAGGCCGGGCATGCGGGAAGAGCTCCGGATCGCCGACGACCGCCGCCGCCACCGCCGTGAAGCGAGCGCCGGAATCGCCCTCGCTGTTTATCTCCCGGCGGGGAACGGTCAGCACCGAGATGCCGACATCGTGGATGGGCACCTCGGGCACCAGCGAGGCGGGATCGACATCGGGAAGACGGCGGGCGAGCGCGTCGTGCTCTGGGGTCGGCTGCTGTCCGCCCATCCGGGCGAGGACCTGCAGGCCACGCATGGCGTCGGCAAGTCCATGGCGAATCTGCATAAAGACGACGGACAGCGGTGACGGGCCGCTGCCGGCCTGGCCGGGCTCGCCCGGATTGAGGACGAAGATCCGCCACGGCGGGACGGCCATGGAGATGCGGCTGCGGCGCATTTTCTCAAGGTAGGGGACGGCCGTCTCGACCGTGGTGACGGTGCGGTCGCGCAGGACGGCGACGTGGCGCGTCAGGTCGACCTTCCTTACCCGCCGGGCAAAGGTCCAGAAGCCGATGCGGAGCGGGCGCTCCGACAGGGCCGGCAGCATCCCGACGACGCCCTCGAGATCGGCAAGGAGGACGGACAGGTCGCACGGCCCGTCGAGAACCGCCATCGCGGAGATGAAGGAATCGCCGAGATTGTAGAAGACGGTGTCTGAGAGGCCGAGCGGCCGCATGCGGTTACCGAGGCTGATTGTCGCGGTCCATACTAGGACACGGACGCTGAATGGGAAACCGATTCGCCTTTCGCCATGATCGTCGCCGCGGCCGATGACAGGCCTGTGGCGGCTGTCACTTCGGAGAACGGCGGGGGTTTGGCGGAGTTCCCGGCATGTCGAAGACGATGCCGAGACCGACCGCTTCGGGGCCGAATTTTCCGCGAATCTTGTCGATCGCGGCCTCGGCCGCCGCGCGGCGGCCGGCCGACGCGTCGACCAGGTCGGCCGGATCGGCGAGGAGCGGGTCGGCAAAGTCCGAAAGCCCGATGCCGATGAGCCTGAATTCGGTTCCGTCCGCCTCGCGCGCAAGCAGGTCCGTCCCTTCGCGGAAGATGCGGTCGGCAAGGAGGGTAGGGGCGCCGAGCTGGCGGCTTCGCGTGCGGGTGCGGAAATCGGCGGTCTTCAGCTTGAGCGTCAGCGTCCGCCCGGCGATCCCGGCCTTCTTCAGGCGGCGCGAGACTTTCTCGGAGAGCCGCCGCAGCGTTGCGCGGAGGGCGGCAAGGTCGGCAACGTCTTTCTCGAACGTGGTCTCGGCGCTGACGCTCTTGGCTTCGCCGCGCGGCTCCACCGCTCGCGTGTCCTCCGCACGGGCAAGGCGGTAAAGGCGGAGGCCCATCGCCCCATAGCGGCGTCCGAGTTCGCTCTCGCTCATGCGCTGAAGGGTGGCAATGCTGCGAATGCCGTCGGCGGCGAGCTGGGCCTGGGTGGCCTTGCCGACGCCGTAGATGAGGCTGACCGGCTTGTCTGCAAGGAAGGCCAACGCCTCGGCCCTGCCGATGACCGAGAAGCCGCGCGGCTTCTGCAGGTCCGATGCGATCTTGGCGAGGAACTTGTTGAACGAAAGGCCGATCGAAACGGTGATGCCAAGTTCGGTTTCGATGCGCCCGGCGAGCCGGAGGAGGCTCAGCGCCGGGGAGGCCTGATGAAGCCGTTCCGTGCCCGACAGGTCCATGAACGCCTCATCGATCGAAACCGGTTCGACCAGCGGAGTGAGTTCCAGCATCAGGCGGCGGACCTCCCTGCCAGCGGCCGCGTATTTCTCCATGTCGGGCGGGATCACGACCGCGCCCGGACAAAGGCGGAGCGCCTGGAACATCGGCATGGCGGAGCGGACGCCGGAGATTCTGGCGATGTAGCAGGCCGTGGCGACCACACCGCGCTTGCCGCCGCCGACGATGACCGGCTTCTCGGCGAGGCTCGGATCGTCGCGTTTCTCAATCGCGGCGTAGAAGGCGTCGCAATCGAGGTGTGCGATCGCCAGGCGGTCAAGTTCGGGATGGCGAAGGAGGCGCGGGCTGCCGCAGACCGGGCAGCGGGCGGGCTCGCCGGCGAAACCGGAAAGGCAATCGCGGCAAAACCCGTTTGTGGCCGATGGCTGAGCGAGCCGCATGGCCTTCGCCTCGCTTCCTTTCCGGCGATATCTAGCAGCGATGCCGGTGCCGCGCATGAAGAATTGGCCTCGAAATGCGTTGCGCGGCGGCAATCGCCTTGCGGCACACCGGCGCCGCGGGCGAGCAGGGGTATCGGGACCGCCGCCATGCTTTCTCCCCGGCGCAATCGGGCCTGCAGGCCGCTTGCGGCGCGAAAAGCCGCTCTGCTATAGCGCCCGCATGTCCGTCGACAAGCAGACCGTCCTGCGCGTGGCGCGCCTTGCGCGCATCGCCGTCACCGATGCCGAAGCGGAGGCGCTGAAGGGCGAGCTCAACACCATCCTCGGTTTCGTCGAGCAGCTGAACGAGGTCGACGTCACCGGGATCGAGCCGATGACGTCGGTGGTGGCGATGCAGATGAAAGAGCGGGAGGATCGGGTGACGGATGGCGGCGATGCCGAGCGGGTACTCGCCAATGCGCCGGCGCGGATAGGGGACTTCTTCGTCGTGCCGAAGGTGGTCGAATGAGCGATGCCAGCCGGAGGGACGATCCCTGGCCCGTCGCCGTCGCCGCGGAGAGCCCGCTCCAGGACGAGGTCCGCAGACTGGTCGCGGCGCTGAACGCCGACCTCCTCGAACTGACGCCGAGGGAGTTCTGCCATCACATGACGGTCGAGGAGATGGCGGGGCCCGACACGACGGCGTTTGTCGCGCGTATCGGAGGCGAGGCGGTGGCAATCGGTGCGCTTCGCCGCCATGGCGAGGGCGTCGGCGAAGTGAAGCGCATGTACACGCGCCCCGACACGCGCGGCCGCGGTGTTGCCGGCCAGGTTCTCTCGGCCATCGAGCAGCTTGCCGGCAGCGAAGGCCTGCGACGGCTGGTGCTGGAGACGGGCAATCGCCACCTGTCGGCCTGGCGCCTTTACGAGCGGTTCGGCTTCCGCCGCTGCGGACCGTTCCTCGGCTATCCCGATACCGGCTGGTCGATCTTCTACGAGAAGCAGCTCGCCACGGTGACGGCGTGAACGATCTGACACGCCTCACGATCGCCGAAATCGGCGACGGCCTTCGCGCGAGGAAGTTCTCGGCCGTCGAACTGACGCGCGCCTACCTCGCCAATATGGAGGCGGCGCGGTCGCTCAACGCCTATGTCGCCGAGACGCCGGAAAAGGCGCTGGCGATGGCGGCGGAGTCGGACCGGCGCATCGCTGCCGGCACCGCCCGCCGTCTCGAAGGCGTGCCGCTCGGGATCAAGGACCTCTTCTGCACCGAGGGCGTGCACAGCCAGGCCGGCAGCCACGTGCTGGACGGCTTCAGGCCGACCTACGAGTCGACCGTGACGGCACAGCTCTGGGCCGACGGCGCCGTGATGCTCGGCAAGCTCAACATGGACGAGTTCGCCATGGGCTCGTCGAACGAGACTTCGTACTACGGCCCGGTGGTCAACCCGTGGCAGGCGCGCGGGTCGAACGCCAAGCTGGTGCCGGGCGGGTCCTCCGGCGGGTCGGCCGCGGCGGTTGCGGCCGAACTCTGCGCCGGCGCAACTGCGACCGATACCGGCGGCTCGATCCGCCAGCCGGCGGCGTTCACGGCGACCGTCGGCGTCAAGCCGACCTATGGGCGGTGCTCGCGGCGGGGGATCGTCGCGTTCGCATCGTCGCTCGACCAGGCCGGGCCGATCGCCCGCACGGTCCGCGACGCGGCGATCCTGCTGCGCTCGATGGCCGGCGCCGATCCCGGCGACGCCACCTCGGCGGAAGTGCCGGTACCGGACTACGAGGCGGCGCTCGACCTCGGCGTCAGGGGACTGCGCATCGGCGTGCCGCGCGAGTATCGGGTCGACGGCATGCCGGCGGCGATCGAGGCGCTCTGGGAGCAGGGGCGGAAATGGCTGGAGGCGGGCGGGGCGACGATCGTCGACATCTCGCTGCCGCACACCAAGTACGCGCTGCCCGCCTATTACATCGTGGCGCCGGCGGAGGCGTCCTCGAACCTCGCGCGCTATGACGGCGTCCGCTACGGGCTGCGCGTCGACGGCGACGACATCACCGACATGTACGAGAAGACGCGGGCCGCCGGCTTCGGCAAGGAAGTGAAGCGGCGCGTGCTGATCGGCACTTACGTTCTCTCCGCCGGCTACTACGACGCTTACTACATCCGCGCGCAGAAGGTGCGGACGCTGATCAAGCGCGATTTCGAGCGCGTCTTCGCCGACGGCATCGACGCGATCCTGACGCCGGCGACGCCGTCGGCCGCGTTCGGCCTCGAAGCGATGGCGATGGCCTCGCCGGTGGAAATGTACCTCAACGACGTCTTCACCGTGACGGTGAACATGGCCGGGCTGCCGGGCATCGCGGTGCCCGCCGGACTGACCGAGGAGGGGCTGCCGCTCGGCCTGCAGCTCATCGGCAAGGCTTTCGACGAGCCGATGCTCTTCCGCACCGGCCGGGAGATCGAACGCGCCGCCGGGCATTTCACGCCCCGCCGCTGGTGGTGAACGGAGGACGCCGATGCCTGCGAAGATGACCCTCGACGCGTTCCGGAAAACCTTCTCCGCCGCCTCGCCGCCAGCCGGCCTCGACCCGCCGCTCGCCTCGCTCTGGTGGATGGGGAAGGGCGACTGGAAGCGCGCCCACAACGTGATCAACGAGGAGGAGGGGCGCGACGCGGCGTGGGTCCACGCCCACCTCCACCGCGTCGAGGGCGACCTCGCCAACGCCGGGTACTGGTATCGCCGCGCCGGGCGGGAGGCTGCCGCGGGCAGCCTCGACGCCGAGTGGGAAGAAGTGACGCGGGCGATGCTCGCCCGCTAGGGCTGCGTGTAGGCCGTCTTCACCGTGGTGAAGAACTCGGCCGCGTAGCGTCCCTGCTCGCGCGGCCCGTAGCTCGATCCTTTCCGGCCGCCGAACGGTACGTGATAGTCGACGCCCGCCGTCGGCAGGTTGACCATCACCATTCCGGCTTCCGAATTGCGCTTGAAGTGCGTGGCGTATTTGAGGCTCGTCGTGCAGATGCCGGAGGTGAGGCCGAACGGCGTGTCGTTGGCAACGGCCAGCGCCTCGTCGTAGTCCTTCACCTTGATGACGCTCGCCACCGGGCCGAACACTTCCTCGCGGTTGATCCGCATTTCGGGCCGGGTCTCGGTGAACAGCGCCGGCTCGAGATAGAAGCCGGGCGTGGCCCGCTTCAGGCGGTTGCCGCCGAAGGCGAGGCGCGCGCCCTCGTCCTTGGCGATCCTGATGTAGTCCTCGTCCTGCTTGAGCTGGGACGGATCGACCACCGGTCCGATGTGGGTGCCTTCCTTCAGCGCGTCGTCGACATTGAGGCCGGCGAGGCGTTCGGTCAGCGCCGCGACGAACTTGTCGTGGATGCCGGCGGTGACCACAAGCCGCGACGAGGCGGTGCAGCGCTGGCCGGTCGAGAAATAGGAGCCGTTGGCGGCGATCTCGACGGCGAGCTTGAGGTCGGCATCGTCGAGGACGACGAGCGGGTTCTTGCCGCCCATCTCGAGCTGGAACTTGCGGAGGTGCTTCACCGAGGCTTCGGCGACGCGGCGGCCGGTGCCGATGGAGCCGGTGAAGGTGATGGCGTTGATGTCGGGCGAATCGAGCATCGCCTGGCCGACGACGGAGCCCTTGCCCATGACAAGGTTGAGCACGCCCTTCGGCAGGCCGGCGCGGACAAGGATATCGACGATCGCCCAGGAGCAGCCGGGGACAAGGTCGGCGGGCTTGAAGACGACGGTATTGCCGTGACAGATCGCCGGCGCGATCTTCCAGGCCGGGATGGCGATCGGAAAATTCCACGGCGTGATGATGCCGACGACACCGACCGCCTCCCGGGTCATCGAGACTTCGATGCCGGGCCGCACGCTCGGCACGGTCTCGCCGGAAAGGCGCAGGGCCTCGCCCGCGAAGAAATCGAAAATCTGGCCGGCGCGGACGGTCTCGCCGATGCCTTCGGCGAGCGTCTTGCCTTCCTCGCGCGAAAGCAGTCTGCCGATCTCCTCGCGCCGCTTCAGGATTTCGTCCGATGCGGCCTTGAGGATGTCATGGCGCTGCTGGATGCCCGAGCGCGACCAGGCCGGAAAGGCGGCCTTGGCGGCGGCTATCGCGTTCTTCACGTCATCGGCGGTCGCGCGGGCATAGTGGCCGACGATCTCGTCGGTGTTCGACGGATTGATGTTGGGCGCGGCCTCGCCGCCGACCCATTCGCCCGCGATGTAGTTCTTGTGCAGCTCTTCCATGACGCGATCCTGATGTCGCTGAGGACAGTGGCGTGAAGATGGGGCGAAGCTCTGGTGATTACAAACGCTCCGTCCCGTCCGGTGGAAACGGGAGAGGCGGCTCTGCGGCTACAGCGCCCGGACCGTCACCCGTTCCTTCCGCGCGATGCCGAGCGGGTTGACCAGGGGGAGGCCGAATTCCGGCGCCGCGATCTCGAAAATGTCGCCGGCCCTGGTCTTGACCCCCGAGGCGACCGACAGGGTGGCCGTACCGAAGGTGTGGATGTGGATGTCGCCCGGACGGCGGAACCACGGATACTTGAAGTGGTGCGCTTCGAGATTGGCGATGGTGTGGGACATGTTCGCTTCGCCGGTAAGGAAGGGCTGGTCGAAGACGAGTTGCTTGCCGCGGCGGATGCGCGACGTGCCGCGCACGTCCGCCGGCAGGTCGCCCAGCAGGATCTCCGGTCCGAAGGAGCAGGGGCGGAGCTTGGAATGCGCCAGCCAGAGGTAGTTCTGGCGTTCGACGACGTGATCGGAGAACTCGTTGAGGAGCGCGAAGCCGACGCGGAAGGGCGTTCCGTCCGGGCCGATCAGGTAGATCCCGGCAACCTCGGGCTCCTCGCCGGCGTCCTCGGCAAAGGCGGGCGAGACGAGCGGTTCGCCGGGGGCGGCGACGAAGGAGCCATCCCCCTTGTAGAACCATTCCGGCTGGACGCCGGGCCGGCCGCGCTTCGGCTTGCCGCCTTCGAGGCCCATGCGGAACATCTTCATCGAGTCGGTGAGCGTCTCGACGGCGACGTCGGTCACCTTGGCGTGCATCGCGTCGCGGGTGGCGGCGGAGCCGAGGTGGGTGAGGCCGGTGCCGGTGACCAGGATGTGCGCCGGATCGGGATGGTCGATCGGGCTGAGGACCCGGCCTGCGGCCAGGAGCTTCGCCGGCTCGGCCGGCCCGCCGCGGCCCGCGGCCCTGACCACATCGGCGATGGACCGGCCGCGCCTGATCGCAGCGGCCGCCAGATCGCGCACGCTGTCGTAGCCGCGCACCACCCACGACTCGCCTCCCTCGGTCGCCACCACCTGACGGCGTCGCCCCGCCCTTGCCTGCAACAAACGCATCTCTTGTCTCCCCCGTTTGGTCTTCTCGCGGCTCCGTCGAGGTCAGCCGGATTGGTCGCGTTCGTTCCGCGACACCCAGATCGCGTCGAAAACGTTGCCCTTGGAATTGCGCAAGAGCCGCCGCATGGCAAGGAAAGCTTCCTCGCCGTGGCGGAGACGGACCGCGTCATAGACGGCGCGGTGCTGGAGCACCGCATCGTCGGCCATCACCGTGCGCCAGCCGAGCCGAAACGTGATCTCCAGCGCCGATTCGATCATGGCGCCAACCGAGCGGAGCATGGGATTGCGCGACGCTTCGAGGAGCGTCATGTGGAACTCGATATCCGCCTTGATCTGCTGCGGCCCGCCGCGGGCCTCGTTCTGGATCCCTTCCATCGCCTTTCCGAGCTGGGCGATTTCCGCGTCGGTGGCGCGCTCGGCCGCCCGCTGCGCCGCCGCCGGCTCGATGATCTCGCGCATCTCGAAGAGGGAGTGAAGAAACGCCTCGGTCGGACGCTCGTCGACCTGCCAGCGGAGCACGTCGGGATCGAGCATGTTCCAGTCGGCGGTCGGGCGGACCCGCGTGCCGATCTTCGGACGGGAAACGGTGAGCCCCTTGGCCGACAGGAGGCGGACCGCCTCCCGCACCGCGGTGCGCGAGACGCCGAACTCCTCCTGGATGCGCGGCTCGGTGGGGAGGGTGTCGCCGGGCGCATATTTGCCCGAGACGATACGCCGGCCGATGGCGGCCGCGACCATCTCGGAAAGGCTGCCTTGGCGGAGGCCGATTGCCATTTCACTCCCGCGCGGATGGAGGGGCGCCCGATTCCGGAGGTGGGCAGGCGGAACGGGACGGCGGCGCCCGGAATGAGAGCACCGGATTATGCCGTATCATATTACATATCGGCCGGCCTTTTGCCCGTCCATCGCCCGGACTGTGCCGGATTCAGCTTCCGCCCGATCGGGGCAACTGTTTGATGTGAGGGTCTTTCATCATACATAAGCTTGGCGGCCGGTGTGGTTACGGATGACGGACGCGTCCTCGCGATGCTAGCGTCGCCGCGACGTTGCCGCGCGGTCATGCGCGAGCCGAGGGATAGGATCGAAGATGACGGATAAGAAGAAAAACCTGCGCTCGAAGCTGTGGTTCGACAACCCGGAGAACCCCGGGATGACGGCGCTGTATCTCGAGCGCTACCTCAATTTCGGCCTCACCCGGCATGAGCTGCAGTCCGGCAAGCCGATCATCGGCATCGCGCAGACCGGCTCCGACCTGTCGCCCTGCAACCGGCATCATCTCGAACTGGCCAAGCGCGTCCGCGAAGGGATCACCGCCGCCGGCGGCCTCTGCATGGAGTTTCCGGTCCATCCGATCCAGGAAACCGGCAAGCGGCCGACCGCGGCGCTCGACCGCAACCTCGCCTATCTCGGCCTCGTCGAGATCCTCTACGGCTATCCGCTCGACGGCGTGGTTCTGACGACCGGCTGCGACAAGACCACGCCGGCCTGCATCATGGCGGCGGCGACGGTCAACCTGCCGGCAATCGTCCTCTCGGGCGGGCCGATGCTGAACGGCTGGCACAACGGCGAGCGCACCGGTTCGGGCACCATCGTCTGGCAGGCGCGGCAGGAGCTCGCCGCCGGCAAGATGAACTACAACGAATTCATCGAACTGGTCGCCTCCTCGGCGCCCTCGGTCGGGCACTGCAACACCATGGGCACGGCATCGACGATGAACGCGCTCGCCGAAGCGCTCGGCATGAGCCTGCCGGGCTGCGCGGCGATCCCGGCGCCATATCGCGAGCGCGGCCAGATCGCGTACGAGACGGGCGTGCGGGCGGTCGAGATGGTCTGGGAGGACCTGAAGCCATCCGACATCATCACCCGCGAGGCGCTGGAGAACGCGATCGTCGTCAATTCGGCGATCGGCGGGTCGACCAACGCCCAGATTCACATCCAGGCCATCGCGCGCCATGCCGGCGTGCCGCTCGAGACCGAGGCCTGGGAAACGGTCGGCCACAAGGTCCCGCTCCTCGTCAACATGCAGCCGGCGGGCAAGTATCTCGGGGAAGAATTCCACCGCGCCGGCGGCGTGCCGGCGGTCGTCAACGAATTGATCAAGGGCGGCAAGATCAAGCGGGCGATGACGGTCAACGGCAAGACGCTGGAAGAGAACTGCCGCGGCAAGGAAAGCAGCGACCGCGACGTCATCCTTCCCTACGACAAGCCGCTCGTGAAGGATGCCGGCTTCATCGTGCTCAAGGGCAACCTCTTCGACTTCGCCATCATGAAGACGAGCGTGATCTCGAAGGAGTTCCGCGACCGCTACCTGTCCAACCCGAAGGACCCGAATGCCTTCGAGGGCCGCGCCATCGTGTTCGACGGGCCGGAGGACTACCACCACCGGATCGACGACCCCTCGCTCAATATCGACGAGTTCTGCCTGCTCTTCATGCGCGGCGCCGGACCGATCGGCTATCCGGGCGGCGCCGAAGTGGTGAACATGCAGCCGCCGGCCGCGCTCATCAAACGCGGCATCCACTCGCTGCCTTGCATCGGCGACGGACGCCAGTCGGGTACGTCGGGATCGCCGTCGATCCTCAACGCCTCGCCGGAAGCCGCCGCGGGCGGCGGCCTCGCGCTGCTGCGCACGAACGACCGCGTGCGCATCGACCTCAACACGCGCGAGGCGAACATCCTCATCTCCGAGGAGGAGCTTGCCAGGCGGCGCGCCGAGCTGAGCCGGCAGGGCGGCTACCACTTCCCGAAGAACCAGACGCCGTGGCAGGAAATCCAGCGCGGCATGGTCGACCAGTTCTCGGAGGGCATGGTCCTGAAGCCGGCGATCAAATACCAGGACGTCGCCCACACGATGGGCGTGCCGCGCGACAATCACTGACGAGGGGTGGGAAAGATCAATGCGGAATGGCATCCATCGGCTGAACCCGATGCCGCCGCACCCCAGTCCCGAAGACCGCTATCGCTGGCACCTGGAGCACGCGCGGGCCTGCGCCTGCCGGCCGATTTCGGCGAAGCTGGCCGAGGAAATGCGCCGCCGGATATGCGGTTGCGCAGCCGCGGACGGTCAAGGGCGCCCGCCGACGCTGAAATCGAAATGTGCTGGCGCGCGGCCAATCGGCGCTACAAGCTCGCAACGGGCGTCATCCGGAAAATGGAAATACCGCATGAGGAAGAGACTGATACTTGCCGCCGCGATCTGCCTGGCCGCGGCCATGCCGGCCCACGCGGCAGACAATGGCGCCGACTGCGATCGCCTGGCCGCCAGCCCCAACGACGTGAACGCGACGGCGCCGGGCGTCGCCTTCGACGACATTGACGGGCCGAAGGCGGAAGCCGCGTGCCGCGCAGCGTTGGCCGACTCGGCAGGTCAGCCGCGGTTCCTGTTCCAGCTCGGCCGCGCGCTCGATCGCGAGGACAGGGCGGAGGAGGCGAAGGCCGCGTACCTGGCGGCGGGCGATGCCGGCTATGCGCCCGGCTACCACGGCTACGGCAAGCTGTTCGAACTCGGCATCGGCGGGCCGACCGACTACGCCAAGGCCGCGACCTTCTACCAGAAGGCGCTCGACGCCGGCATGAAGTACGCAGCCGGCGACCTTGCCTATCTGCACGAGGAAGGGATGGGGTTCGACAAGGACCCGGCCGCGGCGGCGCCGCTATACCGGGTGGCGGCAGAAGCCGGCGACGACTGGTCCCAGGTCCACCTCGGCTTCCTCTACGAGCAGGGGAGCGGCGTCAAGCAGGACTATGCCGAGGCGCTCAAATGGTACGGCGCGGCCGCAGAGAAGGGGAACACGACCGGCCAGTACGACCTCGCGCTGATGTACCGCGACGGCAAGGGGGTGCCCCAGAGCAACGAGAAGGCCGCGGAGCTTCTTACCCGATCCGCCAATGCCGGCGGCGCACTCGCCGCCAAGGAGCTGGCGCGCTTCTATGAATACGGCACCGCGGGAAAGACCGATCCCGCCGAGGCGGAGCGGCTCTACCGGCTCGCGATCGACAAGGGCGACGGCGACGAGGTCTGGCAGTCGCAGAACGAACTCGCCTGGATGCTGGCGCACTCCGGCGCCGGTCGCCTCGCCGAGGCGGAGGTCCTCATCGCCGAGGCGCTGTCAAAGGCGCCGAAGGATCATGCCGACTACGGGCCGGCGCTCGATACGCGGGCGTGGATCGAGCATCTCCAGGGCAAGAACGACGAGGCGCTGGTCACCGAACTGCAGGCCATCGACCGCGATCCGGCATTTCCGCCGTTCTTCGACCGGCTGGGCGACATCTATGCGGCTCTCGGCAAGACGGCCGAGGCCAAGGCCGCTTGGCGGAAGGCGCTGGAGCTGAAGATGGACGATCCGAGTCGCGAGCCCGACTGGGATCGTGCCGCGGTCGAGAAGAAGCTGGCGAGCTAGGGAGCGGACGCCCGGGATCGGGTGCCCTCCGTTCCTAGCGCGTGCGCAGCCACTCACGGGCGGCGCGTTGCGCGGCGGCGATTGCCGCCGCGGTCATCTCGCGCGCGATCTGCTGCCGGTGCTCGGCGGCTTCGGCATTGCCGTGGATCGCGGCGAGATTGAACCACTTGTGCGCGGCAATCAGGTCGGCCTCGCCGTCGCCGTCGGTGGCGTAGTGGATGCCGAGTTCGAAATACTGCTCCGCGGCCGGCGCGGCGCCGGCGAAAGACGCCATGTCGGCGCCACCCATATCCAAACGTGCCATGACATTCCCCGTCCTGTTATTCGCCCGGCGAGTTTTGCCCCTTCGCCGTGCTTCGATGGACGGGAGTGTGGTCGAGCCCGCCCCAACGGGTCGTTAAACGCTGCGCTTAATTTTCTTCAAAGGCGGGTGAAATACTTCGTTCACGTTCGGGCAGGCGACCGCAGACTTCCGCGGCCGCAGGGAACGGCGAGGCGAGGCCGTTTACCCGGCCTTCAAACTCCGGCAAGGCGCCGCTAACCAGACCGGCGACTTCTCTCTCCGGCCCTCAGGCGGCGACGGCGCCCGCCAGCTTCGGCTCCTTCTTGGGGAAGGGACGGAAGGTGAGGGCGATCAGGAACGCGCCGATGCCCATGCCGAAGCAGGTGAGGTACATCCCGCCGTAGCTGCCGGTCGTGTCGTAGAGCCAGCCGCCGAGCAGGGGGCCGATCGCCATGCCGAGGCTGCCCGCCATCGACGAACCGCCGATGATCGTCCCCATCATGCGGAGCGGGAAATTCTCGCGGGCGAGAACGGCGTAGAGCGGCATGATGCCGGCATAGACGAACCCGAACAGGCTCGCCGCCGCATAGAAGGCGGGAAGCGTGCTCGAGAAGAAATATCCGAGCGCGCCGAGCGCCTGGATGAGCAGGCCCCATGCGAGGACGTTCTTGGCGCCGAGCCGGTCGGCGACGACGCCGAAGCCGAGCCGTCCGAACATGCCGGCGATGCCCTCCACGCTGTAGATGGTGGCGGCGGTGATCGCCGGAATGCCGCAGGCGATCGCGTAGCTGACGGTGTGGAAGATCGGACCGGAATGGGTGGCGCAGCAGAAGAAGTTGGTGAGCGCCAGGATGATGAAGGGCGGCGAAAGGAGGGCCTGCCGGACCGTCATGTCGCTCCGGTCGACCTCGTCCATCGGAACGGCCGAGGGCACGCCCGCGGCGGCGCGTTCCAGCGCGGGCGGCCGGCGGAGCAGCAGCGTCGCCGGGACGAGGATCGCGGCGGCGATCACCGCGAGGATGCGCATCGACAGCCGCCAGTCATATTCGCTCACCAGCCAGGCGGTGAGCGGCGTCATGGTCACCGGCGCAACGCCGATGCCGGCGGAGACCAGCGAGACGGCGAGGCTGCGCTGGGTGTCGAACCAGCCGGTGACGGCGGCCATCAGCGGGGCAAAGAATGCCGCGATGGAGACGCCCGCAATCATGCCGAACAGGACCTGGAAGACGAGGAGCGAGGGCGAGTAGCTGGCAAGGAAGACGCTCGCCGTCAGCCCGAGCGCACCGATGCCGACGACCGGGCGCGGCCCGATCCGGTCGGAGAGCGATCCCCAGCCGATGCTCGCCAATGCCATCGCCAGAAAGCCGATGGTCATGGCGGTGGAAATACCGGTATGCGACCAGCCGGTCGCCGCCGAAATCGGGGCGAGGAAGATCGGCAGGGAGAAGAGCGTGCCCATCGCGACGCAGCCAAGCAGGCCCCCGGCCGCGACGATGACCCACCGATAGGACTGATTCGTCATTAGCAACTCCTCCCTGCAAGGCCGCTCCCTGCAGCCTCCAATGAACCGTCGGGGCCGCGAGTCTTGCCGCGGCCGATATATGTTGATATCAAACCAATATGGCCTCGACAACCACCTTTCCGCGTTCGATCGCCCATGAGGTGCGCGACCATTGTCTCTGCTTCGCCGCGCAGAGGGCGGCGCGCGAGCTGGCGCGCCGGTTTGACCGGGCCTTCGCCGACCTGGGGATAACCAACGGGCAGTTCTCGATGATGGTGGCGATGGGCGGCATGGGGCAGCCGAAGCTCGGCGACATAGCCCGCTTCATGGGGATGGATCATGCGACGGTGACGGCGGCCGTGCGCAAGCTCGAAAAGCGCGGTCTCGTGGCGATCGTGGAGGACGGCAAGGACCGCCGGGCGCGCCGCGTATCGCTGACCGCCGACGGGATTGTCACGGTCCAGCGCGCCATGCTGGTCTGGCGCGTCGAGCACCTGAAGATGACGCTGGAACATGGCGAGGAGTCCGTACCGGCGCTGCGGGATCAGCTGATGCAATTCGGACCGCCGCTCCGCAGGGCGCCGGAGGCCGCGTGAGCGCTAGAGGCCGAGCTTCGCCTTAAGGAGCGCATTGACGGCGGGCGGATTGGCCTTGCCGCCGCTCGCCTTCATGACCTGACCGACGAACCAGCCGAGCATCGCCGGCTTCTCTTTGGCCTGCGCCGCCTTGTCCGGGTTGGCGGCGACAATCTCGTCGACGATTCTGCCGATCGCGCCGCTGTCGGTCACCTGCCTCAGGCCACGGCTCTCGACGATCGCTGCCGGGTCGCCGCCCTCGCTCCACAGGATCTCGAACACGTCCTTGGCGATCTTGCCCGAGATGGTGCCGCTGCCGATGAGATCGAGGAGACCGCCAAGCTGCGCCGCGCTGACCGGGCTGTCGCCGATCCCGTGGCCTTCGCGGTTGAGGCGTCCGCCGAGCTCGTTGATCACCCAGTTAGCGGCGATCTTGGCGTCGCGGCCTTTGGCGACCGCCTCGTAGAAATCGGCGGTGTCCTTGTCGGCCACGAGCACGCCGGCGTCGTAGGCGCCGAGGCCGAAGGCGGAGATGAAACGGGCCTTGCGGGCATCGGGAAGCTCGGGGAGGGCGGCGGCGAGCGCCTCGACCCAGGCCTGATCGAGTTCGAGCGGGAGGAGGTCGGGGTCGGGGAAATAGCGGTAGTCGTGCGCCTCTTCCTTCGTGCGCATCGGCCGGGTCTCGCCCTTGACCGGATCGAAAAGGCGGGTCTCCTGCTCGATCGTGCCGCCGTCCTCGACGATTGCGACCTGACGCCTGGCGTCGGCCTCGACGGCCTGGCCGACAAAGCGGATCGAGTTGACGTTCTTGATCTCGCAGCGGGTGCCGAGCGGCTCCCCGGGACGGCGCACGGAAACGTTGACGTCGGCGCGGAGGCTGCCCTTTTCCATGTCGCCGTCGCAGGTACCGAGATAGCGCAGGATGCTGCGGAGCTTGGTGAGGTAAGCGCGCGCCTCTTCCGCCGAGCGGATGTCGGGTTTCGACACGATCTCCATCAGCGCGACGCCGGAGCGATTGAGGTCGACGTAACTGAGGCTCGGATGCTGGTCGTGGAGAGACTTGCCGGCGTCCTGCTCGAGATGCAGGCGCTCGATGCCGACGGTGATCGTCTCGCCGTCGGCCAGATCGACGGTCACCGCCCCTTCGCCGACGATCGGCTGCTTGTACTGGGAAATCTGGTAGCCCTGCGGCAGGTCCGGATAGAAATAGTTCTTCCGGTCGAAGACGCTGCGGAGATTGATCTTCGCCTTGAGGCCGAGGCCGGTGCGCACGGCCTGGGCGACGCACTCGCGATTGATCACCGGCAGCATGCCCGGCATTGCCGCATCGACCAGGCTGACATGGTGATTGGGCTTGCCGCCGAAGGCGGTCGATGCGCCGGAGAAGAGCTTGGCGGCCGAGGTCACCTGCGCGTGGACCTCCATGCCGACGACGATTTCCCAGTCGCCGGTGATGCCGCGGATGAGCTTGCCGGCCTTGGGGCGGCGAACTGCTTCGTTCATGGCGGGTTCCTATCGGGCAGGGCGGGCGGGCGGTCAAGCGCCGGGCGGGACGACGAGATCCCGGTATTCCGGGTGGCGCTCAATGTAGGCGGCGACGAATGGGCAGAGCGGGACGACCTTCAGGCCCCTCCGGCGGGCGTCGTCGAGGACGCCCTTGGCGAGCGCGCTGCCGATGCCGCGCCCTTCCAGCGCGGATGGCACCTCGGTGTGCGTGAACGTGATCACGCCGGGGCGAAGGCGGTACCAGGTCGCGGCCACGTGACCGTCGGCTTCGATCTCGTAGCGGCGGGCCTGGCGATTGTCGCGGACGGTGTAGATGGACAGGACGGGTTTCTCCGGCGGCAAATGGGACGAGCAATGGTAGCCTCGACGTCCGCGACGGGGATATCTTTCCGGCGAGGCGACCGAGGCAAGAGACGATGGCGAACGAAGCGTTCCGGCCGATCTTCGACGGCAAGACCCTCGCCGGCTGGCACG
>Ga0070741_10007640_pt1 | contig 22237 bp, 19 predicted proteins | sample Coa_R1_4_FD_66440 | JGI IMG/M metagenome (GOLD analysis project Ga0070741, IMG submission 66440) | Surface soil microbial communities from Centralia Pennsylvania, which are recovering from an underground coalmine fire - Coalmine... | ecosystem: Environmental > Terrestrial > Soil > Unclassified ... | reverse complement strand
CTGGTCGAGCACACCAGCATCAATCCCAACAAGGCTGCGCATATCGGGCATCTGCGAAATGCCATTCTGGGCGACACCTTTGTGCGCCTGCTGCGCGAAGCCGGCCACGCCGTCGATGTGCAGAACTACATCGACAACACTGGCGTGCAGGTTGCCGACGTTGTCGTCGGATTCGAGCAGCTTGAGCGCAAGTCCTATCAAGGCGCCGAGGCGCTCATCCAACAGCCTCGGTTCGATTACTACTGCTGGGATTTATATGCGCGCGTCTCGCAGTGGTATGACCAAGATCCCGCGCACAAGCAGTTCCGTCTCGACGCGCTGCATAAACTCGAAGAAGGAAACAATCCCAGTGCTCGCCTTGCCGACCTGATTGCGACGGCCATTCTGAAGCGTCATCTTGAGACCATGCAGCGTCTCGACATCGTCTACGACTTCCTGCCGCGTGAGAGCGAGATTCTCCATCTCCATTTCTGGGATTTGGCCTTCGAGCAGATGAAGCAGAAAGGCGTGCTGCGGTTTGAGACCGAAGGCAAGAACAAGGGCTGCTGGGTGATGAAGCGCTCTTCAGCACCTTCGGCTTCGGCAGACGGAACTGAAGAAGATGACAAAGTCATCGTGCGCTCGAACGGCACCGTGACATACGTCGGCAAAGACATCGCCTATCACCTCTGGAAATTCGGCCTGCTGGGACGGGATTTCGGATACAGGCGCTTCTATCGTTATCACGATGGTCACGATTGCTGGATTTCCGCCGAGACTGGCGAAGCCGACCATCCGCACTTTGGCGGTGTGAGCGAGATTTACAACGTTATCGACTCGCGTCAATCCGATCCTCAGAACAACGTGATCGAAGCTCTGCGCGCGCTTGGGTACACCGAACAGGCATCGCACTACACGCACTTCTCGTACGAAATGGTCGCGCTCACGCCACGCTGCGCGATGGAACTCGGGTATGACGTTCCGACCGACGAGCAAAAGCGCGCTTACATCGAAGTATCAGGGCGCAAAGGCTTCGGTGTGAAAGCCGACGATCTGCTGGATGCGCTCATCGCGTCAGCGCAAAAAGAAGTCGATGCTCGTCATCCCGAGCTCGGAGATGTAGGACGGAAACAAACAGCGACGCAGATCGCCATTGGCGCTCTACGCTACTTCATGTTGAAGTTCACCAAGAATGCGGTGATCGCCTTCGACTTTAAGGATGCGCTCAGCTTTGAGGGCGAAACCGGTCCCTACGTGCAGTATGCCATCGTGCGCGCTTCGAACATCTTCCGCAAAGGCGACACGACTCCGGAACAGTCTCTGAAATTTTCAGATGGGTTCTCGGCATTCCTGAACCGGGAAGATGATATCTGGGAGCTGTGGCTTACGGCGGGAAAGTTGTCGCTAATGGTCGATCAGTGCATCTCGACCACCGAGCCGGCGTATCTGGGGAAGTTTGCGTTCCAACTCGCGCAGATGTTCAACAACTTCTACCATCGCCATCACGTCCTCACCGAGGGAGATGCCATGAGAAAGGCGCTCCTGCTGGCGACCGCCGCGGTGGTACGACGCGAGCTGATCCGGACGCTTGCGATTCTTGGAATCGAAGCGCCCGAAGTGATGTAGAGGAAGGGGACAGGGGACAGGTTACAGAGAACAGGAAAAGCCGAAGCAAACCAGGTTATAGGGAACAGGTCACAGGGAACAGGCAAAAGCCGACGCAAACCGGTTATAGGTCCCAGGGAACAGCGAAAAGCGAAGCATCGTTCCGCACACGGAACGGTTCTTCGAAAGCCGCTTCCCAATGAACGAAGAAGTGGCGCAGTTCCCTGTAACCTGTAACCTGCTCCCTGTCCCCTGTTCCCTGTCCCCTAAGCCGCCACCATTTCCCGTTGGCTTTGATCGACGTTGTTTGTGCCGCCGATCTTCTCCATCAGCTCATCCCAACTGGAAACGATGTAGTCACGCTGCGGCAGACCTGCTTTTTCATCAGCGACCAGGAAAAGCCTCTGCGCGGGATCGCAATTCTTGATGTGGTCGCAGAGTTCGATCGCAGGGTTGGCGTTTTCGACAACATTCACTACGACTAAGTCGAATGCGCCGGGCTTGCAGCGGCCCCGCGCGTCGGGCATGCGCAGCACCGGATACACCTTGTATCCTGCATTCTTCAGGGCCGTGTTGCGATCTTTGCGACGATAACGGTCCTTGTCTTCATCGACAACCAGCGCTCGGCGCTGCGGGGTGGAGGCCGTATTATTCATTCTGTTCTCGAATTGCATAGTGTCCCTTGTGAGTGCGAAGGATTCCAGGGGTGTACTACTTTACAAATAGAGAGAAGCTGAAGGAGCACTACGGGTTGCCGCGAGAAACTCACAATATTCGAGAGATTGTGCATGCCGCGCGGACCTCCCTGAGAGCCTGATGCGGCCTGTCTCCAGGAACAAAGCCCGAATGTGGCGTTAACCATGTTCATCTTAAGCTTGATCAGACACTCCACCGGGGCCACACGCCGGTCCGCCACACCCGCGGATATTCCTGCTCCTGGTACCTTCCTATTGTTGCTGCTCGCAATGGTCGAGATCAGTGCACTTTCCTGTTCTTCCCAAAAGTAAGCACCACCACGAAGTTGTTCACCGGCTTGCCATGAAGCGCCGGGGTCTCGTTCTAACGATTAAGGATGCCAAGAAAACCTTTCCATGGTCCTACTTCTTGCGCGTATTGCCGAGCGAGCGTGCGCAGTATCTGGTCGATGTGATTCCAGTCGTGAACTACCCAAGTAGCGAGCAATTGGCGCATCGTCACTGCTCCCAATTCGGGATGCCGGCCGGGTAAATCAAGTTTGGCTTCGTCGAGTCCCAACGAACGCAGCGTCTCGATGCTCCTGCGGCGCAACTCAGCAAATTCCTGCAGCAATTCATCGACGGACTTTCCCTCGATCAGCGAATTGAAGCCGCGTCGGTCGAAAGGATCGAAGGGACGCGAGTCCTTAAACTCGAGAATCTTCCGCGTTCTCGGAATCCAATCGTCGATTTCGGCGAACATCACGTGGCCCAATACATCCATTGGACTGAATTCCTTCGGATCGATGCGGGACTTGAGCCACTGCGCAGGTTGGTCGCGCAACAAAGCATCAAACACCTGCGGAGTGCGATCCAACATTGCAAGGGCTTCGTCGAGTTGAAAGTTCATTCCTATATATCCTGGTCGAAAGGGACGGCATCCTGGCAGTCTCGCGGCCACTCAATAGATTTGAGGATTAGCAGCTGCGATGCGGAATTATCGACGCTGGACGCTGGCAGCAATATCCTGACGAATGCTGGGCATCGTAATCACGGTGATGGTCCCGATCCCAGTGGCGATTCTGAGCAGCGGTATGCCTACAGCAAAGATCAAAGCAAGAGAACAGACAAAAATTTGATGACCTCAACACCTACGATCATCGGGGTGATATCCGACACGCACGGACTTCTTCGTCCCCAAGCGGTAGACGCGCTGCGCGGGTCACAGGCAATCATTCATGCTGGCGATGTGGGCCGCGAGGAGATCCTTCGCGAACTAGAGAAGATTGCGCCTGTGACTGTTGTTCGCGGCAATATTGATACGAGTGCATGCTCACGCAAGCTGCCGGCGACGAATGTTCTGGAAATCGCTGGAACGACCATCTATGTACTTCATAACATCGATGAACTCGATCTCGATCCGGGATCTGCCGGATTTTCAGCCGTAATCTTCGGTCACTCGCACACACCGCTGATTGAAAACCGCAAAGGCGTTCTCTTCGTCAATCCAGGCAGTGCAGGACCACGTCGGTTCAATTTGCCGATCACCGTTGGGCGAGTGGTGATCGAGAATGCAAACCTCGCTCCTGAACTGATCACAATAAGCGCCAGCTGATTCTAAGCCGTGATTCATTAACACGGACGTACGAACCGGGAAATTGAGTCAGCCTGGTCGTTTCCCCTGCACTTCTCCCTATTTCTTGCCGCAGCTAGCATCACCGGCCTGGGGTGCCTCCATTGCGGAGGAACCTCATTCCGTCATAATAACGAGCCGGCTGCGTAGCTGATCGCGCCGCCAGGCGTTCTCGATATCGGCGAGGGGGATCTTTTCCGTGTCGATATGAAGGTTTCCTCTTGCTGCATGCGCCATCACTTGCTGAAGCGCCTCGACCAAAACGTCGCGCGGTGGGATCCCCGCGCTGCCCAGAATTGTTAGTGCCGTACTACGCAGCACGGCTGCGGGAAGCGTGATCGTCGGCGCGGCGCTTTCTCCAACCTGAACAAAGCGGGTTTCGGATTGGATCGCTGCAAATTCTTTGCGGGTTATCGCGGCGAAGAATGCCTCCGCGGGAGCCCCCCAGAGGTAGTCGATCACGACTTGGAATCCGGATTGGCCGGCTTCATGCAGAAATGCGTCTGCGAGTTCTGTGGCAGACAGAGCGAGAGAGATGGTCGCGTCAGCGCCAAGATCAGTGAGCGTGTCGAGTACTTGTTGATTCCGTCCGGCGGCAACGACCCGAGCAGCGCCGAGAAGCTTCGCGATCTTTACAGCCAGTTTGCCGGTGATTCCCGTCGCGCCAAGGATGAGGACGTTTTCACCGCGCGCTAACTTTGCGCGGTAGGCAAGTGAAAGCCAGGCTGAGACGCCGGGGTTGGGCAGAGCCGCCGCAGTCGCGTCGTCCACACTTTCCGGGATTGGGAAGGTGAAGGCGCGCGGGACAACGGTACGCTCTGCCATTGCTCCGTGCGGTGGTCGGGGTCCTCCGAAGAAGACGCGTTGCCCGTCATCGAGATGCCCTACTCCATCCGTGCCGCAAACGCGCGGTAGCTCGCGGCCGCTTGCAAAGTGCGCTCCGCTGGCCATTTGCTTGTCAACGGGCTTAAGCGACGCAGCGTGAACATGCACGATGGCTTCATTGTCCTTATCGCTAATATCCGGCTCTGGGAATTCTTCGTACCGGGGCACCGCTCCAATCTTGTGCAGGACGGCAGCATGCATACCCGTTCGCCCTCTCCACCTCTACTCTAAATCCAGAGCTATTGCATTGCATGGTGAGCTTTGGGACGCATGGGACAGCAGCGTGCGTTCCTGAATCGGGAAAGAATCGGAAATAGGTCCGGTTTGCTCGACCGGCTGCCCGAGTTCGGCTGTCGGCCCTCTCTGCACCTTTATGGATCAGGAGCAATCGCGATCTGCTGCTACTGCTCAAGTGTTTCACCGCTGCTGCTACCATACCCCTGCCCGATAATGCGTAGGAGGCGCTTTGAGTCAAAGCAGTAGTCAGCGTGTTGCTGTGATCACCGGTGCTGCTCAAGGAATCGGGCGGACAACAGCTGAACTCCTCGCTCACCGAGGCTATCGCCTCGCACTCAGCGACCTGAGGACGCCGGATCAGACGCTAGCCTCGCTCGAATCACGCGGCGCAGAGGTGATCGGCCATGTGGGCGACATTAGCGATGAATCGGTCGCCGATCAATTAGTCCGAAAAGTTTATGAGCGCTGGGGACGCAGCGACTTGCTCGTCAACAATGCCGGCATCAGCTTCATCGCACCTGCAGAGAAGACTTCTGCCACGGACTATCGTCGCGTGCTCGAAGTAAATCTGGTCGCACCATTTCTGCTGTCAAAGGCATTCGGCACGCGCATGCTCGCCGCCGGCGCCGGCTGCATTGTCAACGTCGCATCGGTGGCCGGACTCGTGGGCATCGCCGATCGCGCGGCGTACAACGCCTCCAAGCACGGACTCATTGGGCTCACACGAACCCTGGCAGCAGAGTGGGGCGGACGAGGCATACGTGTAAATGCGGTGTGTCCCGGATGGGTCAAAACGGAAATGGATGCGGCAGACCAAAGCAGCGGGATGTACACCGACGATGACATCATAGGCCGGGTGCCGATGGCCCGGTTTGCGTCTCCCGACGATGTTGCGCGAGCCATTGCATTCCTCGCCGACGATACGCAAAGCGGCTTCATCAACGGCCACGCCCTCGCTGTCGACGGCGGGTGGACGAGCGACGGCAGTTGGCAATCCCTGCGTCTATGCCATCGCTGAGGCTCTTCCTTGTGTTCAAGCTTCGCAGCTCCGAAGCTTTGCCGGCTGCAGAGCTTGCTTTAACCGGGAGCATGGGGAGCAATTTGTCCCGCCCATGTTGCTCACATTGTCCCCGTCTAGCCGTCATTCTTGCATTCCCATGAAAAGGCTACTGCTGTCCCTGTTGATCCTTGCCGGCCTTACCCCAGCATTATTCGCAGAATTGCCCTTCATCCAGGACAACTACACGCAAGCCCTGGAGCAGGCAAAGCAACGCAAGCAGCCGATTTTTGTCGAATGCTGGGCGCCATGGTGATCGAGTTGCCGCCTGATGAGGACCATGCTGGCGCATGTTGACCTCAGCAGGTACGCCGGACAGTTTGTCTGGCTGGAAATGAACTTCGACAAGCCGGAGAACCAGAAGTTCTTTACCCGTTTTGCTGCCAGTGCGACTCCTACTTTTTATGTGATCAGTGCCGAGGGCAAGGTTCTGGCCGATCAACCCGGAGCGATGTCGGAGGCGGAGCTCACAGCGTTCCTCAACCGGGGAGTGAGCCTGGCACACGACCAACAGAGCTCGGCCGATGTCGCCTTGGCTCGGGCTGACGCACTGCTCAGTACTAAGTCGCCGGAAGCCGTCGCAGCTTACGAAGAAGTGCTGCGCCTTGCTTCTCCGGACTGGCCGCGACGTCCAATGGCGCAGTACTCGCTCGTAACCGCGCTGCAGCTGAATGAGCAGAATCAGCAATGCGCGGAGACTGCGGCCCGCGAGGCCTCTGTCATTAAACATGACAATACTTTCGCGAGCACCGTAGTGGCCGGAATGTGGTGCCTGGTCCAGGGGGACGCAGCCGCCGCATGGCGGACTGCGGCTGCCGCTAAACTAGAGCCTCTCGTACAACAGGCTCTCTCCTCTACTGAAACCGTACGGGATGAACGTAACGAGCTTTACCGCACGCTCATGTACCTCGCCGTTTCCCGAAACGAGACCTCACAGGCCGCGAGCTTGGAAGATAAGTGGTTGAGCGAGCTCGACGCGGTGAAGCCTGCGGACGACGAGGAGCGCTCCGCGGTAGATATCGCGCGCGTCGAAGCCATTCAGATCTTCGGCGATCCTGAGCGCATCCTGCCCGCATTGCGAAGCTCTGAAGAGGCCATGCCGCAGAATTACAACGCTTCACTTCGCGTGGCACAGATGGAAAAAGCCGCCAAGCACTACGATGGGGCTATCGCTGCCTGCAATCGCGGGCTGGCGCGCGACCCCGGCGCCGCCGGACGCTCGTGGCTACTGCAAATCAAAGCTGACGCGCTGAAACAGAAAGGCGACTCTGTGCAAGCGCGCGGCACGTTCGAGGAAGCTTTGAAAGCTGCGCAGCAGATTCCGAGTCAGAGCCAGCGCGACAACAATGTGAAGAGGATCCAACAGGCGCTCGCAGGAAAGTAGTTGCTGGATTCCCATTTTGATGCGGACTGGGAGATCGCACGAGTTCGCGCGATGTGAATCGAATACGGAATGGGTTCGCGGCTTCATTGATGCGTTGAGCAGCAGCGTAGTCGCGCTCCGCGACTTTCGCAGTGTGGTGACTACAACGTGTGCACTTGTAAGAAAAAAGCGCCCGACGAGCGGGCGCTTTCTCTTTCGCTTAGGCGGCGGGTCCCGCAGCCTCCGGCTGGTACAGGATTTCCTCCAGCTTGAATCGCCGTTCTCCTGCCGGAACTGACCAGACGATCACATCACCGGCACGATAACCGATGATCGCAGTTCCGATCGGCGCCAGCACGGAAATGCGGCCCTGCGCGACGTCAGCATCGCGGGGGAAGACGAGGGCATAGACGGACTCACGCCCCGAGTCGAGATCCTTCAGTCGCACGCGCGAGTTCATGGTGACAACATCGGCCGGAATCTCGTCGGAACTGACAATCTCGGCCTGCGCAAGTTCATCTTTCAGCAATCGCAGGTGCTGGAGGTCTCTGCTGGAAATTCTTTCGGCCGATTCCACCAGGTCGCTCAACCTTTGCATGTCTTCTTCAGTGACGAAGATGGTGCGTTGTTTCATTGTTCGTTCTCCTTTAAGAGCTAAGTTATGAATGGGTGATTGCGGTGAGGTGAGTGCTCAGGCGGCGCGGATGCTCTCGCGTCCGAATCCGAGATCGCGAATCCTGGCGAGTTCTTGCGCGAATAAACGTCCGATGCGAGTGGTCGCACGATCGATCGCCGTGTGCATGTCCGGACTTGATTCTTCTACGCTCACGCGCCCGAATGGAACGATCTCGGCATCGATCTGACACTGATTCCGAGCGCCATGCAGGCGCTCCGAACCTGCAATTCGGACATCCAGCCGTCCTACGCGTCCGGCAAAACGCCCGAGAGAAAAATGCAGACGCCGTGCGACATAGCGCCGCAGCGCCTCAGATACGTCCACCTTGCTCAATTTCACTTCTAGTTGCATCGACACCTCCACGACTGCTTTCTGGTATAGACGTAATCTTCAGTCGTTAGTTCTTTTCATAATTGCTAAGACTGTGTTCGCTTTTCGTTAACAGCGTTTTCTTTTGCCGGCGGTGCGCTTATGAAATGTGAAGTCCTGTTGGCGCGAACCCGGCTGGCAGCGACCTGGTCAAGACAGTCACTCCGAAATGTTCGAATGCGGCAGTCCTGGACGTTGGAATTGAGCAATGCAGCCGAAGGAACGAGCGCTCACACCCGGCTGTTCGGGAGCATTGCAACACTCTGCCTCAGCGGAAGTGCGTGTTAGAATCGGCGGCTGCTTATGACTCTGCGAACCGTTCGCGCATCGCTTGGCTGCGCATTAGCTCTGGTTTGCCTTTGTTCGTTCGCCGCTTCGAGTTCCGCACAAACAGCGGAGCTAAAGGAGAGCGATCGTGCTGCAAGTCGCTCGCGCGAATCCGATTCTGCGATTGAGACATCAGCATCCATTCGCATCGGAGCAGGTGATTTGCTGGAAGTAAAGGTTTTCGGTGCTCCCGAATTGGGAAACACCTTACGCGTGAGCAGCGAAGGCGAGATCGCGATTGCTCTCATCGGATCGGTGCGAATTGCGGGGCTTACCCCTGAGCAGGCGCAAACTGAAATTGAACAGCGGTTCCGCGATGGCGGATATCTGCGCAATCCTCACGTCAGCATCCTTGTGAAGGAATTCGCGTCACAAGGTATTTCCGTTTTGGGAGAGGTCACTCATCCAGGAGTGTATCCTTTGCTCGGAACGCCTCGTCTGCTCGACGCCATTGCAGCTGCCGGCGGCACAACCGCGCGCGCCGGCAACACGGTTGTGATTACGCATCGCAGTAATTCAGGTGCACCACAGAAAATCTTTCTGTCTCGTGATGCCGAGCAGGTCTCAACGCAGAACGTCGAGCTTCGTCCCGGCGATACCGTCGTCGTTTCACGTGCGGGCATCGTCTACGTCAGCGGAGACGTCCACACGCCCGGCGGCTTCGTCATGGACCAGAATCAAAACCTCACGGTGTTACAGGCAATTGCGCTGGCACAAGGTCTCAATCCAACGGCATCGCTCGGCAGCGCCCGCATTATTCGGAGGCAAGCAGGCACGCTGAAGGAAATTCCCGTCGCGCTCAAAGATATCATGGAAGCCAAGGCGCCAGACCTCGAATTGCAAGATGCCGACGTGCTCTTCGTTCCGAACAGCGCGTCAAAATCAGCGGCGCGCAAGAGTTTGGAATCGATTGTTCAGGTCGCGACAGGGATGGCAATCTACCGGCGCTAGGCCTAAGAACGACGTATGCTCGTCGGCTCAATCCCAAATAGTCGTCGGCATTTGTCCATGTGATCCGTGGCATCCGTGAACCACCTCAGCAACCGCAACCCCAGCGCTTGCCGGGGACCCGGTGTAGTCCGTGTCGTGTCTTGGTTTTGCTGTTGATGTAGCCGATTGCCGAGTACCGAATGCTGCCTCTGCTGTTGGTGTTGGCGCTAGCTAGGGGCTTAGTTGCGCAGCAGCTTAGAAGCTCAGCAGCTTCTGTCTTAGTTGTGGCTTTCGCTGAATGCCGACTGCCGTTTTTCCTGCTTCGCAGCTTCACCGGAACCATTGCATGCGCCGGCTCGTACCCTTCTACACAGCCCGACGCCTCGATATCGGCGGCGATGCTCAGAAAGCAATCGCAATGGCGGAACATCCAAAGATGATAGCCAGGTCCACTGGTCTCTTCTATTTAGTACTGCTTGCGACCGGGGTATTCGCGCAGGGCTTTATCGCCGACAAGCTGATCGTGGCCGGCGACGCCGCGGCCACCGCCACCAACATCTTGACGAACCGGGGTCTGTATCAGACCGCATTCACGATTTACATGGTAGAGATGGCCAGCCAGATCGCCGTCACTGTCCTCTTCTATCGACTGCTTAGACCAGTGGGCAGGAGCGCTGCATTGTTAGCTATGGCGTGGGGGCTCACCGGTTGCGTGATCAAGACCGCAGGACGCGTCTTCTTTCTGGCGCCGCTCTTCCTGCTGCCGGACAGGGCGAACACGCACTATCTGCATGTATTCAGCCCTGAGCAGTTGCAGGCGATATCTCTGGTATTCCTCGGCGTGAATGACCGCGCGGCGGGAATGGGCCTGGCATTCTTCGGCTTTTGCGACACCTTGAACGGCTGCCTGATCTTCAAGTCAACGTTCCTGCCGCGCTGGCTGGGAGTGCTGACGTTGATCGGAGGCCTGGGCTGGATGACCTTCGCATATCCACCGCTGGGATCCCGGCTGTTTCTCCCTTTGGCCCTCTATGGACTGGTGGGATCGCTGGTGATGATTGCATGGTTGCTGATCAAGGCTGTGGATGAAGAACGGTGGAAGGCAGTAGCGGCGTCCTGAGTCCGCTGCGGTAGTTCTCATGTTGAGAGTGCGATCTTGCACTCCCCACCGGCTTCGCGAATTCCCGCTGCCGAGTACGGAAACCGTAATCGGAGTCCTCTCACGTAACTCGGGTTAGGGCAATTTTCATATGCCTGGGCCATTTACAAGATGTCCCTTTGGTCCCTACCTTTGTAGTACACGTCCCTTTCGAACTCGAAATCTGTTGCAAGCCATAGTTCAAATCCGCGGGACGTAGGATCCCGTTCCCCATGAAATTCTGTTCCCCGAGAATTCTGTGTCTTCTCGTCCTCGCTACAGGCTCCAGCTTTGTGGCCGCACAAACCTCTAACCCCGGCGCACACTCCGCGAAGCGCGCGCTCACTTCACATTTCTCGAAGGTCGGCCCTCAAGCGGTTCCCGCTGCTGCGGGCTCCAACTACGGTCTGTTTACCTGTCAGGTGGGCAGGTCACCAGCGACTTGCTACGACCCGTATCAGATGCGGCATGCCTATGGCACCGACCAGCTGATCAGCGCCGGCTATAACGGCAAGGGTAAAACCATCGTCATCATTGATGCCTTTGGCGATCCATATTTCCTGTCCTCGGATTTGGGAGCGTTCGACAGCTTCTACGGTCTGCCCAAGATGAACGGAGCCGATAGCACAGATGCAAGTGCTCCCACTCTCAGCGTAGTTACACCCGACGGCTATCAACTTCAGAAGGACGGTTCTCCGGTATTCGATGAAGGATGGGCACAGGAGACCACGCTGGACGTGGAGTGGGCCCACGCCATCGCTCCCGGCGCAAATATCGTCTTGGTAGTTGCCAAGACCAACTATGACACTGACATGCTCAGCGCCACCAAGTACGCAGTGGACCACAATCTCGGTGACGTTATCTCGCAGAGCTTCGGAGAGAACGAAAGCTGCATGGATCCAACTCTCCTCGGTCAGGAGCATCAGGTGTTTGCCGAGGCGACAGCGAAGAACATGACCATCTTCGCTTCTGCCGGAGACTATGGCGCGACGCAGGGGACTTGCGACGGAAAGTCGTTCGTCAAGGCCGCATCATCGCCCGCGACCGATCCCCTAGTGACCGCGGTTGGCGGCACCGAGCTGCATGCCGCAAGCTATTGCCTGCCTCAACTCGGCTGCGATCCAAGTAAGAATCCTGCTGCCGGCGCCTACCAGGGCGAGATCGTCTGGAACGAAACTGCTATTGGCGGCGAGGCGACGGGCGGCGGATTCAGCGTTGTTTACGATGAACCCGTAAATCAGCAGGGCACGCTAAACGGCGGAAAACAACGCGGAGCGCCAGATGTCTCCTACAGCGCTGCGGTGTTGCATGGGGTGCTGGTCAATTTCGAAGGCGGCTGGTGGCTGTTTGGAGGAACCAGTGCGGGCTCGCCGCAGTGGGCCGCCATCACCGCAATCGCCGACCAGAAGGCTGGGCACGATCTGGGCTTCATCAACGCAGCCCTATACCGTGTGAGTCAGGCGCGGCAAGCTTACGCCGCGTCCTTCTTTGACGTGACCAGCGGCAACAATTCATTCGCAGGAGTTACGGGCTTCAGCGCCGGAGCTGGATGGGATGCTGCCACCGGCCTCGGATCGCCCTCCGCAGTCCAGATCGCGACCGAGCTTGCGCAATTCGTGTCCGCGGGAGATGGCGCCGCCGCAATCAACAGCTCCAAACCGCACGCGAATAACAAACCAACGACCACCGGACACGTGACAGCTCACTGAACCTGAGCGACCACCTGCCTAAAGCAACTTCAAAAGAGCAGCCCTCGCCGTGGGGGCTGCTCTTCTTTCTTTTATCGACCAGGCGTCTATCTATCAGGGGGTCGAGAGCCACTGGTGTGCCTACCGCCTTGTCCGCGTGATCCGTGGGATCCGTGTCGTGTTTTGGTTTTGCTGTTGCTGTAGCTGAGTGCCGACTGCCGGGTTCCTCACCTTCGCTACAATTCTCGTCCTGCAATTCTGCAGGGTTCGGGGGAGACACCGATGCGCTCAAGTCTTTTTCTCGCAGTGGTAATGCTTTCGTCCAGTTTCGTTTTGGGACAATCGTCGTCACGTGACACTCAGGCGCTGGAATCGATGGCCAAAGAGCTTCGTCAACTGCGGCAGGACCTGGTGACAACCACGGTCGCTGCGCAACGCGTTCAGATCGTCCTCTACCGTCTGCAAGGTCAGGAAAGCGCAGTCGAGCGAGCTGCGCAGCGACGCGACTTGGCCCGCGATCGACTCACGGACACAGAATCCCAGACTAAGCGAGCGGCCGCAGAAATTCAGCGTACGGAAGACGAGGTGACGCAATCCGAATCAGCGATCGAACGCAAACAACTGCAAGAGGCTCTGCCTCGCCTCAAAGCCGACCTGGAAAATTGGCGTCATCTGCAGCAACAACAACAGGCCAGCGAAGCTGACGCCGAAGAACAACTGCGCTCCGAGCAGGCAAAGCTCGGTGAGCTCGAAACTTTCCTGGACAAGCTGGACAAGAGCCTGTCCGAATTCGGTCCCCACTGATTCAAGCGGCGAGTGCCCGAACATGAGCCTGGCTTCGTGGCTTAGTTGCTCAGCATCTTTCGGTGTTGCTGCTGCCTTAGCTGAATGCCGACTGCTGATTGCCGACTGCCGCTCTGTTGTTGGTGTTGCTGGTTGTTTTGGCTGGAAGCTGGTACCCGGCAGCTGGCAGCTTCTTCGGTGTTGCTGTTGCCTTAGCTGAATGCCGACTGCTGAGTGCCGACTGCCAGTTTTCCCTTTCGTTGTTGCCTCAGCCGACTGCTGATTGCCGACCGCTGATTGCTGCTTCTTCAAATCACGACGATCCTCCGCCTGACCGGCACCACTCTTCGTCCTTTGCTGGCGAAACCTAAAGCTGCCGGGGCAGAAAATGCTCGATAGGGTTTGAGAAGCTCCAAGGCAGTTGACGAGTAGAATTTACGTCTCGTCACCGAATTCGTCAGGAGTGGAAAAATAGCGCGGATCAGGCTGTCCCTCGTTTTTCCTCCAGCCGGGCTTCTCCGATTGGCTACAATTCTCGTCCTGCAAATCTGGAGGGTTCGGGGCTGCCGACCGCGATTTCGCCGAAGGGAGTTTCCGCAAAAATGCCGCGATCAGATCGACTCCTTTTGTTACTCATGCTCGCGCTAGGCTCATGCGCCGGCGCGCAGGAAGATCACCCTTCGGCAATCAAAATCAAGCAACATGTTTACGACTCCGACTATTCTTCGTGGACTGAACCATATCGGGAAATGCCTCTTCTCTCGTACTGGTATGATCCCGAAAAACGAATCGGCCACACCGATCCAGCGATGTTGAAGGTAGTGGTCGTCGAAGGTGACGATGAGCCGCTCAAGCAAAGAGCGTCCGGAACTTTCGGCAATCCTATAGTTCTTTATGGAAGCTCAGTCTCGGTCGAAGGACGCGTCTGCGGTTTTGCTTATAAGGCATTCGGCATTCATGGCGGCGGAGGTTCGCTCCTTTCCGATGACGTTATAAAGCAGCTCAAGGAGCTTGCCGCGAATTTACCCGACGATCACAAGCAGCTACCACCGGCAGGACGACGCATCGTAGTTGAGACGATGTACACACCCAAGGTCCAGGTCTACGATCGCGCGAATCTGCCCAATGAAATCACGACGATCCTCCGCCTGACCGGCACCACTCTTCGTCCTTTGCTGGCGAAACCTAAACCTGCCGGCGCAGACAATGCTCAATAAAGTTTGAGAAGCTCCAAGGCAGTTCACGAAGAGAATTTACGTCCCGTCACCGGATTCGTCGACTGCCGACTGCTGATTGCCGATGGCCTTTTTCGATATGCAGCAATACTCCGACCTGCGTTGCCACTCCGTGCAGGAATAGGGGCGGGTCAGGCTGTCCCGGATTCTCCTGATTCTCTGATGACTTAGTTGCTCGGCAGCTTTCGCTGTTGCTGTTGCCTTAGCTGAATGCCGACTGCTGATTGCCGATGGCCTTTTTCGATATGCAGCAATACTCCGACCTGCGTTGCCACTCCGTGCAGGAATAGGGGCGGGTCAGGCTGTCCCGGATTCTCCTGATTCTCCAAACCAAAACCCGCGGCTAAAGCCGCAAACCACCACCTCGCACATACGGACGAGGCTAAAGCCTCGCCCATGCATGAATGCATGGGCTACCACCCCAAAATCCTTTCTGCCGACACTCGGTTATGTGACCGGAACGTATGTCGCGGAACATTGATGGGAGGAATAAACTCATCTCCGACCGAGCGCGGACGGCAGCAACGATGAAGAGCTGGCAAATGTTTCTGGTGGGCGTAGCGACGCTCATCCTGCTGTACTTCTTGCCGCATTATGAGCAGACGATTCCCGCCCTTGCGGCCGTTGCGATCGTCGGCGCTGTGGTCGTCGGATTTGTCGTACACCCAAAGCGCGAAGTCTTCATCGTCAGAACCAATCACGCCGTTCGCACTCGCTATCGTGCATGGATCGAACACAACCAGTTGCTCATAAAACTGGAATTGAGGCGGCTTTGGCTGCTGTTCATCCCCACCTTTTTGGCCGTTGCCTTTCTCATCGTTGCGGCGACGCAGGGCACAACCTGGAATTTCCCTTTCATCGACCGTTTTTGGAACCTGCAGGGGTACATGGTGATCGCGCTTCGGGTGCTTGTGGCCCTGGTGTGGTGGTCAGTATCCAATTGGGTGACCGAGCGTTGGGCGCTTCGCGGAGCTGACAGCGCCTGCAGCGCAGATTCGGCCTCGATGGACGGCGAATATGTGAGGTATTCCTTCCGCGATGATCGGGGTGAATATTATGGCGGTTCCGAAATAGGATTCGGCCTGTTGCACTTCACCGAGCTGGGAACCATTGTCTTGTACAGCGCACAGAACCCGCAGGTGAATAAGATTGCCGTCTCCTGCCTCTTCCATCGGCTCGCCGTCGTTGCCCACGGACTCTCCGAGCTCGATGAGCAAACCGTCTCGGCTCATTTGGCGCCGGCACTCGCTCAGCAGCCGCGCCGTTGAGGAATCTTCGAGAGCGCCGACCCTTTTGGTTTGCCGTTGCTTTAGCTGAGTGCCGACTGCTGAGTGCCGACTGCCAGTTTTCGATTTCGTTGTTGCCTCAGCCGACTGCTGATTGCCGACTGCTGATTGCTGTCTTCGATGTTGCTGTTGCCTTAGCTGAGTGCCGAGTGCCGACTGCCAGTTTTCCGTTTCGTTGTTGCCTCAGCCGACTGCTGATTGCCGACTGCTGATTGCTGCTCTTTCAAATCACGATGCTCCTCCGCCTGACCGGCACCACTCTTCGTCCTTTGCTGGCGAAACCTAAAGCTGCCGGCGCAGAAAATGCTCAATAGGGTTTGAGAAGCTCCAAGGGAGTCCACGAGGAGAATTTAGGTCCCGTCACCGGATTCGTCAGGAGTAGAAAAATACCGCGGATCAGGCTGCCCCTCGTTTTCCTCGTTTTTCCGCTCGTTTTTCCGAGCCTTAGATCGAGCGCAGCTATGATCCGCCTGAGCGGAGCTTACAAGAACGGGTGGAGAATGCGAGACCCGGCGCCCGACTCGCTTGTATCTACATGTACTTGCGTCTATCCTGCGTGAATACTGACTCCATGCCGGGCACTAAATACTCCTTCCACATAGCCGTCGAAAAATATCAAGATCCAACAATTAGTGATGTACCCTACGCTGAGGCAGATGCGCGAGAGCTCGCGAAGGCGTTCCAATTGCACGATTTCGCCGAATGTAATCAACAGGTTCTCGTGAACGTTCAAGCGACGAAGGCTGCCACTGAATCGAAGCTACGTGCAACGATTAAGAGGTTAAACGAGGATGACACGCTTGTTATCTCTTTTGCCGGGCATGGTTTTTCAAAGGTAGGGGAAAATTTCCTTACATGCTACGACACGCAATCAGCAGATCCGGTAGCAACCAGCATCTCGCTACCAACCATATACAAGGATCTCCGTACCTCCCAATGTAAGCGAGTGATCCTTTTACTAGATGCGTGCGAAAGCGGCAGCCTCGACATGCCATCACGTAGCGTTTTTTCTCATTTGACACCGTCTGAACTCGAAGATTTCTTCAATACGGCCCAATTCTGTATATGCTTCGCATCATCGGAAACCTCCCAATATTCCTATTCAAGCAGTTCCCTGAAGCACGGAATTTGGACATACCACGTGATTCAAGCCCTCAATGGGGATGCTCCGCAGGCCCTTGAGGAGGGTCGGTACCTTACGGCAGCGACACTGCAAGATTATCTGCGTCGCGCAGTTCCAAACACGCTCAGCTCTACATTTTCGGTACCTGTCCATCAAACGCCTCGGATCTACGCAACCCAGACTAGCGGTAATCTACTTATCGCCGACCTCAAGCCGCTGCTAGATAGGCGTGCCGCCGCCTCAGTCCCAGGGTACCAACAGGTGACCAGAATTATGCTTACCGGAACGAGAGCTTGCGCTGTCAGCAACCTCTCAGGATTTCGTCCGTATCACCGAGTGCCGGAGCAGGTCAACGGTGCTACTGAGGCGTTCGTTGCCGGGATCGCTTCACGGGAGGTCGAGGAAGAGATAGATAGTGTTTTCGATCTCCTCCGGGAGAAAATGAATTACTCCCGGCAGGAACTAAGCTCCCACACCGATGTAGGGTCTGGATCCATCGTAACTCCCGACTTCGATTACAGCGTCGAGATCACGTTGGATCCGGAAGATCCAAGTACTGCACTACTGTTGCGGAAACTGTCGAATATCAAGAAGCCTCAACTAATTGACTCCGCCGAGTTCGAGGCCGTGTTCGCAAGGCGTTTTTCCGACCTTGAGTTAACTCTCAAAAACAAGATCAATGTGACCGAGTGGATTGATGTTTTGGAACAGATGACGAGGGAAGGCCGCCTTCCCGATCTGCAGGTTTACTACCCTCGGAACTGCTCGTATTGCGAACTTCGATTCTCAGGAGCGGATCAAACGATGACGCTAACCGACTGGACATGTCAGATATCGCAACGTTTCGTTGAACCCCCGGCAGCCTTGTTCAGAAAATTGCTTGACGCGCAGCAACGACTACTCAGTGCACCAGAACTTAGGAAGTTACCTTTATAGAACATCGAGCATTTCTCTCTCTAAATGTATGACAGCGACACTACGGGTAACCTGGCAGCACTAGTATTTCATTTACACGACAATTCCGTGGAAAAGCAAACCATGATCAAGAGCATTTAAATCGCTACTGGAGGCTACGATATCCGCTCCCTTTTTAAGAATCTTCCGGCTCGGGTTAGTCCAAGGAGCGCTATCCTCTTCATCGATCACGACCCCGAGCCGCAACTTGTCCTGGTGAGCTTCACGTACATCGGAACAGTTAAAAGCCCACACTTTGGCCAGAGCATGGGTGTTGTGCCCAGCGATGACGGCTATGGCAACGCCAGGTCTACCATTGGGAGCAACATAGACGTCAAAAGGATGTTTCTCGACGACACCTTTAACTTTGCAATCCTCTTTATAGGTCAATCTGCGCGCTTCGAAAATTTTCTTTACTTCGGAAACGACTTGCCTCACATGTTCGTGTCGAGACCGCTGCAGTAGGTAAGCATCTCCTATCGTTTTTGAAGCTTCGGCAAAGACCTGGATTTTCGTTCCGACATCCCGCGCATCGCACTCCAAAAGCAGGTAGTCAAGAACAAAGTGCGCACCGAATGAAGAAGCAATTTCCTCTGCCCTTTTTCGAAAATCAGCAGTGACAGAGCGCCCGCCATCGGTGAGGCTAGAAAGCGTTCGTCCGGTGTCGGAAAGCAAAAACCGGTTATGTGAGAATTCCGTAATCGTAATCTCGACCCGATGATCGCCTGCAACATGCAACGGAACAGAGATTACCAGGCTCTCACCTGCAGCCGCCTTGTCGTTGACCCGTTCGCTAACGACGAGCTTTCCATAGGAACGTAAGTACTCTTTTACAAGTCTATGCCGCGCTGCCATGACGTTTAGCCTTCTTCTTAATGACCGGTTCCCCTAGGTCGATGTTCCATTTTTTTAATCCCCACGCGAACACACCGGCAATTGATTGGTCCGTAATCCGCGGTGTGGCTCGCAGTACGACTCGATCTTCGTATCGATTTGTCCATGTATGCTCGTGCCACCCGTACACAATTGGACCGCTCGGGCAAGAATGAACTACCGCGTAGTCAATGCCACGAATCCGGAAACGTCCCGCGAGTTCCAAGACGCAGCTCGGAAGAGAACGGGGTACTCCAGAGGGAGCCTTTTTGACGTGTGCTTTTATGGTTAACCCACAAGGACGGTTGGGTAGAGAGCGCCTGAACACAGTCGCAATCATGCGATATTCCCGCTCGCCCTCAATCATGATCGGCCATTTCCTTATGTACTTGCGTTTCTTTACGAGCTTGTCGGCTTCGTCCTGAGTAGGGCCTTCGGGGCGCATGAAAGCCGAAATCATACGTTGCGCGCTCAGGGTTTGGCAATCGGATTTGCTCGAGCAAACCGTAGATGCTCGAAGCGCAGCTTGTTACGCTTCGCAATACGTAAATGCCTGTTGGTAAGGCAACATCAGTTTGGTCTGAGGTTCCGGAACGTTGAACACCAGTGAAAGCACCGATCTATCGGGGGGCATGGCTGCCCTTAATGGGAAAGACATGTAGCCGCTTGCATGTACTTCAAATTTTCCATGAAGAGAGCCCAGCCGCAGGTTTTCACATGACACAAATGTTCCCTCTGTCCGGAATGCTTTAGTAATCACGGATGTTTCGGGAGCCCTCTTTCGTCTAGGAATGAAGGCGTTCCATCTTGGACTGCACCATGCTGAACCGACTCGAAGAACGAGCCCGCTTTCGGCAAACTGGCGCCAAATGACTGCAGCGCCGTTTTCTACAAGATCGAGGTCTCGGAACACACGCCGAGCCGCCACTTCGACAGAAACAGCGAATCGGCGACTGACGTTGAAAATGGATGAACAAGTCACATGCTCGCGCCAACCTTCGATGCTACTCTGCTCTGCTAGAGTGCAGCCCAACATCTTGCCTGGTACCAGCAATTCTCCCGCTAGCTCGTTGCACAATTGCTCAACTCTGGGTCCGCTGCGCACGTCTTTGTCGATCTCCAATAAAATCAGATGCGCGAGCTCGTGGGCAATACTCAGTCTCCTCCGAGCACCCGATACAAGGGAATTCACTTCGATTACAAAACCAGTACCGGAGGCAATAATCTGAGCGTCTCTATCAAGGTGGCGCTCGCGAACTTCGCGGATGCCGAAATATGAATAGAGAGTCTCAAGTTTACAAGGAGGGCTTCCCGCGAAATAGCGATCTGCGATATCACGTGCGCGAGCTAAATAAGGATTGCACTCCTGCGTGCGCGACATCTACTCAGACTCCTTCTCCAGGTTGAGATCCTGTTGGCGGGAACCGGATTTCATGGTTACCTGCTTCAAAGCGTGGTTAATAATTTTCTTAACGATCTCGCTGTTCACCTCGGATTCATTCCTCGATGCCATAGGTTCGGCCACGGGTTCTGCATCTCTGTCGTCCACTTTGCCTCGCGGTAACTTCTTATGCGAGATCTCGGCCACGCGCTTTCTATCGTTAGGAGACAAACGGGCGAACTCGGGATTCTTTGTTAGTTCGTCGCTCAGGGCTTTGCCGAATCGATACTCCGGCGTTTGTCCAAGGTAGGTGAATAGTGCCGGCTCACACGTTGCGCTGAAATTTGCTACTTCCTTCAAGGTATCAACAAATATCTTATGAACCTCATACGCGTAGGACCGCAGGTCTGCCCGTACGAAAAGGAACAACTTCCAGAGTCGCAGATAGATATCTTCCAAAACGCGTACCTGCGTTCCGGTAATTAGGTCATCTCTCTCCTTAATCTCATTTAAACGTCGAATCGTACCGTCCTTCCACTGTACCAAGACTCTAACGGGCTTAAGCGTCATTTGAGGTCGCGGAACAAAAAGCAGGACCGACTTCGAGGGCAGGCCGACAGCTTCTTCTATTTTTTCTTCGATGCGAGATCGTAGTGAAGCGCTCCTGTGTAACTTATTAATAAGTTCTTCTCTCGTGTCTACGTCGTAGCTTGCAATACCATCAATCGTGGCCGAAAACACCGGTTTGTAAAGATCGCTAGTCCGGAGTGCCTTGATTAACGAACTGTCACTGAACGCATCTAAGAATCCATCATCGGAATAGTTGAAGAGGTCTTTTTCGAGAATGTGCAGATCCGCGACGCCTTTAATCAGCATGGCATCTGCAGCGCATTTACGTGGATGAAACAGCACTTTGTCAGATAGGTTGTAACGGAGCTTGAGAATATCGAGAAGGTCGGCGAGGCAATCGTTTCGAACTCGCCCATTCTTAATGAGACGGATAACTACTCGACGGTATTGTTTGCCGTTGAATCTATGTTCACCAACCCCGAAGTACCGGAATATGCGATCGTCAAACGTCGCCCGAATTCCTGTCATCAAGTGATCGCGTTTGATGTAGTCGAGGAGATCGGCGCATATCGTGTTGCCAATAATATCGGCGAGCACGAGATATTCTGGATTGATTTTTCCTGCCTCCACCGAGGCGTACAACTTTCGGTCATCTTTGCTCTCCGAGATCGCTGTGAGTATCTGGAGAACGGGACCGATGTAATCGACGAGTTCCGCCTCCGTGAGCACCTGCCGAATGCTCGATTCCATTCTCGAATTACCATCGCTCGCTGGTTCATCGTGCTTTGAAATGACGGGCATCTCGTCTTCGAGTGTGTGCCCGAACGGCACGTGCCCCATGTCGTGTAACAGCGCACCGAGACGTAATACTCTCCATTGCTCGTCGCTCTCTTTCCAATCAACCTCGCCGTTATTCTTGAGGTGCGTTGCGATTTGATCCGCTACATGCATAACGCCTAAAACGTGTTCGAAGCGCGAGTGTTTAGCCGCCGGGTAGACGAGATGAGTTAAACCGAGCTGGCGACAGCTATGAAGTCGCTGGAAAGCAGCAGTCCTGAGAATCCGCATTTCATGCGGATGCAGGCGAATGTCGCCGTGGACGTTGTCCCGGATAAGCTTGAGATTCATGGATGCACCGTGGCTTTGCATTCTAGCTACCCTTTCTAAGTGATTCAATGCCGACTCTCAGTGCGGATCGGATCGCTTGGAGGCTGCACAAGCTAGAATGCTAATGGCGAATATTAGGCGAAGTCAAGCTCTGGGATCTCCCTTGTATCTTCGAGAAAACAGCGGAAATTGAGCGGAAATTGGGGACAGCCTGCGGAAGTTGGGGAAATTGGGGACAGCCTGAGAGCCTGTCGGAGAGAAATTCCGTTGTGGGGTGACGTTTGCTTCTTCCGAGTGTCGCAACCGGAATCGCTGATTCAATCTACGTGTTACTGCGTTAAACCGGCAGGAGGTTGGTTCGGTA
>Ga0070741_10007639_pt1 | contig 22243 bp, 21 predicted proteins | sample Coa_R1_4_FD_66440 | JGI IMG/M metagenome (GOLD analysis project Ga0070741, IMG submission 66440) | Surface soil microbial communities from Centralia Pennsylvania, which are recovering from an underground coalmine fire - Coalmine... | ecosystem: Environmental > Terrestrial > Soil > Unclassified ... | reverse complement strand
CTTCCCCGTCCCGCCCATGGACCACTTCCAGGACCTGCGGTCCGAGATGGTGCTCACCATGGAGCGGCTCGGCATCGAGATCGAGATCCAGCACCACGAGGTCGGCACTGCGGGTCAGGCCGAGATCGACATGCGCTTCGACACGCTGCTGACCATGGCCGACAAGCTCATGCTCTACAAGTACGTGGTGAAGAACGTGGCGCGGGCCAATGGCCACTCGGCCACGTTCATGCCGAAGCCGCTGTTCCAGGACAACGGTTCGGGCATGCACTGCCACCAGTCGCTGTGGAAGGGCGGCGAGCCGCTGTTCTACGCCGAGACCGGCTACGCGGGTCTGTCCGACCTCGGCCGGTGGTACATCGGCGGGCTGCTCAAGCACGCGGGTGCGATCCTCGCCTTCGCGGCGCCGACCACCAACTCGTACAAGCGGTTGGTGCCGGGCTACGAGGCGCCGGTCAACCTCGTGTACTCGCAGCGCAACCGCTCGGCCGCCTGCCGCATCCCGCTGTACTCGAAGAGCCCCAAGGCCAAGCGCGTCGAGTTCCGCTGCCCCGACCCGTCGTGCAACCCGTACCTCGCGTTCGCGGCCATGTTGATGGCCGGCCTCGACGGCGTGCAGAACCGCATCGAGCCGCCCGACCCGGTCGACAAGGACCTCTACGACCTCCCGCCCGAGGAGCTGGCCAAGGTGCCGCAGGTGCCCGGCTCCCTCGACGAGTCGCTGGCCGCCCTCGAGGCCGACAACGCGTTCCTCAAGGCCGGCGGCGTCTTCACTGACGACCTCATCGACACGTGGATCTCCTACAAGCGCCTCCACGAGATCGACGAGGTCCGCCTGCGCCCCCACCCGTGGGAGTTCATGCTCTATTACGACATCTAGGCTTGTGGGTGGCCTGACCAGCGCTTTTGTGGTCGGGCCACCTCGCCGGGCCGCGGACAGGCCGCGGGGGAGGCGGGGTTCATGCATCCGCGGCAACGTGGCACCCTGGAATCAGAATGTCGGACATAGAGGCGCCCAGCACGACGCCCGCTGAACTTCTTCCCCGGTACGAGCACCCGCCCGTCTCGGAGGTCGTGATGTCGGTGCAGTTTGACCCCATCACTGCTCTGACGCCGGTCCATTTGGGCCAGTGGTGGACCGGCGAACGCCGTCAGCGGTACCCGCACTCGGAGGAGCGCCCCCCGATCGAGCCGGCGCGCGAGGAGTTTGGACCCCCGACTGGCGCCACCTTCAGCTTCCAGCTCTCGGCGGCACCGTCACCGGCGATCTGGTTCTTTGGTCAGGGCCGCGACGAGCTGCTCCAGGTGCAGCGGGACCGCTTCACGCGGAACTGGACGCGGTCGTCGTCGGAGGTGCCCTATCCGAGCTACGACGCGCTCCGTCCTCGATTCGCCAGTGACCTGCAGGAGTTCAGTGAGTTCGTTCAGGGCGCCGGACTCGGCCAGTTGGCGTACAACCAAGCCGAGCTCACCTACATCAATCCGATTCGACCCAACGATGCGTGGGCTCGGCACAGTGACGTCGCGGGGATGCTGGCGCCATGGTCGGGCGACTACAGCGACGGATTCCTAGGGGACCCTGAGGATCTTCAACTTGCCCTGCGCTATCCCTTCGACGACGAGCACGGTCAACGGTGCGGACGGCTGCTGGTGTCCCTCAAGCCCGTCTACGAGTTGGTTGGTCAGCCCGTCTACCTCCTGACGCTCACCGCGAGAGGGCGCCCGCCTGGACCTGGGGTGGAGGGGACCTTGCGTTTCTTGGACGTCGCGCACCGCTGGATTGTGAAAGGCTTCACCACCCTGACTACCGAGCCGATGCATGAAGCGTGGGGTCGCACGCAATGACCGACTTGGCGATGAAGCCGTTCGACGATCGCGCGAGCATCTACGGCAGCACCGCCTTGATGGTCGACGCCGGCAGTGCCGCCGTGGTCTCTGGGTCGTTGACCGAGGATTTCCTCCGGCATCCAGCTCAGGTGTGGGAAATCCGCCTGCCGCGAGCGGCGGCGCCGTGGCTCGCCGTGATGGTGAACGAGATCAACGGTCTCGCCTACCTGGACCACGACTGGGACTCCTACGGTGCGCAACCGCTGTCCGAGAAGGCGGCGCGGTTCGCTGTCGACCTACTGGAGAACGTTCGATTCGGCGGCCCGGCCCCCTGGGTGTCGCCTACGAATGAAGGTGGCCTGCACCTTGAGTGGGGTTCGGTCGCGGGTATTGGCTTGGAGGTAGAAGTTGATGCCGATGGTGGGGTCGGCGTCCTGTTCGACGACAACGGCGAGATGCTTGAGTGGACCACAACGGTGCTTGGCGACCTCCAGCTCGCCGCAGTTCTTCGACGGATCGCCGACCTCTCCTAGTCCCGGCGAGTGTCCACCGCCGGCGGTGACGAGATCCCCGACGAGGCCGAACTGTGGCGTCGGGTGCCGCCTGACCGCGTCAAGGCGTCGGATGCCGACCCGACGCTCCCGGCACCACAGGGCAACTGCTTCCGGGCCCGAGCGGGCGAGGACGAGGGAATCTCTGTCGACCTGGCCGCCGTGCATGAGGCCGCCGGCGAGGGGCCGGAGGTGATGGTCGCTGCCCACGATCCAGAGTGGGGGGTGCTGCTGGTCACGGCGCGACAATGCCGAGACCTCAAGCTCGAGGTTGTCTCGGACCCGTTCGATGGCAATCCGGCTCACGCGCTCATCAAGCCGCCCCCGCAGAAAACGCCGTCGAGGCAGCTATCGAAGGTTGCGACCTGGGTAGTTACCCCGCGCTGGCCGCGGTGATCGCCGCGTCGAGACGAGTGCCAAGTTCACCGTCGGCCAGCCGCCTTGTCGACAGAGCCAGTGTCGTCGGAGAGCATGTCGAACTCAGCGTCGATCGCATCCCTCGTCCGGTCCTCCTCGTCCTCGAACAGGTGGCCGTAGGTGTCGAGCGTGGTCTTGGCCGACTTGTGTCCAAGGCGGGCCTGAACGACTTTTACCGACAGCCCCTTACGGATGAGCACAGACGCGAAGTAGTGGCGTAGGTCGTGCGGGGTTGCCCACTCAGGCAGCTTCGCCGTGGTCCGGGCGTCCTCCCACACCACGGAGAACGGATACTGCTGGATCGGTGCGCCGCGCTCGTTGGTGAACACGAGCCGATCAGGATTGTTTCGCAACGGGTTGCCGTTGGAGTCCTCCACCGGGAAGCGCGCCAGGTGCGCGGCGATCGCCTCGCTCACGCTGCGGGCCAACGGGATGGTCCGGTAGGAAGCCTTGGTCTTTAGCGGGCCGAACTCGACTGAGGGACCGCCGTCATTGACGGCCGCATCATCCCCATCGTCGACATCATCCAGCGCGCGTCGGCGCACGAGTTGCTGGTCGACGCGGAGCGTCCCACGCAGGAAGTCGATCCGATCGACGGTCAGGCCGAACAGCTCGCCAGGACGAAGCCCGGTGCCGGCGCCGGCCAGCACGAGCACCTGGTACCGCTCCGGCATGGCAGCCGCCAGCCCCTTCACCTGGCTGGTCTGCAGCACCTCGAGCACGTCGCTCGCGTGCTTCGGTGGCAGCTTGATCTCGATGCATGGGGTCCGGTTGATGACCCGGTCGCGGACCGCGGCGCGGAACACTGCGGCGATCCTGCCGTAGACGACCTCGATGGTCGACGGCGCCAGTTTGTCGGTCAGCTTTGTAACCAGCGCCTGAACCTCGCTCTGGCGGATCGCGGCGATGGGACGCTGCCCGATCGTGGGATACACGTGCAGTCGCAGGTGACCCTCGACCGATTGGGCCGTGCCCGAACGGTGGACCTGAATCGTCCGCCACTTTTCAGCGAAGCACTTGAAGGTGATCTTGCCGGCGGCAGGATCGACGTAGTTGCCGACGAGCTTGGAGTGCTCGATCGACGTAAGGAACCTCTCGGCGTCGATCCTACGGTCGAAGGTCTTCGACCGTTCCCGTCCGTCAGGGGCCCGATAACGAGCTCTCCATCGACCGGGTCCGCGTTTCTCGACATGCGCCATGCCGCCCCTCTCCCCATGCCGAGGTTGCGGGCCACCGGCCGGGTTCGTTGGTGAGGAATCTCGAGAGGCACGGCTGTGAGCGAGCCGGCGACGCTGTCTTTATGGTACCGACCGTCAGTGACGACGGGCCTTGTCGATCCACTCGTCGATCTCGTCGGGATCGAAACGCAGCAGGTGACCCCATTTCACGAACGGGACCCGCCGCTCGGCCACGAGACGCCGAACGTGGCGCTCGTTCACGCCGAGGCGCTCGGCCAACTCGACCAGGTTCATGAGCGCTGGCCGCTTGGGGGTTTGTGTTGTCATCAGCTGACCTCCTTGGGTCGTCTCGGTCACTACTAGGCCGCCGAGCACCTCTGCATCTCGCTGCTCACAGCGACAAAGACGGTGACGGCGGTCGCCGTCCGGGCATGTCGTGCTCGGGGATCTCGCGGGACACGCGCAGTGCCGTGTCGTCGTCGAGCGCCACGCCGCGGGCTTGATACAGCTCGCGGCGAACGGCGTGCGCGGTGAGCGCGTTCGGCGGCCGGGCGATGGCGGCGGCGAACGCCTCCTCTGGGTTGTCGAGCCCGGTGGCATCGACGACCACGGCGAGGTTTCGCTCGCGCCCGCGGGTCATGCCCACGTAGATGCCGGCGCGCGTGCTCGAGGGCTCCACCACGCAGATGCCGTGGTCGACGGTGACGCCCTGGGCGCCGTAGCCGGTGACGGCCCAGCCCAGCTCGACGTGGCGGGCGACGTAGGCGGCGGGTAGCCGCACCGACCCGCGCTCGGGGTCGGCGACGTCGAGCGAGCCGTCCGCGCGCACGGCCCTCACCGTCCAGGTCTGGCGGTTGCGCACGGCCGCCCCGCGGCTCGTCACGAGCGTGGCGATGTTGCGCCGGGTGGCGATCTGGTCGCCGACGAACACCGAGGTGCCATCAGCCAGACCGACACAAGGTTCGTGTTCGCCGTGGCGCCGCCGCTGGATCTCGGTGTTGATGGCCCGGGCCATGCCCACCGACGCGGTGGTGATGGCAACCGACTGTCCGTTCGCAGCGAGCTGCTCGTAGGACTGGGCGACGCGCTGAGCGACGAGGGCGGGGTGGGTCACCTGCAGCCGGCCGTGCTTGGCGTAGAGGGCGGCGGCGCGGGGCTCGCCCTGGCGCAGCGCCAGGCTGGCCTGGGCCTGCCACGGCTCGGCGAAGCGCTGCACCACTTGCAGCTGATGGGCGCCGAAGCGCTCGCACCACTCGGCGAACATTCCCCCGCGTCCAACGGCCGGCAGCTGCGCGGGATCCCCCACACAGACCAGATGCCAACAGTTGGCCTGGGCCAGGCTCACCAGCCGCTCCAGGTCAGCGGTGGCGGCCATGCCGGCCTCGTCGAGGATCACCGTGGCCCCGATGGGCACGTCCCACTCGGGGGCTGGACCGGTGGGCTTTGCGTACTCGTGCAACAGCTTGGCGAGCGTGGTGGTGCGAGCGCCCGTCTCGGCCGCCAATACGTCGGCCGCCTTGCCAGACGGCGCCAGGCCGATGAACCGGTGGCCGAAGTGGTCGAGCTGGGTCACCGCGTGGGCCAGGGTGGTGGTCTTGCCGGCCCCCGCGGGGCCCACCACCAGCGTTAGGCGGCCGAAGGTGGTGATGGCCCGCACCGCGGCCACGCGCGCCTCGGCATTGCTGGTGACCGTGTTGGCGACGCGTGGTCCGACCGACGCGGCCCCCCACGCCAGCAGACGCGCCTCCTGGTCGAGGATGGCGTCGGTGGTGAGGCAGCGATCGGTGACGTGTTCGGAGATGGGAGTGCCATCGGCCCGGCGGCGGCTGCGCGCCGGCGCGGGCGGGTGCAACTCGACCATGCGCTCGCGTGCCTTGGCGGCCAGCTTGTCGATGTGGGCGACAAGTGACTTCGAGGACCGCGTGGCTTGCGCCGGGAGCAGCGCGGCGATCTCGCGGGCGAGGTCGGCCTGCAGCCACGTCGACGACGATGACGCCACGCGCTCGATGGCGGCGGCGACGATTGTCTTGTCGTCCCATGGCACGAGGTCGGCCAGCGAGTGGCGCTTCGGTGCCGGCGACGGGAGCGCCAAGCCGGCGTCGCGCGCCTGGCGTCGCCAGTCGGCCCGAAGCAGCGCGGCGTCGATGCCTGGGCCCTTGTGCGGCCGGCTGGCCAGCACCGCCCTGCGCTCCAGGCGGGCGATGGTGCGCGCATCGGGTTCGGCCCCGTCATGGGTCTTGACCCATGTGGCGATGCGACGAGTCAGTTCTGCCTGGACCTGGGCGCTGCGAGCCGAGAACAGATCGACCAGGCCACCAGCGACGCCCTCGATGTCGGCGTGGCCCTCGACTACCGGCCCCCACGACACCCCAATGCGCGCCGTCAGCTCGGTGCGCAGGGCCGCCGCGTAGATGAAGCTGATCGAGCGCTGCTGGCGCTTGAGGAACCGCGCGTCGAGGGACAGCCAGCGACCGGTCGGGTCCTGCACCTTGGCCATGACCAGCGCGTGGGTGTGCAGCTGCGGGTCGGCGGTGCGGCTGGTGTGCTGGCGGAACAGCGCCACGGCCACGCCCTTGGTGTCGACCTGGTGCACGCCTTTTCGACCTCGCCGGGTCACCGAGCCGTGCGTCTGGAACCACGCCAGGGCCGAGCTCACCGCCGCGTCATGGGCGGCCAGCACCTCGGCGCGGGTGAAAGGGTCGTCACTCAGCGCCCACAGAACCGACACCGACTTGGGAGCAGAGAAGGTGGCGTCGAAGCCGCGGGCGGAGCTCTGCCCGAAGCCGCGCCCGAGCGGTCGTCCGCTCACGGGGTGCCGCGCCTCCAGCAGCAACCGCAGCTCGTCTGCCGCCACGTCGCCCGAGACCCCGAGGGCCCTGCACCCCGCGCCCCACCACCGTCCCGGCGGTTCGTTGGGGTCGAGGTAGTAGTCGACGGGGCCGCGGCTGATCCCGTCGGTGCGAACCGTGTCCTCCGCCAGTCCCGCGTAGTAGGCGATCATCTGTCCCGGCCCGTCGGCACGGGCCCGCAGCGTCGTGACCCGCATCATCCGGGATGTGCCGCCAGTGCCAGTGCACCCGTCTGTGCTGTTCGAGGTTCGATGCTCCTCTAGGCCCATCCGGCGGGGGCGCATCGCGTGACGGCGTCGCATGTCTTGTTGTCAAGGGTGCGCCACGGCCATCGAGCTTCACGTCAACCGGTTGGCCGTCTTCGGTGAAGGTCGAAGCGCGCATCGGTCCGTAAGCTCCCCTGAATGCATGCCGGGTCGAGCAGGACGCGAGCGCTCGGTAGAAGTAGAGCTGTCGGTGTCGCGATCCGATGTGGGCTGACTGTCGGTGTCTTGGGATCGTGTAGCTGGCGCGGCACGGTAGGGGAGGCGGCGTATCGCCGAGCGGCCCCTTTCCGTGCGGCCGAACGGTTGCCAAGGCCCGCACCCGGCACTCCTTCTTGCGCGGGGTCTTCCGCTGTCGATGCCTCGAAACATCCTGTGGTCGGGGGCTCGCCTGCGTCGCCCGAAGTGGCACTGGCCATCGAGGACGCCGGAACAGTTTCGATCGCGACAATCGGAGGCACGCAGGTGCGGACCCTTGACCACGTCGTCACCTCGACGTGGTCCCCCGACGGCGTAAGAGGAGCCTTCGTAGGTCGGGCGCCGGCGCCGGGCGTCTATGTGACCAATTCCAGCGGTTCGGAATCGAGACACGTCCTCACAACGTTGGACGCCGGTGACTTGGCGCTCGCCAACGGCGGGACGAAGCTTGCGATGACGCGTGGCAAGGACGTCGTGGTGCTCAACGTTTCATCAGGGAGTGCCCGCGTCGTGTGGAGAAACGCAGATATCGATGAGTCGCCCGTCTGGTCTGACAATGGCGAGGTACTCGCGGCTGAGCGGTCGGAGGATATCTACGTAATGAACGCCAGCGGAAGTCACCGTCGACGGCTGCCGAACAGCGGGGACGGCTCGAACAGCGATCCGGGCCTTTCGCCCGACGGCAAGAGGGTCGCGTTCTCGCATGATGGTGCGCTCTACCTCACCGATGTCGATGGCAAGAACACCCGCCCGTTGACGAACCCGCGCAGCTCGGGCACCGCCGTACAACCCCGGTGGTCGCACGACGGGCATTGGATCGTGTTCTCGAGCGCAGCGGATGCCGCGAAGGCGATTGGCGGCACCGGCTCCGACGCCTATCAGCTGTGCGTCGTTGCGGCCGATGGGTCGAGCCTGTCGCAGCTCACGCATGATGGCGTCGAGAGCCGCTCAGTCAGCTGGGCTCCGGACGATCGGTGGATCGCCTTCGTTCGGCCTTCGAAGGCCCTGGACCCGCAATTTGCCTACGTCGTGCAGCCCGATGGATCGGGTGAGCGCCAGGTCGGCGACTTCCATGCGAGCCCGGTTGCAACGGTTGGATGGGTTGCCCCCTAGCGGCCGCTAGCGCGGTGCGAGCCCATGCTCGATCTTGGCGGCGAATGTCTCTGCCCGCACGAAGGCCGGCCCGACTTCATGTTCGAGGAACGCTTGGTCACGCGCGTTCGCTCCCTGCACGCACAGCGTCGAGGCGTGGGCGACGGCATCGACAAATGAACGAAGGTCCTTCTGTAGGTAGGTCAGTGGACCCGGCAGGTCCCTGGGGGCGCCGTCCAGCCTTTGCGTGACCGACAGCTCCTGAGAGCACTGATTCGCGAGGTCCGGATAGTCACGCTTCGACGCAGCCTCAGCGATCCGCCCCGCGAGGACGGTGACCTGGTCGAGATCCTTTTCGTACTTCGCCTTCCATGAGACCGCTTGGCGGTTCAGTTGGTCGGCGAGGCTCACCGCGTGCCCGCTCGAGATGGCAAGTGTGGCACCCACGGCACTCACGGCGACCAGGGCTGACACTCCGAGACGGCCGGCGCGACGGAAGGCTGATGGACCGCGTGCGCCGAGCGCCGATCCGAGAAGCACGATTCCAAGCGCACCGAACTCGACGACGGCGCTCGCTCGGGATGATCGCGCGTCGTCACAGTCGCTATCAGCAAAGGCACCGAACACGACCGTGGGAACGGAGGATGGCTTGTCCGTGAACCCCGTCGCCGGAGTAAAATGGCGACGCGAGATCAGCGAACCACAGTTGACGCGATTGAACCCGAAGAGTGAATCCGTCGGGTGGAGGTTGGTCGTCGTTAGCACGGCCGTTGCGACGAGCGCAGCCGCTCCGAGAACGAAGCCGACCACTCGAAATCGCCTCGCTCGTCGCCGCCGTTTCTCGATCCTTGGATCGTCGTCCGCAAGAACCGGACGCGTCAGGCGCCACAGGCCAAGCAGTCCGGACCCGGCGACGGCAAGGACAAGCGCGACGAAGATCGCGTGCCATCCGTCGGTGAGGTAGTCGGCGACCGCGCCAACACTCGCGAGTACGAGGGCGGCACCAAGTACGAGCCGGATCACACGTGGTCGAGGGACGAGAGCGACCACGGCGATCGCTGATGCGATGCCGGCGAATGGAAAGACATAACCCTGGCGGATAGGCGCCAGCGCTGCGGCCAATGCGCCGAGAAGTGCCATGGCGCGGTACGTGGCGAGGCGATAGCGGGATCCGGCGCGCACGGGCGAATGATCGCAGGCGGGCGACCGCGGCCACCTCATCGAGTGGCCCATTGGGATGAACGCTCCTGTTTTGGAACGGGACCCTGTGGATAAGTCAGAGGTATGCGAACCGAACGTAGGTTCCCTGAACGCATGAGCCTGGCCGCCGCGTTCGTGGCGCCGCTCGTGGGGGAGTTGATCCGAATGCATGAGGTCGCTCACGGCGGAGCCGTGGTGATCCTGCTCATCCAGGCCGTGGTGCTGCTCTTGGCGCTTGTGCTGTTTGTCGTCGTCGCCCCGTCGGTGGTGATTCGCACAGGCCGAGCGGAGATGCTGCTGGGCGCTGGGCCGGGTGCCGGCGGCGTCATGTGGCGTTTGAGTCGGTTGGTTGATCAGTTGCTCACGGCCGCCGACGCACCCGTTGGGCCGGCCAGTCGGGGGCCGACGACTGGAATCGACAGCCAGCCGTTGCGTCCGCGGTACCGGCCCTTCCGACGATGGAGCGGTCGTTAGCTGAACTGCGTACGTCGTGGAGACGTCACGAGTCGACTCGAGGCGGTAGCCACGACCCGAGACTTGCTCTGCGCGGCGACCAACGACATAACAGTTGCCCCGTCTCCGTCGTCATGCCTTCGGCGACCGAAGGGGAGGCAGCGACCCGTACCTGTAGCCGGCAGCAATATCGCGTGGGTGATGCCTGGCCCGTGGCTCGGGTGCAAGGCTACGGGATCGACTGATAGGGGCCAATCGTTCTAGCCATGAGTTCGCCCGCCCTCTGGTTGACCGTCGCCCTGATCCTCGCGCTGGTTGCCGCGATCGCGATCGGTCTGGGCCTCGTCCTCAGTTGGGTGGCGGTACGTCTAGCTGCACGACGACTCCGCCCGCGCGTGGCGGCGATGCTCCCGACGGGCGCTTCCGTCCTGGGCGTGGTTCCGGCGGTGACACCTCCTGCGACGCTCGCCTCTATGCGCTGGGCTCTCATTCTCGCCGTCTTCCCCGGCCTCTTCATCGGCCCCTTCGTCGTTCCTCTGTTCGCGTGGTTGGCGTATCGCGGTCGATCATTTCGCGCGATCGCTTTCACGGCGGACGACGAGACGTGGCTTGTGGGACGGACCAAATGGCGCGGCACGCTGACCGAGATCCTCGGCCATCAGCCGACCTCTCACTGGAGCGTCCGATCCGACTGGCGGATGTCCTACGCAATGGTGGCTGGCGAGTCACTGAGCTTCCCGCGGCCTGGGGTTAGGGGCTCAGTGCCGCCGTTCCCGGCGCGAGTCGGGTGAGCCGAGAAGTGCTTCGCTCTCGCGCGTGCAGGCGGCAGACGCTTCCGGCATTGTGCGCCGGTGGACTCCGACGCCAAAGGTGGGGAACGGGAGCAACAGCAGGTCGCGCCGATGGTCGAGCGGCTCCGACATTTGGATGAACGACTCCGACACGCCCGCGACCGAGCGGCAGGGACGCTCGGCCCGCCGCCGCCACCTCCACCGCCCGCCGAGCTAGGCAGGCGAGATCGGTTTGCCCTCTCTCACCCGGGCAGATGGTCGGTCATTCACGGCCTAGCAGCGGCCGTCGCAACCCCCCTCGTCTTCATCGAACATCTCGTCCTCGCGGCATGGCTAGCGCCGGTCGTTGGCGTGCTGTCCGGGTTCGTGATCTGGATGCTTTGGCGACCCGGAGGGCCTCACGCACGTAGGTACGCCCGACGAGGGCTGTGGCCCTCGGCATGAGTACCGACCGCGATGTGCCGCGTCCGGTCGCAGCGCCCAGTCTCAGCGCTGTCCGATACCGGCCGATAGGAACATGTGGCACTGACAGTCGAGGCGACCAAGAAGATGTCGTACATGGTCGTGGCTGCGGTGCTGCTGCTCCTGGCCCTCGGGGTCCTGGTGGTCGGCCATCCATGGTCACAAGTAGGTCGTTCCGGCATTGTGAACCTGACTCAAACCGGCTCGTGCGCCAACCCTGACGCCGTGACGTTCGACGGCAGCGCGTGGTCGGCCGACGCGACGCCGACCATCCTTCCAGCAGCCTGGGGTGATGGCGCCAAGCGCGGCCGCTTCACGATCAGGACACCGAACACCGCGGAGTTCATCAGCGACGGCGACCACTTCTCCATCACCTTCGAGCGGGTGCGCAAAGGTCAGTTCAGCTCGCTTCCCTGCCTCGTGAGGTAAGGGCGGGCCCGTCCGGGCCATGCGGGAAGCGCCGTTCCAGATGGGTCAGACGGCGCGCCCGGACGCCTGGCGTTCCCTCTGCGAACATGAGCCGGGTGGAGCGACGCTGACGGTGTTCCATTTCATGGGCGGACGCCTGCTCGTCGCGTTCGTGTTCGCCGGAGCTGGGTCGGTGACGTGGTCGGCAATCCGCCATCAGGCCCGGGAGCCGATGCGGGATGTGGGGCGTAGGGCCAGCCTCCTCGCCGCTGCGGCGCTCGTGATCATGGCGATCTTCACGTTCTGGTTTCCGCTATCAGGTGGGTGGGAGGGAACAAACCCGGTGGAGGAGTTCCGAGCGTGGACAAGCTCATCGTGCGGACCGGCGTACCGCTACCACACCGAGACCGACGAGGGATGCGCCGACACTGATAGTCAGAACCTGTGGCATGCGGGCTTTCTGGCCGGGGTGGGGGTCATCTCTGCGGTCGTCGGTATCGGGCTACTGCGAGAGCGGCCCACCGACGGCCGGAGTTGAGCAGCGGTCCGTCCTGCGAACTGGGTGTGCCGTTACAGCGCGCCATCGCATGACCCGAGGGGTGACGTAGAACCGCACGGTATGTCACTCGCACACATGCGGAGGGATAGCGACACCGCGAGAGGCGAGGCCGCGGCCAGGCCGCGAGGCATCGGCAAACACGGGATATTGGCGGCCAGCCGCAGTCAGCCGAAAGGGCAGGTCAGCGGGCCTCTGGGCGCATCGCCGCAGGTCATCGAGGCCCGCTCAATGGTTCATGCTCTATTACGACATCTAGGCCTGAAGGTACGAAAAGGCCCCACCAGCCGGAGGACCGTTGGACCGGCTGGGGGGGCCTTCTCGCGTTTCAGCACATGACAACGCCGTGACGTCGCCGTCATCACGCGTCATCTGCCGACGATTGGTCTCACCTGCGCGCTCGTAGCATTGGGTGAATGCCCGCACTGGCTGAGGCGCCCGTCGCGCCCTCGTTCGGCCTGAACCGCACCCAGCGGCGCTGGGCCGCGCTCGTCGCCGTCGCACTGCTGGCAATCGTGCTGGTGATCGGCGTGCGCGTCGCCCACACGACAGGGCCGTTGCATGTCGACCGCCTGAGTGCGCGCGTCGTCGACACCCCGCAGATCCCGCACACCCGCCGCGCCTTCCGGGGCCTGGTGTGGCTGGGCTCGCCGCAGTTCGTCGCCGGCGCCGTCGTGCTGCTGGCCGGCTGGCGGTTGGTGAAGCGCGACGTGCTCGGGGCTGCCATGGCGACGGTTGCGCCGCTGCTTGCCGTCGTCCTCACCGAGCTGGTGGCCAAGCCCCTCATCGGGCGCCGTCTCAGCAGTGCCGGCCACTCCTTCGCCTTCCCGTCGGGTCACGTCACCGGCGCGGCGGCGCTGGCCGCGGTGGTCGTCGCGCTGGCGGTGCGCGAGTGGGGCGCGCGCGCCGCCTGGCTCGCCGTCCTCGCCGTGTTCCTGCCCCTTGGCGTCAGCGCCGGGGTGGTGCGTGCCGGCTTCCACTACGCGACAGACGCGCTGGGCGGCATCGCCATGGGCTTCTCCGCCGTGCTCGCGGTCGTCGTGCTGTGCTCCGCCTTCGAGGACCGGGTGCCCGGAGTCGCGCCGTGAAGCTGTTCATCGTCCTCATCCTGGCGATCATCTTCATGGGCCCCACGCTGGCGAAGACGTTCTCCAAGCAGCCCGAGACGCAGAAGAAGCGGGGGCTCTTCTACCGGCTCGGCCGGCGGCTCGGCTTCGGCAAGTTGGCACTGCTCGTCGTCCTGCTGTTCGCGGTGGTGCCGACCGCGCTGTGGTTCGTCGTCCGCTGACCGCGGTCGCCCGCTGTCACTCCCGTCCGTAGAACAGGCGCTCCATCACGGCGCGCGAGCGGCGCGTGACTCGCCGGTAGTGCTCCCGCAGTTCGCTGGCGGTCATGTCGAGGCTGCGCGCCAGTGTGGCCAGCTGATCGGGTTGGGTGGGCAGGGCGTCGCCGGCGGCGCCTCGCACAAGGAAGAGACGGTTGCGCGCCTGCTCGCAGAACCGGTACGCCTCGGCCAGCGCGTCGGCGTCGGCCTGGTCGAGGTGGCTCGCCTCCGCCAGCGCGATTAGGGCCGCCATGGTTCCCGGCTGGCGTACACCGTGCTCGAGCTGGAGGAGCTGCGCCGTCCACTCCACGTCCGACAGCGATCCGCGGCCGAGCTTGAGATGGAACTGCGGATCCTCGCCCGACGGGATGCGCTCGCGCTCGACTCGCGCCTTCATGCGACGCACCTCGCGGACCTCGTCGGCGCTGAACGGCGGCTCCCAGACGAAGCCCTCGACGATCTCCATGAACCGCGCGCCGACGTCGGCGTCACCAGCGACGACGCGTGCGCGCGTCAGCGCCTGCCGCTCCCAGGTCTGCGCGTAGCGGTCGTAGTAGGCGCGGTAGCCCTCCAGTGAGCGGGCCAGCGGGCCCTGCTTCCCCTCGGGCCGGAGGTCGGTGTCGAGGAGGTAGAGGCGCGTGGCCGGCGTCGACCCCTTCACGAACCGCAACAGCTCCTCGGCGAAGTGCTCGGCGCCGCCGACCGCGTCTGACGCCGCGGCGTCGAACACCAGCAACACGTCGAGGTCGCTGGCGTACGACAGCTCGCCGCCGCCGAAGCGACCCATGGCGATGACCGCCAACGGCACCGGCGGTTCGAGCGTGTCGAGCGCAGCGCCCAGCACGGCCTCGGCCAGGTCGGTCAGGGCGCCGGCGGTGGCCTCCACGTCGTCGAGCCCGAGCACGTCGCGTGCCGCTATCCGCAGCTCCTCGGCCTCCTTCAACCGGCGCAGGCCCCGGTGGCGCGTCTCCGCGTCGCCGCGCCACTCCATGGCGCGGGTGACGAGCGCGGCCGCAGGCGGGCGAGCCAGCCCGACGTCGTCGGCGAGGTCGCCGACCATCTCGGGCTGGCGTTCGAACGACGTCGCGAACCGCGGCCCGGTGCCGAGCAGCAGGCAGAGCCGGCGGGCGGACTCGGGTGACTCGCGGAAGGCGGTGACGAGCTGCGCCCGCGAATGGCGGTTCGTTGCCAGGGTGCGCAGGCCGAGCAGGCCCAGGTCGGGGGCGGGCGACTCCGACAGCCACCCGAGCAGGAGCGGCAGCATCTGCTGCATCAGGCGTGAGGTGCGGTTGAGGCCACCCGTGAGCTCGCGCACGGCGAGCCGGGTGCGCGCCGCGTCGGCGAAGCCGAACGCGGCCAGGCGAGCCTCGGCCGCCTCGGGAGCCAGGGGACCGCCGCCGTCGGTGAACGCCTCGAGCAGCGGCCGGAAGAACAGTCGCTCGTGGATCGAACGCACGACCGACTGGTGACGGCGCAGCTCCTGGTCGAACAGCTCTACGGCACGGGCGCGGGGTCGGTCGCGGTACCCAATCACACGCGCCAGGCGCTCGAGACTCACCTCGTCGGCGGGCAGCGTGTGCACCTGCTGGTCGTCGACGAGCTGCAGCCGGTGCTCGACGGTGCGCAGGAAGCGGTAGGCGTCGGCCAGGGCGGCGGCATCCTCCTCGGCCACGTAGCCGGCGGCAGCGAGCTCGCTCAAGGCCGTGAGTGTCGTCGGCGAGCGGAGCGCGGGGTCCTGCCGTCCGTGCACCAGCTGCAGCAGTTGGACTGCGAACTCGGCGTCACGGATGCCTCCGCGACCGCGCTTGAGCTCGCGGTCGCGCAGGCCGCGGCGCGCGATCTCGTCCTCGGCGCGCGCCTTGAGAGCCCGTACCTCGCGGAGCTCGTCGGCGCCGAACGGTCGCGTCCACAGTCGTTGCGCCGCCGCGGTCATGAACTGCTCGCCCTCGTCGGAGCTGCCCGCCACGGGGCGCGCCTTGAGGAGTGCCTGGAACTCCCACGCGTTCGCCCACTGGTCCCAGTACGCCTCGAACGACTCACGCGACCGCACGAGGGGACCGTCGCGTCCCTCGGGGCGCAGGTTGGCGTCGACGCGGAACGAGCCGCGAGCGACCTCCATGAGGGGGCGGGCGTCCCCCTCCCCCACGAACATGACGTCGACGTCGCTCGAGTAGTTCAACTCGTTGCCGCCGAGCTTCCCCATACCGATCACGGCGAGCGGCGGCTGACCGGTCAACGTCCATGCCGCGGACAGCACGTCGTCGGCGAGACGGGCCAGGTCGGCGCCCACCTCTTCGAGGGAGGCGCCACCGGTGAGGTCACGCGCCGCGATGCGGAGCAACTCGCGCTGCTTCCACCGCCGCACCGCGTCCGCATCGGTTGCGTCGAGCGGCGGGCGGGTGGCGAGGTCGGCCAGGACGTCGAGCGCCGATCCGTCGGCCAGCAGCAAACGGGTGAGGAACCGGCTGGCACCGACCACCGCCACCGTCGCCTCGAGCAACCGGTCGTCGTCGCCGAGGCGAGCGCGTGTCCCCTCGGACCGCTCCTCCAGCTGATCGATGGCGCGCGCCACGTCCGCCGGGTCCGCCGAGCGCTCGATGGCCCGGCGCAGGCCGTCCACACGCACGCGCCGAGTCTGACAGGCCCCATCTCTGACAGGCCGAAGCCGAGACCCGAATACGCTTGTGTCATGGCCCGCATCCGCGTCGCCGCCTGCCAGATCGACACCGTCGTCGGTGACCTCGACGGCAACGCGGCTCGTGTGCTGTCGGCCCTCGAACAAGCTGAGGCGGCCGGAGCCGACGTCGCCCTGTTCCCCGAACTGGCGATCACGGGCTATCCGCCGGAGGACCTGCTGCTCAAGCCGGGCTTCGTCGCCGACAACCTCGAGGTGCTGGAGCGGGTGGCGGCCGCCACGGGCGAGTGCGCAGCGGTGATCGGTTTCGTCGACGCCGACCGCGACCTCTACAACGCCGCCGCCGTGTGCGCGGGCGGCAAGGTCCTCGGTCGCTACCACAAGCGCCTGCTGCCGAACTACGCCGTGTTCGACGAGCAGCGCTACTTCGCGCCCGGTACTCAACCCGTGAACCTTTTCCTCATCGGCGGCGTGCGGTGCGGCGTCTCCATTTGCGAGGACGCGTGGAGCCCGACGGGCCCGATCGCCGACCAGGCCGCGGGCGGCGCCGAGCTGGTGCTCAACATCAACGCGTCGCCCTATTACGCCGGCCGCCTGGTCGAGCGCGAGCGCATGCTCGCCACGCGCGCCGCCGACTCCGGCTGCGTCCTCGCCTACGTCAACCAGGTCGGCGGGCAGGACGAGCTCGTCTTCGACGGCGCCTCGTTCGTGATGGACGCCAACGGCGAGGTGATCGCGTCGGCCCCGCAGTTCGAGGAGGACCTGCTCGTCGTCGACCTCGAGGTGCGGCCGGTGTTCCGCAAGCGGCTGCTCGACCCGCGCGGCCGCGCCACCGCGGCGGCACTTCCCACCGTGCTCGTCAGCGAGACCAGCCGGGCGACGGAGCCGGCGGTCACGCCGCGCATCGCACCCCCGCTCGACCCGACGGACGAGATCTACGCCGCCCTCGTGCTGGGCACGCACGACTACGTGACCAAGAACGGGTTCACCGATGTGGTGATCGCCCTCTCGGGTGGCATCGACTCCTCCCTCGTCGCGTGCATCGCCGTCGACGCCCTGGGCGCCGAGCACGTGCACGGCGTGGCCATGCCGTCGCGCTACTCGAGCGCAGGATCCGAGAGCGACGCCGAGAAGCTGGCCCTCAACCTCGGCATCGACTTCCGCACCATCCCGATCGAACCCGCGCATGTTGCTCTTCTCGAGATGCTCGAGCCGTCGTTCGAGGGCAGGTCCGCCGACCTCACCGAGGAGAACCTGCAGTCGCGCATCCGCGGCGTGGTGAACATGGCGCTCTCGAACAAGCTGGGCTGGTTGGTGTTGACGACGGGCAACAAGAGCGAGATGGCCGTGGGTTTCTCGACCCTCTACGGCGACACCGCGGGCGGCTTCGCGGTCATCAAGGACGTACCCAAGCTGATGGTCTACGAGCTGTGCCGGGCGCGCAACGCGCGCTCGGCCGACATCCCCGAGGCTGTGCTCACCAAGCCGCCTTCGGCCGAGCTGCGTCCCGACCAGCGCGACGACCAGTCGCTGCCGCCCTACGAGTTGCTCGACCCGATCCTCGAGGCGTACGTCGAGGGCGACCAGACAGCCGCCGAGCTGGTGGAGGCCGGGTTCGACGCCGAGCTCGTGCGGCGGGTGGTTCGGCTCGTCGACCTGGCCGAGTACAAGCGGCGCCAGTCCCCGCCCGGGGTGCGCGTCACTCCGAAGGCGTTCGGCAAGGACCGCCGGGTGCCGATCACCAACCTCTATCGCGGCTGAACGCGTGACGCTCCGCGCTCACGTGGCCGTGGTGGCCGCGGCGGTGCTGTTCGGCACGACGTTCGTGATGGTGAAGGACGCGGTGGCCGACGTCGGTCCCGTGCCGTTCCTCGCCGTGCGGTTCCTCGTCGGCGCGCTGGCGATGGCGCCGTTCGCCCGTCGCGGCCCGGCGCAACCGGGTGTGTGGCGCGCTGGCCTCGTGTGCGGCACCGCCCTGCTGCTCGGCTACGTCTTCCAGACCGTCGGCCTGCAGTACACGACCAGCTCGGTGTCGGCGTTCGTCACCTACTTGTTGGTGGTGATGGTGCCGGTGATCTCGGCGCTGACGCTGCGCAAGGTGCCGACGCCGCCGACGATCGCCGGCGTGGTGTTGGCGACCGCCGGGCTGTTCCTGCTGACCGGGCGGGGCGCCCACCTCGGCAAGGGTGAGCTGCTCACGCTCGGGTGCGCGCTGTCGTTCGCCGTCCACATCGTGCTGCTGGCCCACTTCGCCCCGCGGTTCGACACCATGAAGCTCAACGGGATCCAGCTACTCGTGGTCGGCGGCGCCTGCCTGGTGCCGGGCCTGTGGCTCGGCGGCTACGGCTTCACTGCCCGGGCGTGGCTGGCCGCGGCGTACACCGGCGTGGCCGTGTCGGGCGTCGCCCTCGGCCTGCAGCTGTGGGGTCAGCGGCGCGTGGGGCCGACGCGCACGTCGCTGCTGCTGACGATCGAGCCGGTGTCGGCTGCGTTCCTCGGCTACGCGGTCGGCGACCGTCTCGGCGCGGGCGGTGTGGTCGGCGCGGTGTTGATCCTCACCGGCATCGCGGTGGCCGAGCTGCCGGTGACGCGGAGGGTCGGCACGGCCTCCTGAGTCGGCCTCTTGACCGCCCGGTCAACTGGCTACGATGCGCGGTATGGCCGATCCGAAGAAAGCCCGTCCGGCATTCGCCCCCTGGGATCGTCGTGAGCTCCCCGGTGCATTCACCGTCGAGGAGACCGCCCGGCGGGTGGGCAACTACAAGTGGGTCGAGATGCGCCTGTTCGAGGCGCTCGGCGGGTGGGTCGCCACCGTGCCCGAGCTCGACGTGAAGATGCGCCTCGGCACGCACTGCTACAAGCACGCGTGGCACGCCGATCTCTGGAACAAGCGTCTGCCCGAGCTGCGGGAGATGAACACCGACCGACTGACCGAGCCGGCCAACGAGCACCTGGTGACGTTCATGGACGCCATGACCGAGCCCGAGGGGCCCGACCAGACGATCGAGAAGCTGGTGGGCGTGTACCGGGTGCTGATCCCGCACAAGATCGCCGCGTACACGTACCACCTCAACAACACGTCGACGATCACCGACGCGCCCACGATCCGATCGCTCAAGCTCATCCTCAACGACGAGTTCGAAGACTGGCGCGACGGCGAGATGATCATCCAGTCGCTGCTCGAGACCGACGAAGAGGTGGAGCGCGCCGCCGCGCATGCGACGCGCCTCGAGAAGCTGATGCTCAAGGCCGGTGGTATCACCGGTCCGGGGTCCATCGGCATGGGCGCGGCCATCAAGCCCCAGGAGGTGCCGGCGTGAAGAAGATCTTCCCGGCGGAGAAGTTGGCGCGTGACGAGCGGTTCGTCCGGCTCAACACCGCCGACCGTTTCAACGACCCCCGCACCATGCGCGGCTCGGGCACGGCCGGGCGCATGGGCCGGCAGCTCTCACCGGATCGCCCGGGGGCGCCCGACGCCGCCCGTTCGCTGATGCACGGCATCTTCGTGGGCGAGATCCAGGCCCTCGAAGGGGCAGGGCGTACGTGCTGGGACTTCGACATCGGCACCGGGAGCGACGAGGTGCCGTTCGAGCTCAAGCTCGACATGGCCCGCCAGTGCTGGGACGAGGCCCGCCACTGCGAGATCTCGGTGAAGCTCAGCGAGTGGATGGGCACCGAGATCGGCGAGTTCGCCGAGTCCGCCTTCCTCTACGAGGCGGCGTGCAATCCCGATCCGATCCTCCGGCTGACCGGCGTGAACCGGGCGCTCGAGGGCCTCGCCATCGACGTGTTCAACACCATGCGCGAGTTCGGCGCCGCCGCCGGCGACCCGGTGCTCGAGTTCTGCGAGGACTGGATGCTCGCCGACGAGGTCACCCACGTGAAGATGGGCTCCGACTGGCTGCGCCGCATCACCGCCAACGATCCCGGCCGGCGCGAGCGGGCGCTGGAGTTCCAGCGCGTCGTCGACAAGCTGTTCTCGCTCGGCGGCGCCCGGGGCGAGGACGACGAGAGCCCCATCAAGCTGGCCCGCCGCTTCCGCGAGCTGGCCGGCTTCACCACCGAAGAGGTCGACGAGATCTCCGAGCTGTCGCGGGAGTCACGGGCCGAGGTTCTCGCCCGCACCGGCGGCACCGACTGAGCCCGTTCGCATGCCGCGCGTCACGGTCACCCCCGAGCAGTTCAGCATGGTCAAGTTCGACCACGACCGCATCGTCGAGCTCGCCGGCGACGTGGCCGACAAGGTCGGCATCCCCGCCGATCGAGAGCTGCGCATCGAGGTCGACGAGGGGAGCCCGCTGGGGCGGGTGCGCGTGACGTCGCTCGAGCCCATCACCATCACGGTGGAGGGTGGCGCGTTCGAGGACGCCAAGCGGCCCCGGTCGCTGAGCGACACGAGCGTGATCGACGTGCTCGGCCGGCATCTGTTCCGGGTGCGCGACCGCCTCGATCCTGCGTTCGGCGAGCCGCCGGCCGATGACAAGCTCACGCTGCAGCAGGCGGCCGCGTGGGACGTCTACGCCGTCGGCCGCTGCGACCGCGCCGGGTTCGAGCCGTCCAAGCCCCGCCGGCTGTACCACTTCCGCAACCGGCACGGCTTCACCGACGTCGCCGACGAGGCGTTCGAGGAGCTGTGGAACGCCGACAGCCTCACGTGGGCCGACATCGAGGCGGTGTGCGCCCGCACCGAGGCGGCACGCGTCCCCGTCGGCTGAGCTGACCTGCGCCGGCGCGCTCCTCAGGCGAGATCGTGGGCCGACAGGCCCTCGTACAGGTCGATCGCGGGCTTGCTCCGCAGCAGGCCCCGGCACGCCTCGGCCATCTCGACCATCTCCCGGGAGTCGAAGTGGGCCCGCTGGGCGTCGGGCGACTCCCACTTCTGGATGATCAGGTAGGTGCCGGGAGTGGTCACCCCGCCACAGAGGTCGATGTTGCGGCACCCCGGCTGCTGGCGGCTCAGGACCACATATTTCGAAAGAACCGCGAGCAAACCGTCATGATCGGCCGCTTCGAACGTCATCGTCACGATGGTCAGTTCGACATCGTCGCCCACGGGGAAGAACCTACCGGTAAGGCGGCGAAGGAACGAGGCCCCGGGGTGTCGAACCCATGAGGGCGACGTTGGACGCCGAGAACCAAACAAAAGTCCAGGTAGATACCGGTCTGAGCAGTCTTGACACCGTCCGTAAGGTGAAAGCGGCGCCGGGGGTGGCGGTCCCGGTCCCCGGGAATGCCCGCTGCCTCGCCGACGTTGCTACAAGGCCTGCCTGCACGTACGACGAAGGGTTGTGATTTGCCGAAGGAGCGAGTTGAGCGGGATGAGGAAGACCTCGTCCGGCTGTACCTCACCGATATCGGGCAGTACCCACTGCTCACCAAGGACGACGAGGTCCGCCTGGCCCAGGCCATCGAGGGTGGGACCGAGGCCCGAGGTGAGATGGAGGCCAAGGGTCGCGACCTGACGGCCGCCCGCAAGCGGGAGCTGCGCAAGCAGATCCAGGCCGGCAACGACGCCCAGCGCACGTTCGTCCAGTCGAACCTGCGCCTCGTGGTGTCAATTGCCAAGAAGTACCAGGCGTCGGGCCTGCCGCTGCTGGACCTGATCCAGGAGGGCAACCTCGGCCTCATGCACGCGGTCGAGAAGTTCGACTGGCGCAAGGGCTTCAAGTTCTCGACCTACGCCACGTGGTGGATCCGCCAGGCCATCACCCGCGGCATCGCCAACACCGGTCGCACGATCCGGCTCCCTGTTCACGCCGGCGACACGCTGGCGCGCCTGCAGAAGGCCCGGGCCCGGCTGGAGCTCAAGCTCGGTCGCCCGGCCACGCTCTCGGAGCTGTCGGCCGAGGTCGAGATGCCGGAGGACAAGGTCACCGAGGCGCTGCGCTTTGCCGCCGAGCCCCTGTCGCTGTCCGAGCCCCTGCGCGAAGACGGCGACGCCGAGCTGGGCGATGTGGTCGAAGACCGCTCGGCCGAGTCCCCGTTCGAGGTGGCGGCCACGTCGCTGCTGCCCGACGAGATCAGCCGGCTGCTCGGTCC
>Ga0070741_10007638_pt1 | contig 22244 bp, 13 predicted proteins | sample Coa_R1_4_FD_66440 | JGI IMG/M metagenome (GOLD analysis project Ga0070741, IMG submission 66440) | Surface soil microbial communities from Centralia Pennsylvania, which are recovering from an underground coalmine fire - Coalmine... | ecosystem: Environmental > Terrestrial > Soil > Unclassified ... | reverse complement strand
CTGGGCGGCCTGGAATGGCGGAGGAACAGCCAGGAATTGGCGTTCTCGCTGAGCACGGCCCGCCAGCCATTTGACGCCTACTCCCTGGATGTGCCGACCGGCAAACTGGAGCGCTGGACCTTCAGCGAGACCGGCGGCCTGAACACATCCGGATTTGCCGAGCCCCAGTTGATTCACTGGAAATCCTGGGATCAGCGGAACATTTCGGCGTTCCTCTACAAACCTCCGGCGAAGTTCGCGGGAAGGCACCCGGTGATCATCGACATTCACGGTGGCCCGGAGGGGCAGACTCGCGCGGATTTCCTGGGACATGACAACTACTATCTCAACGAACTAGGGCTCGCGATGATCTATCCCAATGTGCGCGGCTCGACGGGATACGGCAAGACATTTCAGAAATTGGACAACGGCCTGCTGCGCGAGGGGTCGTACAAAGACATCAACACATTACTCGACTGGATACAAACGCAGCCCGATCTGGACTCAAGCAAGATCTTGATCACCGGCGGCAGCTATGGCGGATTCATGACGCTTGCTGTCGCCACGAACTACAACGACCGCATCTGCTGTTCCGTCGATGTGGTAGGGCCGTCCAACCTGGTGACCTTTCTCGAGCACACTTCCGGATATCGCAAGGACCTGCGGCGGGTGGAATACGGGGACGAGCGCGATCCGGCAATGCGCGAATTTCTGGAGAAGATCGCGCCCGCCAATAAGGCAAAAAACATTACCAAGCCTTTGTTCGTGATTGCCGGCCAAAACGATCCGCGAGTTCCGGCCAGCGAGTCGGCGCAGATGGTCGATATCGTCCGTAAGAATGGAACTCCGGTCTGGTGGCTGCTGGCCAAAGATGAGGGGCACGGCTTCGCCAAGAAGAAGAACCGTGATTTCCAGTTCTACGCGACGGTTGAGTTCGTGAAAATGTACCTGCTGAAGTAGCACTCGCCGGCTGCCTGCCGTCAGGGCTTCAACTTAAGCCGGAGGTCGTCAGCGATCTGCTTGCCGTGGAAGCGTCCGTTCTCGATGAAGATTTCGTTGGTGCGCGATCCCGCGACAATGACTCCTGCCACGTAAATCCCCTTGACGTTGCTTTCGAGCGATACGGGATCACAGACCGGACGGCATTGCTGCTCTGACAGTTCAATACCCATGCTGCGCAGGAAGTCGTAGTCGGGATGGTAGCCGATCAACGCGAGCACGAAATCGTTCTTCAGTCGCACGGGACCTGAGGGGGTGTTGAGGACGACGTGGTCGATGCCGATTTCCTGCACCGAGCTATTGAAGTAAGCCTCGATTTCACCTGCTTTAATTCGATTCTCCAGATCCGGCTTGATCCAGTACTTGACATGATGGTGCAGTTGAGCCTCGCGATGCACCAGCGTGACCCGGGCGCCGTGCCTCCATAAGTCCAGGGCTGCGATTGCCGCGGAGTTCTTTCCTCCGATCACCAGCACATCGTTGTCGTAATAGGGATGGGGCTCGCCGTAATAATGCGACACCTTAGGCAGGTCTTCCCCTGGAATGTTCAGCTGATTCGCCAGATCATAATAGCCGGTGGAGACGATGACCTTCCTGGCGCGGTAATCGTGCGGCCGGCCAGCGCGGTCGCTGGAACTGACAATGAACTTGCCGTCCTCGCCCACCACTGTCTTTACCCACTCGTACTGGCGGACATCCACATCGTAATGCTCGGCGACCTTGCGGTAGTACTCCAGCGCCTCTTCGCGGGTGGGCTTCTGTTGCGCCGTGGTGAAGGGAATGTCCCCGATTTCGAGCAATTCCGGGGTGGTGAAAAATGTCATGTTTGGAGGATAGTGAAACAGGGAGTTCACCAGGCATCCCTTATCCAGCACGACGACTTTGAGTCCGACTTTCTGCGCTTCAATCGCACAAGCCAGACCCGTGGGACCGGCGCCGATCACCAGGACATCGGTGCGCATCTCGGGATGGGACCGGGTCTGGCGCCTTGTCTGGGTCTCGAGTTCAAGTGCAGCCAGGAAGTCGGGCATGGAAATTGGGAGTAGGGTCGGACCGAGGCGACGGGGATTCGAGCTCAACCCGGAAACCGTTGATTCTAGCATGCGCCAGGGGATCCCTCTCAGGCGGAGCCGCAGCATTTGTGAAGAAAACAGGCTCCATGACAGCTGTTGTGGCGGTCAACTGCGGGCGTTCCTCCGCGCGCAGCGTTAAGAGCCGATGGCATAGAGCGCCCGGCGGGGCGGGAGAATCATGGTTGCGCGCTATAATCTCCGGTTGCACTCATCTCTCCGCTCTACCCAGGAGCAGGTCATGCCTACCCTTACGGAACCAGCCAGCAAAATGCGTATTGAATCCGACAGCATGGGAAAAATTGAGGTTCCCGCAAACGTCTATTGGGGAGCCCAGACCCAGCGTTCGCTGCTGCACTTCAACATCGGGCGCGACACCATGCCGCCGGAGTTAATCCGGGCCTTTGGCACCCTGAAGAAGGCCTGCGCGCTGGTCAACCAGGATCTCGGAAAACTGCCTGCGGATAAAGCGAGGTTGATCGTGCAGGCTGCCGACGAAGTGATTGCCGGCAAGCTGAATGAGCAGTTCCCGCTGCGCATCTGGCAGACGGGGAGCGGCACGCAGACGAACATGAACGTGAACGAGGTCATCTCCAATCGCGCGATCGAAATCGCGGGGGGCGAGATGGGCTCGAAAAAACCGGTCCACCCCAACGATCACGTGAACATGTCGCAGTCATCGAATGACACGTTTCCGGCGGCCATGCACATCGCCGCGGCCGAGCGGGTGAAGAACGCGCTCATCCCCGCGATTAAGACTGTGCGGAACGCGATCTCTGCAAAAGCGCAAGAATTCGAGAACGTGGTGAAAATCGGCCGCACTCACCTGCAGGATGCGGTCCCGCTCACCATCGGCCAGGAATTTGGCGGATGGGCCAGCTTGCTCGAGCGCGACATCAAGCGCCTGGAACAGGTGCTCGACGGATTGTACGATCTCGCCATCGGCGGAACTGCCGTGGGAACCGGACTGAACACGCATCCGGAGTTTGCCGAGCGGGCGGCGAAGAAGATCGCGGAGCTCACGGGACTTCCCTACCGTTCGCATCCCAACAAGTTTGCGGCATTATCGGCGCACGATGAGATTGTTTTCGCGCAGGGCGCGCTGGAAACTCTGGCCGCGTCCTTCATGAAGATCTCAAATGACATCCGGTGGCTGGCTTCCGGGCCGCGTTGCGGCCTGGGAGAACTTTCTATCCCGGAGAACGAGCCGGGTTCCTCCATCATGCCGGGCAAGGTCAATCCCACACAATGCGAGGCAATGACAATGGTCTGCGCGCAGGTGCATGGCGCAACCGCGGCCGTGGGATTCGCCGGCTCGCAGGGAAATTTCGAGCTGAACGTATTCAAGCCTGTCATCATTTACAACTTCCTGCACTCGGTCACGCTGATTACGGATGCCTGCCACGGGTACGTCGAATACATGGTTAAGGGCATCGAGGTGGATCGCGCGAAGGTGGATTGGTACGTGAAGAATTCACTGATGCTGGTAACCGCGCTGGCGCCAAAGGTGGGATACGACAAGGCAGCGCAGGTCGCGCACACCGCTCACGTGGAGCACTCCAGCCTGCGTGAAGCGGCTCTGAAGCTGGGTTATCTCACGGGCGAAGAATTCGATCAATTGGTGAAGCCGGAAAAGATGACCAGGCCGTAAGCCAGTACCGGGTACTCAGTTCTCAGGGCTCAGTTGCGGTGCCTCTGCGGCCGGATCGTCCCTGAGTGTCTTGCTCACAACCTGCGGGCTGATCTTCTTTCCCGTCGTGATCACGACAACGCTGACCAGCACAAGCACGGCCCCGACGATCGTGCGTGGACCTAGTGCCTCCCCGCCGAAGAAATATCCTACGAGGACCGCGACCACTGGATTCACATAGGCGTAGGTCCCCACTTTGGTCGGAGATTGGTGATGGACCAGCCACACGTACGCGGTAAAGCCCACAATGGATCCCGCCACGATGAGGTAGGCGAGAGCCAGCCAGGCCTTTCCCGAGACGGCCTGGAAATGAAACCCGTGGAATTCGCCCAGCAGTAACGCGGTGAGGGTGAGAAAGAATCCCCCTGCGAGCATTTGGGCACCGGAACTCATTGCCTTGGCGGCGGGCAATGGCAGTCTGCGCGCCAGGGAAGAAGCCACCGACCAACTGACGGCCGCCACAACCAGGGCTGCGGCGCCGGCAGTATCAATGGGCACGTCGCCAAAGTTGGCGGAGCGGCTGACAAGCACAGCCACACCGGCAACGCCGACCAGCAGCGCAAAGCCGAGGCGTGCGGTCAGGCGCTGCGATTTGATGATGAGTATTTCCGACAAAGCCATGAACAGGGGAATCATGGCCATCATCACCGCCGCGATACCCGAGGGAACCCGCCGCTCAGCCCAGAACAGCAGTCCATAGTCCAGGACAAAGATCAGTACGGCCAGCAAACTTGCTCCGGCCCACTCGCGCGCAGTGGGCGAGGACGTGCCCTTGGCGCGCATCCAGAGATATAAAACGATGCCGGCGACGAGAAAGCGCAAGCCCGCCAAGAGAAACGGCGGCACCTCGCGTACGCCGACGCGGATTGCCAGAAACGTCGATCCCCAGACGAAATAGATGACCGCGAAGGCGAGCAGAAGCTTCCAGGTACGGGGATGAGATATGGTTTCCATGATCCTTTGTGCTTGCAACCACCAACGTCGGCGCGACTGATTAGATCATCGCGATCGGCCGCGGACGCGCAATTTTGTGCTCAGTAAAAGCTTTTGGCCTGTAAGTTCTTTGAAAATGAACGGCTTCCACCGTTTCCGAAGTGTCACAGAGAGATCAATCCAACAGGTGGAGATCTGCAGGCCGGGGCTTGCCCTGTCTGACAACGTGGGCCACTCCACGTTCTGAGTGAAGCACTATCGGATCAACGTGTGAAAGCGCAAGGCTAAGGCAAGCAACAAGGAGGGTTGAAGCGTGGTCGTGAGAAGGGCGAACTGCCACCCTGAGAGTGGCGGCAAGATCAGGGGCTGCGTCTGTTTCGCAGCCCCTGGTGTGATGGCCGCGCTCCGTCATCCCTCAGGGGAGAACGACCACACTCCCCTTCATACCGGCAGCGTCGTGAAGGGCGCAAATATACGAATAAGTTCCGGGATTGGAGAATGTCACGCGAAAGCGTGTGACCCCGAGGGGTGCCTGGGCGAGGCCAATCCGATCTTGCGGTGCAGCCTGGATAAAGCCCGAGTGCATGCTATCGGAGGTCGAATTGATCACGCCATGACGAGCGCCGTCCGGATCGACGCTGACATTTGCCGATGGGTCGATCACGTCTACCGGTTCTGTTCCAAAGGTGATGGTGTGGGGAGTGATGACATCGCCACTCGTCCATTCCACGGTGTCGCCTTTATGGATCGTCACTTTATCCTGCATGAAGCGCAACACGGCGAGCGTGTGAGTTCCACCACCGGTGGCCACGACTGCTCCCCTTCCGACCATCACCGCGTTGGCGGGCTGATGCTGCCCGTGGCTGTCCTTGCTCATGTCCTGCAGCAGATCGTTCAGCAAGGTCTTACTTTCATTCTTCGCCTGATTGTCATAGAACGCCTGGTCGTGCGGGAGTTGCTCTGACAAGTCCAAAACGTGCACCGTGCCTTGCATGTTTTCGTGAAACAGGCAGGAAAGCTTGAAATTTCCGCTTGCAGGGAAAATCACGGTGAAGGTCTGACCGTTCACCATGGGTGGAGTCGACACGCATGCCGTGCCGTCGAAGGGCGAGTTGTCGGGAGTGTATCCTGGACAACCGACGTTGAAAGGATTACGGATCTGGTTCGCTATCAGGAAGGTGACGGTGTGGGGTTCGTTTTTGGTGACCAGCCTCCACGTGATGCTGTCGCCGGCATGGATCCAAATTTCGTTAGGCAGAAAGGCTAACGCCTGACGTCCCTGATCGCCGCTTTCGGCTCCTACGCTGGCGGTCCATTGAGCGAACAGAAGCTGGGGGAGCAAAAAGAGAGAGGCCACCAACAACCAGCGGGGTTTTCTTAAACATGTGAGTGGTTCCAGAATACGCATACTCCTCCTGCCTGTATCGAGTAAAGATAGGGACTCAGACTGGGGCCGACTCTACGCGTGCGAGAACCCGAAATTCTGTCCTGAATTGCTCAGTATTTGAAACATGGTTCAAGTTTCCGACTTGCCTGTTCCAAATTGATAGCGGCGTCATTGATCGCACATTTCCGGTCAGCGGCAAATAGCCCGAAATCAGCTGCCAGGTTGCCCGATCATTGCTGCAAAACGCGGTAACAGGTCACACCGTTGACGAATCCTGGTGACTTCTGCGTTGCGCCATCGGTGCACGCTTTCCGCAGCTATACCGCCGACGCTTCTAATTGCTGGGAGCTGGGTTCGCGGCATTCGCGGTAGCAGTCGCTCTGACGATTGCTCCGGAGCGGGTAAGGCGAGGGAAAAATGGCGTCACTTCCAGCGGCATCTTTTCACGCGCTGTCGTCAGGGAGACGGGCGTCATCTTGATCAATTCCACACGGTCATCCCAGGCATTGAGTCTGACGCGTCCGCCCAGCGGGAGGGCTGCGATCTGGTCCAGTTTCGTAGGTTCGAGGGCGGGAGCAGAATTCATCAGCGCGACCAGGTGATCCACGGCACCCTTATGGTCGGTGAGGCCGGTGCCCAAGTGCGGAGTCAGCAGAGCCTGAAGGGCTGGGCCCCGCGCCGCTACCTCGCGCAGGAATAGTCCTGGCGTATTCAGCTTCTCAGCATAGGGTGAATTTTTCAGCAACTCGAGAGCTCTCTGGTCGGCAGCAGATTCTTCCTCGGGAGCGTGCCGGAATCCCAGGTTCTTGTAGGTGGATTCATCCGAGAACAACATGCGATCGGAGAAGGCGTACTTACTAGTCAAGTTGTGTCCCAGGATGATGTGGGCCAGTTCGCGAGAAAGCACCATGGCGAGGCTGGCTTCATCGGGAAGCACGTCGAGCAGGCCGCGGCTTACCACAATTGTGCTGCCCGCGCTAAAGGTTTCCAGTGGCAAGGTCAGCAGGACGCGGGCGCGCACCGGACCGGGCAATTCAATGTTGTTGGTGGCCAGCAAATTGTGGATCACGGTCTCCAGCACCTTATCCACTTCACCCGGAGGAGCCAGCAGCCCAGCATTTTGTAGCCGCTCGACCACGTTATCCCCCGCCAGTTGCTGCCATTGCCACTGCGCTTGCAGCGGAGAAGGATCCTGCGCTGCCGGGCTTTGGTCCTTTACCGTGGAGTCGACCTGCACATCGGTGAATTCGCCGTCCCCGGCGCTCTTCTGCACTTCATAACCCCAGAGCCGGGTCTGGGCCTTGAAGGCGATCTCATCTTTCGTACCGCTGCCCTCCTCGCTGTAGATATATGCCGGAACCCAGTAGCCCGGGAGCAGGTTCAAGCGCCAGCTATCCATGTGGAAGAAGTACGCATTGCGAGGACGCGGCTCGTAAGTGCCGTTGAGACGGACAATGTTGTAGTCCTGATCTTCCACCCAAATGCGGCCGACGAAGCGGCCTTTGCCGGAGTTCTTCCTGGGAGTTACGGTGAACACCAGGCAGCGCACGTCGCCCAGAAACTCGCGGCGCGCGTAGCGGAAATCGTAGTGCTCGCGGTCAAAGCCGGTGCGGTCGGCGTAGATCATCCAGGAGAAGCCCAGTGGCTGGTACTGGATTTTGTAGAGCCTCTGAAAGCCGCCCAGGAGGCGGGTCTGCATGCTCTTTTCCTTCAAATAGTCTGTTCGGTCGATAGTCTCGTCCAGATCCATTCGCCCGAGGAAGTAATGGTCTTCCATCGGCACCGTGCCCCCTTCCGGGAGGAACTTCAGGTCTTGTAGATAGGTTTCAACGATGGGCGTACGCGTCTTGAGCATTTCCATGAGCGCGTGCTCACGCTCGACTGCCCGGTTCACCACTTGGTCCATAGTGGGAGAAGGACCGGAGGCGTACGCGGCCCGCGGGGATGCTGCTCCGGGCTGCCGCACAGGGATGGGTGCCTGCGACTCTTGCAGCCCGGGCGAGAAAGTTGGTCCAGGCGGGGCAGCCGAATCCGGCGTCTGCGCCGTCGCCGGAGACGAGGTCAAGTCCCCCCCTGGCTGCTGCGCATACGCACTTAGCGTGAGGAGCAGGAAAGCGGCAATTACCCAGTGCCAAATACGCATAACAAAACCGAGATACCGTGCTTGCTTTATTCCAGCAGCTTCGGCGGCCCGTGCTGGTAGTACCCCTTTTTTTTGGGCGCCCACGCTCAGGTCAGCTAACGAAGGGCTTCGTGCTCCGTTGCGTGGACTGTGGCAATCCGGATGCCAATGTCTGGTGGGGAGGGAGAATGTCTTTAACTGTATTATTTTTAGCGTGCTAGGACAGACAGAGCACTTCGTGCGGAGGGCAATTTCCCAGTCTCCGGTGGCAGAGTTTTACCAAGGTTGGTGCTTTTCGGCCACCAGTTGGTGACGTCGATACGCTCTCCTCCACAGCTCTTAGTGGACACGAACACCTTTGCGACGTGCTAAGGGTGCGCTTTTTGCATTGTTAAGAATATAGAAGCCGCTACCACCTATATGGATTTAGGTTCGGATGTAACACAGGGTTCGTAGAGCAGCGAAAGGACTCACTTTTTGATCAGGCTGGTATGACTGGCAACGCACTGCCACTTGCCCAGGTCGAAGACCCAGGTGTCGGTGAATCGTCCGGTGTGGTCGTAAGTCTTGCCTTTGTAAGTCCCCTGCGTGTGATAGACCCCGGTAATTACAGCGGTGTCGCCGAAGAAGTTCATCTTTACGTCAGAGATATTGGCAAGACTAGGCTTGAATAGCGGATCCTTGATATCAGCGAGAAATCCCCGCTTGTCGCTCATCTCGCCATCCCATTCCGTATTGACGAAACGGCTGGAGACCAATGCGTCCAGGGCGGAGGAGTCGCGATGAACCTGCGCTTCATTCCACATGCGTTCCAGGACCAGCAATTTGCTCTCGCGTGGATCAGCCTGCTGGGCGGCCAAGGAGCTCAGGCTTAGCCCGATAAGCAGACAGTGGCAGAACTTGCGGATCATGTCACTTACACTTCCTGAGGGACCCAGCGTAAGGCGAATTGATAGGACAACATAACAGGCGAGGCGAAAAGCTATCATGCAATTCGAGGGGAGAGAGTTACGAACGTCACGGAGACCCACCCCTTGTGCCGCCCAAAGCGAAGGTCTAGAGGCCGATCAGCCCGGGACTCGCCCTAGAAGGCCCAGCGCAACAGAGCGGCTCCAACGGTGAATCCGGCTCCGACGGAGGCTAGCATGACCAGGTCCCCCTTCTTCAGCTTTCCCTCCTCGATGGCGGTGTTCATGGCCAGGGGAATCGTGCCCGCGGTCGTGTTGCCATAGCGGTCGATGTTGATCACGACGCTGCCTTCACGCAAACCCAAGCGCTCGGCGGTGGCATTGATGATCCTCAAATTGGCTTGGTGCGGGATGAAAACGTCAATATCAGAACCCTTGAGCCCATTCCGCTCGAGCAATTTCAGGCAAAGCTCGGCTTGCTTGCGGACAGCGAAGCGGAAGACCTGCTGGCCGTCCTGGTGGACATAGTGCATCTTCTTCTCCAGAGTCTCTTTGCTGCTGGGGTGCAGGCTGCCGCCGCCCGGCATGTAAAGGAACTGTCCGCCCGATCCGTCCACTTCGTGGATGAAATCGATGAACCCCTCAGAGTCGCTTTGGGCAGGCTCCAGGATGGCGGCGCCCGCGCCGTCGCCGAAGATCACGCAAGTGGCGCGATCGGTATAGTCGATGATGGATGACATCACGTCGGATCCGATGGCCAGCACGCGCTTATGCGCCCCGCTGGCGATGAATTGCGCCCCCACTTGCAGCGAATAGACGAAGCCGGAACAGGCCGCCGAGAGATCGAAGCCCCAGGCCCCCTTGGCCCCCAGCTTGCCCTGCACCGTGCATGCGGTGGAAGGAAAAAACATATCCGGCGTAACCGTACCCAGCACGATCAGCTCTATGTCGCTGGGACTCAGGCCCCGTTGCTGCAAAGCCTTCCGCGAAGCCTCCACCGCCAAGTCGCTGGTCGCGACTCCCGGGTCCACAATGTGCCGTTCCCGAATGCCGACGCGGGTCAGAATCCAATCATTGCTGGTATCCACCATGCGTTCGAGGTCGGCGTTAGTCAGAAGCCGCGGGGGTACGTACGTCGCTAAGGCGCTGATCTTGGCGCGAATCGGTTTGTTCAATGAAAGGTCCCCTGGGTATGAGTCCAGTTATTTTGAAGGATTGAGGGGGATATTGTCTAACCAGTTGTCCGGCGAGGTGCTGGAATGCAGGCCCTCCGCAAACTATGGACTCGTTCTCCAGCCTCCCTGGAGCTCCAATCGCGATGCCAGTTTCGCGGCTCTCCGGTGTTCGACGGCTGGCCACGTGGCTAGGCCACGCCAGAGGCCGGAATTCTAGAACGCCCACCGGATCAGCGAGGCCCCTGAAGTGAAACCGGCGCCCACGGCCGCAATCAGTACCAGGTCCCCTTTCTTCAGCTTACCTTCTTCGATGGCGCTCTTCATAGCAAGGGGGATGGTGCCGGCCGTGGTATTTCCGTACCTGTCGATATTGATGATGACTTTCTCCATAGGCATGCCCAGGCGGGAGGCGGTCGCGGTGATAATGCGTTTGTTCGCCTGGTGGGCAATAAAACAATCCACGTCCTTGCCGGTCAGGCCATTTTTTTCCAGGATGCGCTCCGTCATCTCGGCCATTTTTTTGACGGCATATTTGAAGACCTGCTGGCCGTCCTGGTGGATATAGTGCATTTTTTGGTCGACGGTCTCGTGCGATGCGGGGTTCAGGCTTCCCCCTCCCGGCATATACAGGAATTTGCCGCCCATACCCTCCACCTGCGCGACGTGGTCAATTACCCCGGCATCGTCCTCGGAAGGCTCGAGCAGGACCGCCCCGGCGCCGTCGCCGAAGATGATACAAACGGAGCGATCGGTGTAGTCGGTCATGGCGGAATTCTTGTCAGAGCCGATGACAAGGACTTTTTTGTACTGGCCGGACTCGACAAACTTTGCCCCGGTATTTAAGGCATAGACAAAGCCGGAACATCCCGCGGAGACATCAAATCCCCACGTGTTGTTGATTCCCAGCTTGTGTTGCACCAGGCAGGCCGTCGAGGGATACATCATGTCGGGCGTAACCGTTCCCACCACGATGAGATCGACCGCCTGCAGGTCAAAAGGGTGCGAGGCGAGCAGGTTTTTGACGGCGGCGACGGCCATGTCGCTGGCCGCGACATCCCGGTCCGCGATATGACGTTCGCGAATGCCGACTCGCTCCAGAATCCAGTCGTTGCTGGTGTCGACCATCTTTTCCAGGTCGGCATTGGTCAGAACGTGCGGAGGTACATAAGTGCCGAGCGCGCTAATCTTGGCGCGTATGGGAGAGTTCAATCAAGGCTCCTGAGAGACGGAACCCTGTATTTTGAAGGATTGTGAGCAGAATGTCTAACATACATCCGAGTGGTGAAGCTTCGGTCGCGCTTAAAAAGTGCACTCGGGTGGCTTGATCCCTTTGGTGCGCATCTGGACCTCGCACTGTGCGCGATGTCCGAATGCAAGAATAGTTTTAGTCAGGAATCGGTCTGGCGCGAAGTACGGAAATCAAACATGCAGGCCCGGACGCATTCGTCCGGGCCTGCTCGCTGCGCTTCGCGGGGCGGACCAATGGGTCCGCCCCTACGGGGTTCATACGCCCACATTGACCGGGGATGCCCGATGTCGGTCAGTTCTAGAGGCAGCGAGGCCAGATGGGTGAGCAGAGTTCCTACGCCGCCGCACGCCGCTTTTCATGATCCATCCATTCTCGGACAAAGACCGGGCAGGTGAGAATGCCGAAGCGCCGGTTCTCGCCATCCATCAGGTACAAGACTGCATTGCGGTCCACTTCTTCGAGGTTCGAGAGACTCAGGAGCGGCCAGAGGCGGCAGTCGATGGCCGACTGCACCAGCTGTTCGACATAAGCGAGATGTCCCTGGAACAGCTTTCCCGAGACGCGAATGGTGACGTTGGGGGCGGGATGGGCGGAAGGGTTTCGAGTTTTCATCCTGATCCTCGTGGGACGGTTGCACAAACAGCACGCCCTACTTCTTATGGATGCAAGAGAGAGCCATTCTTGCGAAGAGAAAGATAAAAGGAGAGAGAAATCGGTAGTGAGAGGGCCAGAGACCGCAAGGATTGGGAGCTAAGAAATAAGCCAGGCACCGGCGACTCACTGCACACGTCAGAGCCCGTTACCGTTGCTTCCTTCCGGACCTGGCGGGGTTGGCGGGAGAACGTCGCGTGAGACCGATGCCTGACCAAAATCATTCTAGCATTCGAATTCCACGGATCGACGTGGACGCACGAACCACGAAACGGCGGATCCACTGGTCCGCCCCGCGAAGCGCAGCGAGCCCTGCCCGGACGAATGCGTCCGGCCTATCCGATTCCGCGCAGCCGCCTCGACAGCTATGTGACTTTCGGTGCGAGAATTCTTTATCCGGCTCTTCCCTTCTGGCTGCCGATGGCGAACAATATCTGCTTAGCGGTCTACACCCGCCATGGCTCAGCCGCAGTCACAACCCGGCATCATTCCTGTTCAAAAGGCGATCGATAAATACTTTGAGTTGTCTCTGTATCTTCTTGTATTTACCGGGTTTGCCACACTCGCCGGCACTGGCGGACTAGACTGGCCCTCAGTAATCCTGGTGGCCGCCGCCCTGGCTTTGCGGGGATACCTCCTGGCTAAGCGCCGGCAGTTTGTCATTTCCGAGCGCTGGACGACTCCATTATCGATTGCATACTTCTTTTTTTTCGCGGTCGATTACGTCCTATTTTCGCGCGCTTTCCTGCCCGCCACCATCCATCTGGCGCTGTTTGGCGTAGTGGTGCGCATGTTTTCCCTGCGCCGGGAGCGGGACTACCTGATGCTGGCCATCCTTGCCTTCCTGATGGTCCTGGCCGCGGCGGTGCTGACGGTCGACAGCGTTTTCCTGTTTTCCTTCGCGGCATTCATGTTGATGTCGGTGGCGACCTTCGTGTTGATGGAGATGCGCCGTTCCGGACATGGCGCGAACATTCATGCGCGGCATTCGAATGATCCTCAGGAACACCGCCATCTCGCTTTTGCGCTGGTCCGCTTTGCTCCGGCGCTGATGATTATGATCCTAGCCTGTGGCGCGGCTCTATTCTTCGTGATGCCACGCATGTCCGCCGGCTATCTGGGCGGGTACACATCGGGAACCGACTTCGCCTCAGGGTTCAGTGATCACGTGCAACTGGGAGAGATCGGCCAGATCCAGCAATCGAATTCCGTGGTGATGCACGTGCAGATTGATGGCGACAATACCGGACGCTATAGCCTGCACTGGCGCGGCATCGCGCTGGCCGACTTCGACGGGCACATGTGGTCCAGTCCGCGGGAACAATTCCTGCTGCGGCATTCAGACAACCGCTTTCTTGTCCCCAAACCAGATATCCCAGGCGCCGCCGCCGTCGGCCAGAAATTCATTCACTACCGCGTGCTCATGGAGCCGATCGGAACCAACGTCTTCTTCCTCGCGCCCTGGGCGCAGAGCGTAAGCGGAGACTACCGCATGCTGGCGGGCGATTTCGGCGGCGCCGTGTATGACTTCGATTCGCGGCATAACATCAGCCGCTACGAGGCGACCTCGGACATCTCCACTCCCTCCCCTCTCGAGTTGCGTGCCGCGGGACGCCAATATCCCCGGCCGGTTGCGGCCACCTATCTGCGCCTGCCCGCCCTGGATCCCCGCGTGGGGCAATTGACGGCGGAAATCACCCGATCCTCGCGCAATGACTACGACAAAGCCGCCGCTGTCGAGCACTACCTGCGCACTAATTTCGGTTATACCCTGGAACTGCCGCAGACGAAATTAAGGGATCCGATTGCGAATTTCCTCTTCGAACGCAGGCAGGGACATTGCGAATTCTTCGCCTCTTCGATGGCCGTGATGCTGCGGACCGTCGGCATACCCTCCCGGGTGGTGAACGGATTCCGCAGCGACGAATTCAACGACATCACAGGCAGCTACGTGGTGCGCGCGAAAGACGCTCACGCCTGGGTTGAAGCCTATTTTCCCGGCTACGGATGGCAGATGTTCGATCCAACCCCTTCGGGGGCGGCGACCGGCGCTCGCCACGGTTGGGCCCGGCTGGCACTCTATGTCGATGCCATGAGCTCTTTCTGGCGGGAATGGATCGTCAGCTATGACACATCCCACCAGTTCACGCTGGGACAGGCCGCGGTAGGCGGTTCCCGTACGCTGTGGGTGGGATCGCGCAAGTGGGCGCGCCAGAAATATGCGTCCATGCTGCGCTGGGCCCGCCAGAGCCAGGATCGCGTGGAACATTCGCCTGCCAGATGGGCCCTGATCGGGGCGGCAGTCGCCCTGGGACTTTTAATTCTGGCGAACCTGGCGCGGATCATGCGCCTGCTTCAGGAAAAGTGGATCAGCGCCCATCCAGAGCGATCCCCGGAGCAGGCTGCATCAATATGGTATGGACGAGTGGCGCGGGTGCTGGCGCGCCGCGGGGTTCAAAAGCAAAGCTCTCAAACGGCACAGGAATTTCTCAGGAAAATTCAAGATCAGAGGCTGCGCGAGCCAGTCGCGCGCTTCACCCAGGTATACGAATCCGCCCGCTTCGGGAACTCCGCCGAGGATGCCTCACGCCTTCCCGGCTTGTACGAAGAAGTTGAGGCCGCTACACGAGGCCGGTAGCGCTGGGATAAAGCCGCACCGACTCCACTTGCGGCTGGACGCTCAGTTGCTTCAGGTAGGCATCCACGCAAGCGGCAGCTTTCCGTCCTTCGGAGATTGCCCATACCACAAGGGATTGACCACGTCTCATGTCCCCGGCCGCAAATACCCCCGGAACGGATGACATGTATTTCTGGTCGGTGGCGACGTTCCCGTGATGGTCCAGTTGGACTCCCAACTGCTCGATCATCCCCTTGCGGACTGGCCCCAGGAATCCCATCGCGATTAATATCAGATCGGCGGGCAGGGTAAATTCCGTTCCCGCGATGGGCTCGAATTTCGGAGGAGGGCCTACGCGGATGGCATGCAGTTGCTTGACATTGCCCTCCGCATCGCCGGTGAAGCTCGTCGTGGCCAGACTCCAGTCGCGCACTCCGCCCTCCTCATGTGCCGCTTCGGTGCGCAGCTGCAACGGCCACAGCGGCCAGGGCGTGTCGGGAGATCTCTCATCCGGAGGCTTCGGCATGATTTCGAACTGGTGCACCGAGAGCGGCTTCTGGCGATGGCAGGTACCCAGGCAGTCCGCGCCGGTGTCGCCTCCGCCGATGATGACTACACGTTTTCCGGTCGCAAGAATCTCAGCCGCTGGATCGATGGTGTCGCCCAGGCAACGCCGGTTGGCCTGCGGCAGGAATTCCATGGCGAAGTGAATTCCTTTCAACTCGCGGCCCGGGACCTTCAAATCCCGAGGCTGCTCGGAACCACCGGCCAGCACAATGGCATCGAAGTCGCGGCGGAGATCCTCGACGGCAACGTTGTTGCCGACCTCGGCACTGGTCACAAAGTTCACGCCCTCGGCGGACATCTGCTCGAGACGGCGGTCGATGACGTGTTTCTCCAACTTGAATTCCGGAATCCCGTAGCGGAGCAGCCCTCCGATGCGGTCCGCCTTCTCATAGACAGTGACCGCGTGGCCCGCTCGGCAAAGCTGCTGTGCGGCAGCCAGGCCCGCCGGGCCCGAACCAACCACCGCGACTTTCTTGCCGGAGCGAAACTTCGATGGTTGAGGCCGAATCCAGCCCTCCAGGAATCCGCGCTCCACAATATTTTTTTCGTTCTGCTTGATGGCCACCGGGGGCGCGTTGATCCCCAGCACGCAGGAAGCCTCGCAGGGCGCCGGACAGATCCTTCCGGTGAACTCAGGAAAGTTATTGGTCGCGTGCAACTGGCGTACCGCATCTTTCCAGCGCCCGCGATACACCAGATCGTTCCAGTCGGGAATCAGATTGCTGACCGGACATCCCGTCTGGCAGAAGGGGACGCCGCAATCCATGCAGCGCGCACCTTGCCGGCGAAGCTGCTCTTCGGGGAAATCCTGGTAAATCTCAAACCAGTCGTTTACCCGCTCCAGCACCGGACGCCGCGGCGCCAGTTCCCGAGGATAATCCATGAACCCGGTGTTCTTACCCATGCTGCACCTGCTCTGCGTCGGCGAGGACTGCCACAGCCTCTCCCGGGATGTAGGCGTCCCGGCTGCGGCTCACTCCCATCACACGCTTGAATTCGTGGGGGAAGACCTTGATGAAACGCGGCGCCACCTCATGCCAGTTATCGAGAATCCACTTGGCCCGAGGGCTCCACGTCAGTTCGAGATGACGCACGATCAGCGTTTTCACGACCTGCACGTCCTGAGTATCGAGCAGGGGTTCCAGATCGACCGAATCGAGATTGCAGCGCTTCTGGGTGAAATCACCGCGCTCATCAAAGACGTACGCGATGCCGCCGCTCATGCCAGCCGCGAAATTCCGCCCGCAGGATCCGAGCACCAGCACCAGGCCGTTGGTCATGTATTCGCAACCGTGGTCGCCCACTCCCTCTATGACTGCCGTAGCGCCGGAGTTGCGCACCGCAAAGCGCTCGCCCGCCATGCCGTTGAAGAAACCTTCTCCGCTGGTGGCGCCGTACAGCGCGACGTTGCCGATAATGATGTTTTCTTCGGGAGCGAAGCCCGAACCCCGCGGCGGATACACAATGATGCGGCCCCCCGATAGCCCTTTACCGACGTAATCATTGGCCTCGCCCTCAAGAGTGAGGGTGACGCCCTTAGCTAGAAATGCTCCCAGGCTCTGTCCTGCCGAGCCATTCAGTTTGAGCCGGATCGTATCCACGGGTAATCCCGCGGAACCGTATCGCCGCGCCACTTCGCCGCTAAGCATCGTGCCCACGGACCGGTGAATATTCCGCACGGGGAACTTCACCTCAATGGGCGACAGCGTCTCGAGCGCCGCGCTCACCTGCCCCAGGATTCTGTGATCGAGCGCCTGCTCCAACCCATGCTCCTGGGAATGGATGCAGCGCCGCGCCACCCGCGACGGCACCGGCGGGTTGTACAGGATGGCCGAGAAGTCGAGCCCCTTCGCTTTCCAATGTTCGACCGCTTCGTTCACGTCAAGCCTGTCCACGCGACCCACCATCTCATCGACCGTGCGGAAGCCGAGTTCCGCCATGTGCCGCCGAACCTGCTCCGCGATGAAGAAAAAGAAATTGATTACGTGCTCCGGCTGGCCCTGGAACCGCTTGCGGAGTTCCGGATCCTGCGTCGCGATCCCTACCGAGCAGGTATTCAGGTGGCACTTGCGCATCATGATGCAGCCCATCGCGATGAGCGGAGTCGTGGCAAAGCCAAATTCCTCGGCGCCGAGCAGCGCGGCGATCACCACATCGCGCCCGGTCTGCAGCTTGCCGTCGGTCTGCACGCGAATCCGGCTGCGCAGATCGTTCAGCAAGAGAACCTGCTGCGTCTCCGCCAGGCCGAGTTCCCAGGGAATGCCGGCATGCTTGATGGAACTGAGCGGCGAAGCGCCGGTGCCGCCGCTGTCCCCGCTGATCAGCACAACATCGGCATGTGCCTTGGCCACTCCGGCGGCGACCGTGCCGACTCCGACCTCGGCCACCAGCTTGACGGCAATGCGCGCCTGGGGATTCACATTCTTCAAGTCGTAAATCAGCTGCGCCAGATCTTCAATGGAGTAGATATCGTGATGGGGCGGCGGAGAGATGAGTCCGACTCCGGGAATCGAGTGCCGCAAACGCGCAATGACCTCATCAACCTTGTGGCCGGGAAGCTGCCCACCCTCACCCGGCTTGGCGCCTTGAGCCATCTTGATCTGAAGCTCATCGGCGTTGACCAGATAATTTGCGGTTACGCCGAAGCGCGCTGACGCGACCTGTTTGACCGCGCTGCGCCGCAGGTCCCCGTTCGGATCGGGCTTGAACCGTTCTTCATCTTCCCCGCCCTCTCCGGTATTCGACTTTCCGCCGATGCGGTTCATGGCGATAGCCAGCGTTTCGTGCGCTTCCTTGCTGATCGACCCGAAGGACATGGCGCCCGTGGTAAAGCGTTTCACGATCTCCTTCGCGGGCTCGACTTCGTCGAGGGGAACCTGCGGATCGCTCTTCCTGAACTTCATCAACCCGCGCAGGGTGCAGAGGCCGGCGCTCTGGTTGTCGATGAGATCCGTGTACTCCTGAAACGATTTGAAGTTCTCCTGGCGCACGGCATGTTGCAGCTTGCTGATGGTCGCTGGATTCAGCAGGTGGTACTCCCCATTCACGCGCTGGTGGTAATTGCCGCCCACCGCCAGCTCAGTCTCGCAGTCGATCAGAGGGCGGAACGCGAATTCATGCTTCAGCTGCGCCTCCGAAGCGAGCACCGACAGTCCAACGCCTTCCAGGCGCGACGTAGTTCCGGCAAAATAGGCTTCGACAAGCTCTTTGTTAAGCCCGATCGCTTCGAATACCTGCGCGCCCTGATAGCTTTGCAGAGTCGAGATGCCCATCTTGGAGAAAGTCTTCAGCAATCCCTTTTTTACGGCCTTGAGGAAGTGCTTCACCGCGAGCTCGGGCGTGACCCCGTCGCCGAGTTCACCTCGCCAGGCCAGGTTCTCGACGCTCTCCAGAGCAAGATAAGGATTGATGGCGCTCGCCCCATATCCGCTGAGCAGCGCGAAATGCATCACCTCGCGCGGTTCCCCGGACTCGGTGATCAACGCGACCTGAGTGCGCGTTTCTTCGCGCACCAGCAGGTTGTGCACGGCAGCGAGAGCCAGAAGACACGGAATGGGAGCGTAATCCTTGTCCACGCCGCGGTCGGAAAGAATCAGCAGCGAGTAACCGGCCTTCACCGCCAGCGAGGCCCGCTGGCACAATTCATCGAGAGCGCGTTTCAGCCCCGCTTCTCCATCGCTGGAGCGGAACAGAGCTGGCAACGTGGTGGCCAGCAGGTCGCGATTCGAAACCCGGCGCAACTTCTCCAATTCGCGGTTCGTGAGCAGCGGATGCGCCAGCTTCAGCATGTGGCAGTTCTCGGGCGCTTCCTCCAGGATGTTGCGCTCGCTGCCGATATAGCTGATCAGAGACATAACCATCTCTTCGCGAATGGGATCGATGGGCGGATTGGTGACCTGGGCGAACAGCTGCTTGAAATAATTGAACAGCGATTGCGGCTTGTCGGAAAGGCAAGCCAGTGGTGTGTCGGTGCCCATGGAACCGACCGGCTCTTCGCCTTTCGCAGCCATGGGCGCAAGAATCATCCGCAGATCTTCGTCGCTGTACCCGAAGGCGCGCTGACGACGGAGCAGGGCCTCGGCATCTGGATAATGCATGCGCGCAGGTTCCGGCAGTTGATCGATAGTGATCTGGTTCTCTGCCAGCCACTGCGCATAGGGCCGGCGCGAAGCCAGCTTTTGCTTGATCTCTTTATCGGAAATGATGCGGCCTTCGACCGTATCTACCAGGAACATCTTCCCGGGCTGCAGGCGGCCTTTCCTCTTCACCTGCTCCGGAGCAACGTCGAGCACGCCGGCTTCCGAGGCCATGACGACTAGATCATCATGGGTCACGACGTAACGTCCCGGCCGTAGTCCGTTGCGGTCCAGAGTCGCTCCGATCACGCGGCCATCGGTGAATGCAATAGCAGCCGGGCCGTCCCACGGCTCCATGATGCAGGCGTGATATTCGTAAAAGGCGCGCTTCTCAGGCTTCATGTGCGGATTGCCGGCCCACGCCTCGGGAATGAGCATCGCCATGACATGGGGCAGGCTGCGTCCGGACTGCAGCAGCAACTCCACGGCATTGTCGAAGTTCGCGGAGTCGCTGCCGTCGGGCGCAATGATGGGATGCAGCTTCTGGATGTCGTCCCCAAACAAAGGGGAGCGGAGCAGAGACTGGCGTGCGTACATCCAATTCACATTCCCGCGCAGGGTGTTGATCTCGCCGTTGTGGGCGATGTAGCGATAGGGATGCGCCCGCTGCCAACTCGGAAACGTATTGGTCGAGAAGCGCTGGTGTACCAGGCACAACGCGCTCACCACATCCGGATCAGCGAGCTCGCGATAGAAATTCGTAATTTGCGAAGCCAGCAGTAGACCCTTGTAGACGATGGTCCGGCAGGAAAGCGAGGGAATGTAGAATCCCTCAGCATCTTCCATCCCCAGGTCCCGAACCTCGTTTTCCGCGCGCTTGCGAACCACGTACAGTTTGCGCTCGAACGCGTCCTCTTCCATGGAGGAGGGGCGGCCGATAAAAATCTGCTGGATATACGGTTGAGAAGCCCTTGCGACGCGGCCGATCGCCGATGCATAGACCGGGGTATCTCGCCATCCCAGGAATGCGAGCCCTTCCTCGCGCACGATGCGCTCCAGAACTCCTTCACACTGCAGGCGGGGATGCTTTTCTACCGGCAGGAACACCATGCCGACGCCGTAGGCCCCGGCCTCCGGCAGCGCGAACCCCAGCTTCTCGCACTCGCGCGCAAAGAACTTGTGAGGAATCTGGATCAGAACCCCGGCGCCATCTCCGGTTTCCGGATCGCAGCCGCAGGCGCCGCGATGCGCAAGGTTCAGCAGAACCTGGATCCCTTTGCGGATAATGTCGTGGCTCTTATTGCCGCTGATGCTGGCGACGAATCCGATGCCGCAGGCGTCGTGCTCGTGCCCCGGATCGTACAGACCCTGGGCGGGAGGCAATCCGTTCGAGTTGAGACGCATCATCATGGACTTCGTCCGCTGGACTTAGTTCCTTTCCAATCATTTGTTCTTGGGCTGGGCTCGCTGAGCCACGTGGCGTCGCACACTTCCGCTCAGCAACCGGAACTCGATATCCTTTAATAGCGCGTGTGGGTGAGAAAAGTACAATCCAGAATTTCGATAGGAGGCATGCAAAATTCCGAGCACCTGTGCGCGGCATGCCGTTTCGGAATTCACTGGGTTTTCGCAAACAGTTCGCTATAATCTCGCTCAACGATGGACTTCGATCAGCTCATCACCTTTCTGGAAGTAGCCAGGCAGGGGAGTTTCTCCCGCGCCGGCGAAAAGGTATTCCGCTCGCAGTCGGCGGTCAGCGCGCAGATCCGGCAACTGGAACAGGAATATGGGGACAGGCTCCTGGATCGCTCCGGAAAGACGGTGAAACTTACTCCCGCAGGCCAGATTTTCTACGAATATGCTGAGAGATTGAAGAATCTCAGGGACGAATCCCTCACGGCCGTCGCCGACCACAGTGGCACGCCACGTGGAACCCTGCGCGTCGGCGCCAACGAGGCGACCTGCCTGTACGTTTTGCCCGAAGTATTCGCTGAATATTGCCGTCGCTATCCCCCGGTGCAGATCAGCATTTACCGCAATTTTAGCTACAAGATCGTGGAGAAGCTCGAAAACGGGCAGGTTGAGGTGGGTATCCTCACCCTTCCCATTCAATCTCCTAGTTTGAAGATTCAGCCCATTTTCCGGGACAAGCTGATGCTGATGGTCAGTCCGAAAAATCCGCTGGCGAAGTTCAAAGTGGTCGCCATCAGCGAAATCGTCAAACAGCCCCTCCTGTTCCCGAAGACGGGCCACACCCGCAGGCTGCTCGACAAACTGTTTCGGCCGTACCATACCGAGTTACAGGTCCGCATGGAACTGCCGAGCATCGGGATGATCAAAAGCTTTGTGGCCGCCGATCTGGGGGTTTCGCTTATCAGCCAATCGTTCGCCCGCGATGAGGTGGATGCCGGGCGGGTGAAACTGATCGACCTCGAAGATGCCGAACTGTACCGCGAACTTGGCCTGGCTTACCGCCGGGACCGCACGCTGTCGGTAGCCTCCACGGCGTTCGTGGGCCTGCTTCGCCAGTTCGCGGTCCACATGAAAAAGGCCGACTCGTAGCGGGCTTTTTTACGAATACGGATGCGAAATTCCGATGCCTTCAATCGCAATTTTGCATTTGGCTGCCCCTGCGTTGCGAATGTATGCTTGTTTCGAATTTATGAGTACCCGCATCCAGAAGAGCGACCGAATTACATCGACAGGCATGATTACGTCGACACGAATTACGTGTCTTCTGGAGGACGGGATCGGATGAAATAGGCCCTTATTAAAGAATCACCCGAACCCACCGCCAGAAGCGATCTGGCGGTGGGTTTTT
>Ga0070741_10007637_pt1 | contig 22244 bp, 23 predicted proteins | sample Coa_R1_4_FD_66440 | JGI IMG/M metagenome (GOLD analysis project Ga0070741, IMG submission 66440) | Surface soil microbial communities from Centralia Pennsylvania, which are recovering from an underground coalmine fire - Coalmine... | ecosystem: Environmental > Terrestrial > Soil > Unclassified ... | reverse complement strand
GACGACGCCGAGTACACGTGGCATCGCGGACGCAACTACGTCCGCTTCGATCCGGAGATCCGGCAGGGGCACATTCTGTGGCGACCGACACCCCGAACCTGACGCTGCCCGTCGATGCGGTGCTGCCCGCGCCGTCGGCGGCGCAGGACGATCCGCTCTGGTACAAGGACGCGATCATCTACCAGGCGCACGTCAAGTCGTTCTTCGACTCGAACAACGACGGCATCGGCGATTTTCCCGGGCTGACGCAGAAACTCGACTACCTGCAGTCGCTCGGCGTCACGTGCGTGTGGCTGCTGCCGTTCTTCCCGTCGCCGCTGCGCGACGACGGGTACGACATCGCCGACTACGAAAACGTGCATCCGAGCTACGGGACGCTGCACGACTTCGAGGCGCTCGTGCGCGCCGCACACGCCCGAAACATCAAGGTGCTCATCGAGCTCGTCGTGAACCACACCTCCGATCAGCATCCGTGGTTCCAGCGCGCGCGGCGGGCGCCGAAAGGATCGCCGGAGCGCGAGTTCTACGTCTGGAGCGACACCGACAAGAAATTCGCCGAGACGCGGATCATCTTCCTCGATACCGAGAAGTCGAACTGGGCGTGGGACGAGACCGCCGGACAGTATTACTGGCACCGGTTCTTCTCGCACCAGCCCGATTTGAATCACAACAACCCGGCGGTCGTCGACGCGGTGATCGGCGTCATGAAGTTCTGGCTCGATCGCGGCGTCGACGCGCTGCGTCTCGACGCGGTGCCGTATCTGTGCGTCCGCGACGGGACGAACAACGAGAACCTGCCGGAGACGCACGCGGTCCTGAAGCGGATCCGCCACGAGCTCGATGCGGCGTACCGCAATCGGATGCTGCTCGCCGAAGCGAACCAGTGGCCGGCCGACGTGCGTCCGTACTTCGGCGACGGCGACGAGTGCCACATGGCGTTCCACTTCCCGCTGATGCCGCGCATGTTCATGGCACTGCGGCAGGAGGATCGCCACGCGATCACCGAAATCCTCAACCAGACGCCCGACATCCCGGAGACGTGCCAGTGGGCGCTGTTCCTGCGCAACCACGACGAGCTGACGCTCGAAATGGTCAGCGACGAAGAGCGCGACTACATGTATCAGATGTACGCCGGCGACCCGCAGATGCGGCTGAACCTCGGCATCCGCCGACGGCTCGCGCCGCTGATGGAGAACAGCCGCCGCCGCATCGAGCTGTTGAACTCGCTCCTCTTCTCGATGCCCGGCACGCCGATCGTCTACTACGGCGACGAGATCGGCATGGGCGACAACATCTATCTCGGCGACCGCAACGGCGTCCGGACGCCGATGCAGTGGAGCCCCGACCGCAACGCCGGCTTCTCGCGCGCCGATCCCGCGCGGCTGTACGCGCCGCCGATCCAGGATCCGGTCTACGGCTATCAATCGATCAACGTCGAAGCGCAGGAACGGTATCCGTTCTCGCTGCTGAACTGGACCAAGCGTCTGATCGCGACGCGCAAGCAGCACCGCGTCTTCGGCCGCGGCTCGCTCGAGTTCGTGTCGTGCCCGAACCGCAAGGTGCTCGCCTACCTGCGCCGCGACGACAAGGAGACGATCCTCGTCGTCTCGAACCTGTCGCGGACCGTGCAGCCGGCCGCGCTCGACCTCCGGTCGTTCGCAGGCCTGACGCCGGTCGAAATGGGCGGCCTGACCGAGTTTCCGCGGATCGGCGACGACCCGTACTTCCTCACGCTCGGGCCGTACGCGTCGTACTGGTTCACGCTGCAGCAGGAACCGATGCAGATGGCCGCGCGCGTGACGACGGCGCCCGATCCGAATGCGGCAACCCTGGAGTCGCTCTACTCGCTGCTCGTCGGTCCCGACTGGACCAACGTCCTCGACAGCGGCACGCGAACGGTGATCGAGCGGCACGCGCTCGTCCCGTTCCTGCAGCGCCAGCGGTGGTTCGTCGCGCGCGCGCCCGTCCATCAGGCGCGCTTCACGGACTGGACGCCGATTCGCTCGGCCGCGAGTCCCGCGTTCATCACCATCGTGTCCGTCGAGTACACCGACGGCTGGACCGACGCGTACTGCGTGCCGCTCGCGCTCGTCAGCGGCGACGCGGCGGCGCGCGCACTGCAATCGGCTGCCACCGTCGTCGCGCGCATCACCGGCGCGCGCAAGGGCGCCATCATCGACGGGCTGCAAGACGATGAGGTGTGCGAGCGGCTGCTGACGTGGGCGCTGGGCGAGCAGGAGCACGCGACGGTGCGCGGCAGCGTCAAGGGCAGTCGTCAGGCCACCGCTCCGCCGCCGGCCGCGAGTCCGCGCACGTGGAGGCGCGTCACCGGCGACCACAGCAACACGCTCGCGTTCGCCGGAGACGAGCTCGTCGTGAAGTTGTTCCGGCGCATGGAACCCGGCGTCAACCCGGAGCTGGAAATCGGGCGCACGTTCGCGGCGCAGTCGTTCGATCGCGTCCCACCGCTCGTCGCCGCGATGGAGTACCTGCGGCCATCGCTCGAACCAGGGACGCTGGCGGTCGTGCAACGCGCCATCGGCAATCAGGGCACCGGCTGGACGTACACCATCGACGAACTGCGACGCTTTTTCGAACGCGTCATGGCCCGATCGACGCGACACGACGGCCACGATCGGCTCGACGGCCAGGAAGGGCGCGCGGGGCTCGAGCCGCCGCCGTTCTTCGCCGCGCTCGAGAGCTGGTATCTCGCGAGCGCGGGGATTCTCGGCCGCCGGACCGCGGAGATGCACGTCGCCCTCGCGGGCGGCGCGGGCGACGCGTTCGCGCCCGAGCCGCTCGACGCCGCGCGGCTCGAGACGCTCGCGCGCGACCTGCGCGCGCACGCGGTGCAGGCGCTGGACCGCGTCGCCGACGCGTCGGCGTCGCTGGACCCGGCGATTCGCACGCTGGCCGACGCCGTCCTCGGCGCGCGCGAGTCGCTGCTCGCGCGGATCGACGCGATCCGCGGCATCAGCGACGCGGGGGTGCGCATTCGCGTCCACGGCGATTACCACCTCGGACAAGTGCTGCGCGTCGAAGAGGACTTCCTCATCGTGGATTTCGAAGGCGATCCGTCGCTGCCGCTGGCGGTGCGCCGGGAGAAGCAGTCGCCGCTGCGCGACGTCGCGGGCATGCTGCGGTCGTTCAGCTATGCGGCATACGCGGCCCTGTTCGCCTTCACACTGCACGCGCCCGATCAATTCGAGCCGCTCGAGTCGTGGGCGGAGACCTGGCGGCACTGGGTCGTGCGCGCGTTCTGGCGCGGCTATGCGGACGCGCTCGGCCCGTCGCCGTTGCTGCCGGCGACGGCGGCAACCGAAACGTTACTTCGCGCGTTTACGATCGACAAAGCGCTGCACGAGCTCCGCTACGAGCTGAAGAATCGGCCCGAATGGGTGCGGATCCCATTGATGGGTCTTCAGAAGCTCATCGAGCGATGACGAGCTGGCGAGCGCTTTGCAGCCGGGGTGTGACTCACGGAGTTTTTCCGGAGTTCTTGCGCAACGGGCGACTGAAATCGCAACGGAGCTGTACGTATGGCGAAACGAGACCCTTCAGCCCAACCTCGGACGCGGCGCACGCGCGTCCCGTCTGGCGAAAATCCGGCACAGGCGGCGGATGCCGCCGTGGCGAGCACGACCGACACGACCGAGACCGCGACCGATGACATCTCCGCCGCCGACACCGGCCCGAGCGAAGAGGACATCCGCGCGCGCGCGTATCAGCGATACCTCGAACGCGGCGGCAGCCACGGCCAGGACTTCGACGACTGGGTCGAGGCCGAGCGCGAATTGAAGAACGGGCGTCGTGGCTAGAGCGCTCTGGAAGGGATCGATCTCGTTCGGGCTCGTGAACATCCCGATCGAGCTGCACACGGCGGTGCGGAACCACCGGCCGAAGTTCCGCATGCTTCACGCCAAGGACAAGTCGCCGGTGAAGTTCGAGCGCGTGTGCATTCGCGACGGCCATCCGGTCGCGTGGGAGGATCTCGTCAAGGGCTACGAATTCCAGAAAGGCCGCTTCGTCGTGATGACGAAGGAGGACTTTCAGGCGGCCGCGCTCGAAAAGACGCGCACCATCGACATCATCGATTTCGTCAAGGCCGACGCGATCGACGATCGCTTCTTCGAGACGCCGTACTACCTGACGCCGTCGAAAGGCGGCGAGCGCGCGTACGCGCTGCTGCGCGAAGCGATCCGCGACTCGGGCCGGATCGGCATCGCGAAGTTCATCCTGCGCGACGCGCAGCATCTCTGCGCCGTCGAAGTGATCCAGGACGCGATCGTCCTCACCGTGATGCGCTTCGCCGACGAGCTCGTCGACACCGCGGGATTCGAGTTCCCGTCGAGCGAGCACGTGCGCAAGGCCGAACTCGACATGGCGAAGGCGCTCGTCAACAGCCTCGCCGCCGACTGGGATCCCGCGAAGTACACCGATCAGTACCGCGAGAACCTGTTGCGGATCATCCAGAGCAAGGCGAAGGGCAAGGAAGCGGCGCTCGAGCCCGCGCAGGAACCGCGTCAGGCCGAAGTGGTCGATCTGATGGAGCGGCTGCGCCGCAGCCTGGCGCAGTCGGGCGGCGCGAAACGCGGCGGCCGCGCGAAGACGGCCGCGAAGCCGAAAAAGAAACGCGCGAAGCACGCCGCGTAGGTAGAATCCTCAATCCGCCACCCGCCATCCGCACTGCCGTCGCCGATGCTCGCGTCCCTGATGGACGCGCCGCTGCAGGACCCCGCGTTCGTCTACGAGCCGAAGTACGACGGCATCCGCGCGATCGCAGAGGTGGTCGGACGCGACGGCGTTCGCCTGTGGTCACGCCTCGGCAACGAGAAGACGCATCAGTTCCCCGAGATCGCCGACGCGCTGGCGCGATGGACGCGCGCGCGCAAGGAGACGGTGATTCTCGACGGCGAGATCGTCGCGCTCGATCGCCGCGGCGAACCGACCGGATTCCAGCAGCTCCAGGGACGCATCCATCTGACCGAGGGCGGCGGCGGCGGCGTCGCGTACATCGTCTTCGACGTGCTGAAGATTGGACGGCGCGATCTCCGCGATCAGCCGCTCGTCGAGCGGCGCGCCGCGCTCGAATCGCTGTTCGCGAAGACCGAGTCGCCGCTGCTGCGCATCAGCACGCAGGTCCGCGGTGACGGGCGTGCGATGTACAAAGACGCGCTCGCGCACGGCTGGGAAGGACTGATCGCGAAGCACGCCGCGTCGCTCTACAAGTCCGGCAAGCGCACGCCCGATTGGCGGAAGCTGAAGATCGTCCACGAACAGGAGTTCGTCGTCGGCGGCTGGACCGAGCCGCGCCACACGCGCAGCTACTTCGGCGCGCTGCTGCTGGGCGTGTACGAGGCGCGAACGCCGAATCGCGAGTCGCGATCGCTCATCTACGCCGGACACACCGGCACCGGCTTCGACGAGAAGGAGCTCGCGCGCGTCGCGAAATTGCTGAAGCCGCTCGAGACGGCCGAATGCCCGTTCACGCCGCGGCCCAAGACGAACGAGCGTCCGCATTGGGTCAAGCCCGAGCTCGTCGCGCAGATCAAATTCACCGAGTGGACCGCGGACGGCAAGCTGCGGCATCCGGTGTACCTCGGCCTGCGCGACGACAAGCGCGCCGCCGACGTCGAGCGCGAAGAGAAACCGCGCGTGCCGGGCGGCGGGTTCGGCGTGTCGGGATCGGCCTCGCCGTCGGATCTGATCGAACAGCTCGAGGCGATCGAACGATCGAAACGCGACGGCGTCCTGACGCTGCCGGATGGCGCGACGCTGAAGGTGACCAACCTGCACAAGGTGTTCTGGCCGAAACTGCGCCTCACCAAGGGCGATCTGTTTCGCTACTACGTGCGCGTGGCGCCGTTCATCCTGCCGGCCGTCGCCGATCGTCCGCTGGTGATGAAGCGCTATCCGAACGGCGTCGACGCCAAGCCGTTCTACCAGCACCGCGTGGAGACGCCGCCGGCCGGCGTGCGCACGGAAGTGGTCAGCGTCGTCGAGCAGCGGCCGCAGATCATCGGCGGATCGCTCCTCGCCCTGCTCTACACGACGCAGCTCGCGGCGATCTCGCAGGATCCGTGGTTCTCGCGCGTGTCGCATCCGGAATTCGCGGACTACGTGGCGCTCGATCTCGATCCGCCGGACGAGGCGCCGTTCTCGAAGGTGCTCGACGTCGCGCGCTGGATTCACGACGAGCTCGAGGCGCTCGGCGCCGTCGGCGTGCCGAAAACGTCTGGCGCGTCCGGGCTCCACATTTACATTCCGATGCCGCCGGAGACTGCGTACGACGCCGGACTCCTCTTCTGCCAGATCGTGGCGACTGTCGTCGCGCAAAAGCATCCGCGCGCCGCCACGATCGAGCGCAGCGTCCGCGCGCGCGGGACGCGCATCTACGTCGATTTCATGCAGAACGTGCTCGGGAAAACGCTGGCGACGGCGTACAGCGCGCGGGCCAGCGAGTACGCGGGCGTCTCCGCGCCGCTGACGTGGAAAGAGATCGACGCGGGCGTCGATCGCGAAGCGTTCACGATCCGGACGATGCCCGCGCGTCTCGAGAAGGTGGGCGATCTGTGGGCGACGCTGCGAAAGTCGAAAGGGATCGACCTCTCGCGCGTCGCCCGGTATGCGGAACGGCGTCGGAGCCGCTAGCCCTGCTCGGGTCCGGTCGGGCTGCGGCGCCCCTCTATCCCCGTTTCGTCGCGGACGATGGTGTCTTCGTCGTGCTGGACACGATCGATCGTGCGCGTCCGTTCGCTGCCGTGCGTGGCGGCGTCGCGCTCGGCCGTTTCCACGTTGCCGGGCGATCCGCCTTCGCTGCCGACCTCGCCGGTCGGCTGTTCACGCTCGGGCACGACTACGCCTCGTCCACGTCTGCGTCGAGGTCGTCGGTCTCGTCGACGTCCTCCTCGTCATCGGCGTCGTCGTCGAAGCCGTCGTCTTCTTCATCGGCGCGGCCGACGACGTCGTCGTCGGGCGTGTCGGCGATGGGATCGTCGTTCGGGTCGATCGGGTTGGTGGGATCGTTCGCCATGCGGCCTCCTCGCTGAAGCGAACCGGTCACGGTTCGCGCCGCATCGGAGCAAGCGCGATACCAGCGCAGTGGCGGGCGCGCGGTGATACACTGAAACGCTGACGCGCCCGTAGCTCAGCTGGATAGAGCGACAGGCTTCGAACCTGTAGGCCGGGGGTTCGACTCCCTCCGGGCGCGCCAAAACAGTCATCGGTCATCAGTCATCAGTCGTCAGTCTGCGCCCGTAGCTCAATTGGATAGAGCGTCGGCCTCCGGAGCCGAAGGTTACAGGTTCGACCCCTGTCGGGCGCGCCATCCCGTTTCACTGATCTGCTAGAATTAGAAGTTCTTCGGGCCGGTAGCTCAATTGGCAGAGCAGCAGACTCTTAATCTGCGGGTTGTGGGTTCGATTCCCACCCGGCTCACCACTGATTTTCCTAATAAAAATCAGCGGCCGAGCAGAACGGCCATCGTCGACTAGGCCGTTTTGACCCCACTTTTGACCCCAATCACGTTCGGGGTCGTCACGGCGGCGTTCATCTTCGCGGCAGCTTCGGCACCCAGCGCCGGCAGGACATGGCTATAGGTGTCGAGGGTGATGCTGACCTGACTGTGGCCAAGCGTTTCCATGACGACACGCGGGTGAACGCCCTGACCCAAAAGCAGCGAGGCACAGGAGTGACGGAGGTCGTGAATCCGCATTGGAGGCAGTTGTGCGGCCTCCAAAATGGCGTTGAATTCGCGTCGAACGTTCCGCTCGTCCAGCGCGGTGCCGATGCTCGTCGTGAACACCAGCCCTGACTCGAACCAATGAGTGCCTGCCTTGAGCCGAGCCGCTCTTTGCGCGGTCTGCTGTCGCTTCAGCGCAGTGACGGCAAACTCCGGCAGGCTCACCGTGCGGTAGCTACGCTCGCTTTTCGGTTCCACGAACGCCAACCCTTTTTTCGTCCGCTGCACCGCCCGACGAACCCGCAACGTCTTGGCCTTCAAGTCCACGTCCTGCCAGCCGAGCCCGAGGGCCTCACCCAACCGAAGACCGACGGCGAGGGCAACGGAAAACAACGGTCCAAGCGTGTTCTTCTTTGCCGCGGCTAGGAACGCCTTCGCCTGCTTGCCGTCCAACGTGCGAATCTCCGGACGCGCGGCTCGAGGCACTTCTGCGAGCTCGGCCGCATTTCGCATCACGAGGCCCCACTTGAGCGCATCGTTGAGCGCTGTCCGCAAGACGGCTCGCATGTAAGCGACGGTTCGCGGTGAGAGGCCATCGTTGCTCATCGCAGCGACCGCGCGCTGCACATGCTGAGGCGTTAGTTCATCGAGATTGATGTGTCCGAGGAGAGGGTCGATATGGTCCTCGACGTGCTGCTTGTAGCCATCAAAAGTTCGACGCCGAAGTCGGGGCTTAGCGGTGTCCTCGAGCCATCGCGTTAGAAACTGGTGAACGGACTGTTTGCCCGAGACTTCCCCACCCGCCTTGAATTGTTCACGCGCCTTCTGCAGCTTGTTCTGAACCTCGTCTCGCGTTTGGCCATAGAAGCTTGGCCGGACACGCTTCCCTCCACGATATCCGAGTAGAATTCGGCCTTCCCAGCGTCCGTCTGATCTCTTCCGAATGGTCCCTTCAGCTCGTCCTCGTTTATGCATCTTATGGCCTCACTGCTTCAGTCGTCGCCGAATCCAATCGAATAACTCTCGACATGGAATCCGAACCGAGGAGCCAATTCGGACGACAGGCAGTTCACCAGATTCGGCCATTTCATAGACCTTGGACCTGCCTAATCCCAATTTGTGCGCCACCTCATTCACGCGAAACAGAATCGTTTCGCCGCAGTCAGCAACACTGCTCTGCATCGACACTCCTTTCATCTCTCCACATCGTCCGGAGGGCGGTCGCGGACGGGACTCTCTCTTCCTTTGGCGTCGGCCCCGTCTTGCGATTCGCCCGCACGGGCAACGACACGATAAGGTCCGTTGTCCATGTAGTAAATGCCGGGAACTAGAACTTCCTGGACCTTCATCTCAGTTCAGGCGCGTGGGGCGAACACGGCGGATTGCCAACCCGCGAGACGTGGACGCAAGGTAGTGTTCAACGGCTTGTGGACTCCAACGAGGCCTGCTGTCGATAGACGGAAGCTTGGGAATCGGAACCGCGCTTCGTCGTCGGAGACGTTCGATTATCGAACGAACGGACCATAGCATTGCTGCGATGTCATCGATGAACCAGAATGTCCGGCGATGACCGGTTTGGTACTGTAGTACAAACCGGCTCGAATGTACAGAGCTCAGTCAATGCAGCCACGTTTTCGGCCGTCGACACACCCATCGGCGATTGAGGCGCTGAACCCACGCTTACATTGAGGGCACGAAGCGGCATTTTAGGCACCGTATGCCATCGTTCTCTCGAACGGCATATCCCATCTTGACCAACACAGAGAGTGTCTTATCGTTCGGAGCTTCAATGCCGAATGTGTCGTCGACGTTTGACGCATACCTATCGACCACCCATTTCAACATCGCCGACGCAGCCCCCTCTCGGCGCCTCTTCCGGACGACAAACAGTTGATGCACCACGACCTTTTTCTTTTTTGTGATGTTCCAAGTCAAGTAACCGACGTATTCGTGTTTCTTTAAGTCGACCAGCAGAGCCGCGTGACCGCCACTGCTTTTTGAAAAGAACAAGAACCTGCTGTCATCCTTCTTGGCTAAGTCTTGTAACGTCTTCAATATCACGAAGTCTTTTTTTGACCGACAAGGAATGAACCACAAGCCGTCTGAGATGGGCTGGCCTCGAATGAGACTGCTCCCGTTCCACGAAGGGTCGAGTACCGTGCCAGGGTCGACAAATCCTCGGCCATATAGAACGGACACATTCTCATAGCACCGAGGGCAGATATGACCGATGCCAATCACATCAACATTTGACGGTGTAAGGCTGACGCGAGTTGAGCACTGGGGACACCGGACAGCACGTCGCCTCACTCTCGCAGGAATCCACGATTCGCATGCCGATTCTTCTGTGCAACGGTAGCATCCACACAAGCCATCGTGGACGGGCAGGCCAACGTCGTCTTCAACAAGGTTATGGCACGCTGGGCACCGACGGCCAGTAACCCACACCCTTTCAACGTCCTTCATGGTCTCTATGGAAGAGCGCGTTTGGCGCGAACGATATCGAGTTGTGACACCGCACTTCATATGTCTCCTGATAACAATGTCTACGGCACCAAGTGGCGCGAGAGAGCCATCGCTGGCCGAACGGGAATCAGATGGCACTGGCAGGCAGGAGCTGATGACTCTGGGTGCCTCCGTTACCTCGAAACACTTGAGCCGTAGGGTCAGGCGCTCGAAGCATTCGGGATCCTTCTGCTTGTGCCACGTCACCGTTCTGGTGACGTGGCATCCAAGACTGCGACTTCTAGCTGTGACAGAAAACATCCGTCTCGACGATATCTATCCAGTTGTCCGTGATTTGATAGGTTGTTGGCCCGTCGAAGTCGACCAACTCCACGTATCCCTTCTCGAGTAGGGCCTTCAGGTGTCGACGAAAGTCTGAAATTGACAATCCGGCAATCCTCCGCCACGTTCGAGCATCCGCGAACCCCCCAAAGCCGACAAGTGCTTCGAACGTCTTTCTCTCCTCTCTCAGCGGAGACAAACAATTAACAACCTTGTGGCCCTTCGCCCGCGGATAGAGTTTTTCTTCTGGCATTTCGACCTGAGCTTTCATTCAATAAGTATTGGTCTCTCAATAAGTTACGGTTCAGTAACGTAATTCAGTGCCCCAAGCGGCCTAAGGACTTCGACTCATCTCTATTCCTCCTTTCTCTAGCTTCTTGACTATCAATCATCCTCAGAATCTGACCAGGGTAGGCTACCTTCAGGCACATAGGGCACTTGGACCTTCAACCCATCGTAAAAATAGCCCCGCTGTTGATTCTCCTGCCGTCTGTTCCGTTGGACTTTCGGGAACACTCTCTTCAAGTCCTTCCCGAATTGCCGCTCATCAAGTGGCTTATACCCTCGGGCTTTACACCAGAGCTGATACTGAATGTAGATATGCGCGCATGGATAGGTCGCATCGGGTTCGCTGATGCAGCACTCATCCAAGAATTGCTTAACTGGGTTACTCTCTTCCTTGTATTCGGTGACCGAGGCAGTATTCACACTCGGCACAGTGAAGTGGCCTTGTTGCTGCAGCCGACGGAGGCCCTCGAGAGCCCAGTTGAGAACCCCTGAGAGTTCCGCCTTCAACTTGTCGGTCAGCAAGGGGTCTCGTTCGCCTTCAGGAATAACCACGTTGAACGGCATCAGCATCAACCGTCGCCACACGCCTTCCGAGCGATCTCCAATCCTCGGGAGGTTGTTGGTGGCGATGGTCAGGCGCGCTGTCGGTTTTGTTTGCAGCGGCGTGAGATATTTCCGGTCGAACGACATCGAGTCGCCGGCCGTGAACTCTTTCAACCGTCCCTCGTCCACCTTGCTGACGCTAGTCACCTCCGAGACGATGTTCGCGAGCTTCCCAATCGATGGAGCCAGCTGGAACCGGTCTCCAAACAATTCCAACGGGACATTCGACACATTCTCCGCACCGAGCAGATTCTCCAGTGTTGAGGTCACGACCGATTTTCCGTTCGCCCCTTCTCCTAAGAACATCATGAATCGCTGGTAGCTCGTGTCGAACACGAGGTTGTAGCCGAACCACTCCTGGAGCAGCGCGATTCGTTCGGCGTCGCCCTCCAGGACTCTGTCGAGGAAGGCAAGCCAGCGCGGACACGTTGAGGCAGGGTCGTATCGCACGGGCAGCCGGACCGGCGAGAACCACAGCGGGCTGGCGGGAATCAGCGTGGGGCTTGTTTTAGCGGTCAGGTCCAGGAGTCCGTTTGCAATCGCCAGGAAAGTCTTGTCCTCACCTGCCTTCAGCCACATCGGCTGGTCCCGCGATTCGTCGACGCTGACAATCCCGGCAAGAGCCAACGCCACGTTGTTGACGCGTGTCGTGGTCACCTGGTAGGCGTTCCCGTTCCGGTCGACGAGGCGGTCTCCGTCGATGATGGCTTTCAAGGCGGCCCCGAGCGCGACGCGAAACGTCTCCTCCTCGAGAATGCGATACCGGCCGTCCCACCGCCACCACTGCCCGCGCCAATGCCGTAACGTGCAGCACTCTTCACTGCCGTCGAGAGCGTGGAGAGCCATATACCGCCGCGCGAGCCGATGCGGGTCCATCGGGTGCGAGCGGAGGCCCGGTTGTCGCGACGCAGTGCGCTTGCGTCGTCGTGTGGGACCACGCCGAATCCGTCGCTGTCCGCGAACGGCGCCTGACCGGTCTGTAGCGCGAGACCTCATTGTTTCGTCCCAGTCGTTCTAGGTGTTTGTTGCGCGGCTACTGCTTCCCGCAGTTCAGCCGCCGTCATGAAGAGGTTCCACCCTTCCATGGCCGAGATTCGAACGATGCGGTGTTCTCCCGGTCGATTTGGCATGGGACCAAATTGCACGAGGTAGGTCCTTTTTCCAGGCTGCCCGAGGATTTGACCCGACTGGCCATTCCGTGTCCGAAAGAATTGCCCGACCAAATCCGCCGGGTCGGGCTCGCTTTCGAATTCTTCTAGCCCCTTAAATTCAAAATGAAGCGCCTCTGACATATTCGTTCACGCTGCCTTTCTTAAAACGACTCGACTACAGCTAGCATCACGATAGCGTTCTCTTGCGACGGGCTGCTCTCAGACACCAGCCATCGTGCCCTTACAAGTTCACGATATCCCGAAGTCGAGGTGCCATGGGTCACGCGTCCGGACGTGGCGTCGATTTCGCGTTACTTGCGAGTCGGCGACGGGAACGCCCCCCCCATCTCCAAGCTACGCCTCGCCGGCCCTCATTGGGGTCACTCAACACCTCGCGATCGGGAAATTGGCGTTACCATTTGGCGGCGCACGATGACAGACCCATTCGGACCCGTTGCCTGGAACGAAGACGACGTTCAACATTTGATCGTTTTGCATCCGGATTTGCTCGAACGAGTGCGGCTGCAGCGGGAGCACTGGCTACGCTGGTTGAGCAAACATCATCGGTACGAGTTCAACAAGCTGCGGGACCTGGTGGCGCACGGCTGCGAGGAAGACCGCCTCGTCTTTTACCTCTACAACCTCAAGTTCTACGCCGGGACCGGTCGGCTCTCGAGCGGCAAGTTCAGAGGCATGATCAAAGACCTAGCGAGGACTGTGGACGACCTGCGTGTGTTGAGGAACAGCGTCATCGGGCTGGCCGTTGCCGACGCGACCGCGTCAAACATGGGCCTACAGCCATGGGATGATATTCGAGAGGACCTTATTGAGCTCGCGGAAGAGATCCTCTTGTATGAGTCCTGGGTCGGCCGGAAAGCGAACGCCCTTCTAGACGATGCGAAGGCCGCGATCGTGCGGCACGTCAGGGAGCGAACGCGGCAGCATTATCACGATGAGGTGGCGGCGCTGATCAGAGCGGCGCTTGAACAGGAGGACGAGGCAAAGGGACGGAACAGGAAGATCAAGAAGATCGCAGACGAACGCGCTTATACAGAAAAGGCGCACAACATGTGGGTAGGTCGGCACACCAGGCTCTTGTCGGGGGAAACGCGCCACGAGGCGAAGTGGCAAGAACTCAAGGCAACAGCGACGAACCTATCGAGGAAGCACACCTAGGCGTCTCATTGCCTTGGACAACATGTCGGATCCTCTGAAGACCGCTCGCTGGACATCGGAGTAACAGTTCGATGCCGCCAAAACCCGCCACTCCGCGATCGCTGGCCCTAAACTCGACGGGATTCTCTACTAGGCGATCGCGCAGTATACGAACAACGATCGACAGAAACGCCGACAAAATGGTATAATGGTTGTAGTCAGATCTCGTCTGCCGCCTCTCCCTAAGTTCTCCCCTCCGAGCTTCTAACCCCTTATCTCGAGTGTTCCATGGCCAACAAAATTTCTTCCGCGCAAGCCTCGTATTGGCTTCTCCTGCACCTATCCGGTAAGTCCTTCCGTCAAATCGCGAAGATGGTCGGCAAAGACCGTGAAGCTATCGCCAAGCATGTCAAACGAGCGGCGGCTGCGAGTGGCGGTGTGACTCAAGTCCTGCTCGACGGCCTGCTCCCCAAAATTACCGAAGTCTACAAGGCATACTTCGAGCAGCAGATGCGCCGAATCACCGCGGGCAAACCAGCCGACCTCAGGCCCGCCGAGCGCCTCTTGACCGGACTACACATTTTTCGTCCGTGCGACTGACTCACCCTCGAGCCAGCCCATTCAACCCGAAACCGCAAGGTCCGTCGCCCACCCGTAGCCGACTGGCGTTCACCGCCGAGTAGATGCTAACGTTTCGCCGAAGGGCAGTCACGAAAGGCCTCGAACAGTTCCTGCGAGATCGTGCCGTCCATTCTTCGGCCGCAGACCGCTCGTTACGCTGTCAACGGTCAGGCAATGTTTTGATTTCTCCTTGGCGTTGTAGCCCATAGGTCATGGCCATCCTGAGAGCGGCATCATGAAATCGGTGCGTGCCGCCGCGCGCCAAACCCGACGCGACCCTGAAGAAGGTTGGCGGGTTCGTTCGTGAGACCCGCCAGGCCAAGGGTATGTCCCAGGAGGACCTCGCCGGGGCTGCGGGTCTCGATCGCACCTACATCAGCCACCTGGAGCGAGGGTTGAGGAACCCCAGTTTGCTGCACCTGCAGAAACTCGCGAAGGCCCTCGGAGTCCAGCCCTCAGAATTCTTCGACGCCCTGAGCTGACGCCCTGCTCGACAAATCTCCTTGCCGCACATGTGGTCCATGGGCTACGGTATCTGGCTACGGGAAACGCCGAATTTGGGAAGCAAGAACTCCGACCGGCGCTGGCTCTCGGCGTGGGTGACCGTCGGGATTGTCGGGTTGCCTCTCGTCGCGGCGGCGTCTCAGGATCACGACAGTGCGGTCGGCTGGATCGGGGCGTGGCTGGGATTCCTGGCCGGCATGATTCTGGGCGGTGCATGGCAAACGTCGAAATCTGACGAGCAACCGGCCACTCAGGACCGCCCTGCCGGCAGTTCTCCTCAGACCGCGTCAGACCTTCTCGGCGCCTACGCCAGACTGCTCCAAGACGATCACGGCCACGCTCTTCTTCAACCTGAGTCTCAGTTGCCCGCTTCAAAGGAGGCAATCAAGGTGACAATCTTGGCTGCAGTCCTGAATCTTCGGACTAACGATGTCCGAAGCATGAAGTCGGTCGAGACGCTTCGATCCTGCTACTCTCTCCTCTCGCATTTCGTGAGCGACGACATTGCCGCTCTAACGGCACAAGAAGAGATGCTCGGATCTGATCCTGTGTTCGATGACGCATTTCGAGCATCCGCTCTGGAAAAACAGCGGCTTATCGCAGAGTTCAATGATTTCGTGCGCCGTCGCTCGAGGATAGCGCTCCCGTGAAAGAGCTCGATTCGGAAGTCGCGATCATCCTCGTGCCGTCGCTCCTCATGTCAGCATCACCGCTTGTCCAACCGGTTCCTGATCGCGACGAGTTCGAAGAAGTCTTAATTCAACACGAGACACTCGCACAGCTGTGGGAGAGCTGCCCTCGCGTCGACTGGCTACGATGGATTGCGACCGAGGCTGCTGGCTGGGGCGTGATCGGCCGCCTCGAGATCCCGCCATTCCTAACAGCGAACGACGTCCGGGCGCAATTCGGCAACCCTTTCGTCGATGCCGACCACGCCGCCATTCTCGAGCGCCGCAAATCGATCTTGTGCTGCGTCGATGAGGATGGCCAACTGTCGGTGCTGTTCAAGCACTCGCACTGATCCATTCGACTTCGAGCACTCACCTGATCGAGTCGTGCTTCTCCAAGTTGTGCCGCGCACACAGGAGCTGCACGTTCGCGGCCGAGATCGACGTGCCGCCGAGCGAGAACGGTAGGTCGTGGTCGAAGTGCAGGTCGTTGATCGCACCGCACACGACGCATTTACCGCCATCACGCTTCCAAACCTCCAGCTTCACGGCGGTCGGAATGATCCGCCTCGGCGCGGGACGCTCAGGAGCGGGTAGCGTGAGGTCCTCTTCGCCTTCGACCGCCTCGAGGCGAAACTTGAACACCACCCGGTGCTCGTCACGCTCGGTCCACGAGTCCACGAGATGGAAGATGCCGTTGTAGCTCCAGATGCCCGGTTTGATCTTCTCGTAGACGCGCACACGCTCCGGCCTGCGTCGTCCGGCCTTCGCATCCTTCGCCGCCCGCTGGAACTTGCCATTCTGAGTGAGGCTTCCGTTCGGTTGGGTGTCGAGCTGATCGATCCGCTTGGGATTCGTCAGCCCCTCGCGTCGCGGCTGGTTGTGACCCTCGTAGATCAGCGTGGTGCCGTCGTCCTCGATGCGGTCACGATACGGCGCGTTCGGTCGTACTGACATCAAGATGACCGAGTGGTTGCCGCCAACGCCGAAGTTCATCCCGGCCTGAAGGCTCAGGCCCTCGCGGCGGCACATCTCAAGGTAGGAAATGATGTTGTCGGTCATCGCGGAGACACACCATCGTCGCACACCTTTTGACGCGCTTCGCCTCGGCTCGTCTTGGCCGCCGACCGAGTGGTCGAGGGACGCCTTCTGGTCTCCACACTGGGATCTCGAGGAGACTCTGTTAATCAGAAAAAAGTCATCCCAACGTCAAACTATAGTTGCGCTTGAACTTATTTCGAATCGGACCGCGGAATGACAAATGCGTACGGCGTAAAGAAAGGATCGAGGTCCTCACGTCATCGGCTACACTCACCTCAAAGAACGGACGAGCCCGATGTTTCCGCAGCGCGCTCTGACACGGTCGGTGGTCTGTCTGCTAGGCCTTCTAGCGCTCGCGCGCCCGGTGGTCGCGGCGAAACCGCGCATCACCGTAGCTTCTGAACCTTCCGGCGCAAACATTGAGTGGAATGGGCGATTTGTCGGGACCACGCCCTTCTCGACCGAAGTCGAGGACTACGTCGTAACTCCTCCGAAGTACCTGTGGTCCAAGTTTCTGGGTGAAGACATTGTATTGCGCGTCTGGAAGGATGGCTATCTTCCGAAGACCGTCCGGCTGACATCCGGACCGTTCGTTTGGGTGAACATGACCAACACCGCGTCGAAGGAGTACTACGTGGTGGCGGCGCGTGACGTCCGGGTCGTCCTAGAAAGGTTAGAGCCTGTCCAGCGAACGCCGCGCGACTCGGACGCGGCTGACCATGCCACCGACGCATCTCCCATAACGGGCACCGGATTCGTCCTTTCACGAGACGGGTACATCGCTACGAACTATCACGTCGTCAAAAACGCCACGAGAATCGAGTTGCGCCTGCAAGGACAAGCCCGCTCACTATCGGCAACCGTAGCGGTTAAGGACACTCGGAATGACCTTGCGATTCTAAGAACCGAGAAGCCAATTCAGGCGAACGGCGCGCCCGTGACCTTTGCTGATCCCTCTCTCGTGAAGGTTGGACAGGACGTCTACACTCTTGGTTACCCGCTCGGCGATCTGATGGGCTCCACGGTCCGACTATCGACAGGAACGATCGACAGCGTGTTCGGTCTCGACGACGATCCGCGGGTATTCCAAATTAGCACTCCGGTTCAGCCAGGGAACAGTGGCGGACCGCTGTTCAATAAAGATGGTCAGCTCGTGGGCATTGTGGTTGCTCAGCTCGACGCGAAGCTGTTGTACGAAGCAGTTGGCATAATCCCACAGAACGTGAACTTTGCAGTCAAAGCGAATTTTCTAAAGAACCTTGTAGACACTCTTCCAGGCGGTGGAAACATTTCGACACAGAATGCCCTAATCGGTCAGTCACGAGAAAAACAGATCGAGGCGCTTAGTCCGTCAGTGGTCGAGATCGTTGCTCGGCACGAACCGCCCGCTCGACCGGTAATCACTAAGGAAATTGAAGGTCTGACGCCAGACGAAGTTCGTGGGACATTCGGAGCACCATCAGCGACTGACAATAGCGGAGGTCGCGCGCCGACTTGGTTCTACGAGACGCCAGAAGGGACGTTGAGCGTGTATTACGTCGACGGCCGGGCGACATTGCACCGTCCAGCTGAACCGCCGACTAACTCTCGGGCAGTCGCCGCTGGGTCTGGCGATGTCACGACGTCGAGCGTGCCTGCGTTTGCGAGCACACGCGAACGCTGGAGTACGTCTTCATCCGATACGTTTGCTTTCCTCACCCAACGCGGTGGTGTTGTCATTCTGGAATTGACGACGGCGTCAACGACGCGGGGTCAGCCAGAAAGCCCATCGCGGTTCGGTGCTGGCGCCGTTCCGCTTCATCAAGACGGCGATGCTTGGAAGGGGCTTGAGCCTTCAAATCCGAATTGCGTCGGCAACTCGACGTGGGTGCTGCATAAGGTGAATGACGTGCTTCTGTTGGAGCAACAGTGCGAAACCTCTGCCGTCGGTGGCGGGCGGGGGGTGACTCTCGTTCTGAACAGGGTCGACACGTCTCAGCACCAAGATGCTGACCAAGGGATCGCATCGAGCAACGAAGCCGAGCGCAGATGCCAGGAAGTTGCGACGCACCTAGATCAAATGCCTGGCGACAGGCTTGCGGCGAAGATTCGAGCCGCGAATCCAGGCAGTTTCAAAGACATTGGCGATGACCGATTGGAAGCAATCTTCCGAGCGGATTTTCCCTGTTTGGCCCGTTAGGGACCACGTGCCCTGTCTCGTCGAGACCTTGTGCCAACGCGTCGTTCATGAGAGGCGATCTTCACTCGAGCCGTCGCGCCCTCGGTTCTCGCGCGTCGGTGCCTGACTGACGAGCGCCGCGATCAGCTTCAACGGATCGAACTCGCTCAGGGTGAAGCCGTCGAGGAAGCCCTGATGGCCGCAGCTCGCGCACCGGATCTGCGCCCGCCGTCCCTGCCAGCCCGAGATGTCCACCCGATCCGACCCGCACGCGCAGAACAGCAGCATCGCCACAATCGCACAGGGTAGCCAAAGGGAGAACAAAAGGCAAAGCCTAGGCGCAACGGCTCGGTGAACGATGCGACTCCGCTTGTTCGGGCTTGACTCACTGAGCTCCGCGCATACATTTACAGCGGTCGAGTGGTTCGGCTCGAGGGAGGTCAGGCGATGATTTCGGTCGCAGGCGCGATTGATGCCGACACTCTCCGCATCCGGCACGAGTTCCTCACGCTGCCGAGTCTCCGCACGTCCCCCGACGCTTGCGCGCACCTCCTGACGGTCTCGACGCGACGTGCGACGAATATCTTGGACGCGCTTGCTGATGAGGGATTCCTGCAGCGCCTTGCAGACGGCGCCTACGTGCGATCGTCACAGCAGTCCGCGCATCCGTAGAGCGGAGCGCCCAGCTCAGCGCCGCGTTCGTCGGTCGTCGGCACCCAGCCATCTCGCTGCGCGTCCTACATATGTTGGGCGTCATCGGTTCGTCATCGTGCCGGGCGAGGATGGGATCATGGTCGTTCATTCGAAGCAGGGCATCGCCACGCTGACCCTGCAGAACTCGCAGAGCATCGCATCCGGCGATGCGCTTCACCGAGCCCTCCTCGATGTCCTGGAGCAGGGGCATCGCGCCGTCATCATCGACTTGCGCACGATTGAGCGGATCGATGCCGCTGGTCTTGGTCAGCTTGTCCGCGCGTACACGACGGTGCGTGACCGCGCCGGGGAGTTGAAGGTGGTTGTGGGACCTGCCACGCCGATTCGTGAGTTGCTGGATCGGACGCGTCTCACGACCGTGCTGCCGACCTACGTTTCAACCGCGGACGCGCATGCCAGTTTCAGCGAGTCCTTGACGTGTTAGGCGCGCAGCGCCGGTCGCGAAGTGGACGTCTCGGCTGATAACGTCGGAGAGGCGGCCCAAAAAGTGCCAGCTGGTCTGTCGGCCCATTCAGCGCGACCTCCGACCGTGGGGTCCCACCCTCCGGTTAACAGCGCAATTCCTGCCGGGGAGGGCACCATATCTTCCCAACTCGGACCAATGTTTATGGGGCTTTTCTGGAGGCCAGGTTGGCGAACTTTGCAGCGGGTCGACAGCACTTCACGGACAAAACACGAACCGCGATCAAGAAGCAAAACCGACCCACTCGCCATCAAGATCGAATTCGTTGAGACCGGCAGCGGAGTTGTTCCGAAGATACCCGATCCAGTCACCTTCCAAATTGAAGATGTTCAAACCGTTACTTCCGTCTGACGCGGCGTAGCCGATCCAACTGCCGGATAGCGCGAAGCAATTCACGAAAGCTCGATTGACGAGCACAAATACACCAACCGGCTTCGCGTCGAGGCCAAATAGAAACAGTCCCGTCCATCGGCCGTTCGTCGGGTTAATTGACGCGTTAAACTCGGGATTCAGAGAGGCGTTGAACTTCGGGTTTATCGAGGCGTTGAATTTCGGGTTCAACGACGCATTATAGGTCGGGTTTATCGAGGCGTTGAACTTTGGATTCAAAGAAGCATTGTATTTTGGGTTTATCGAAGCGTTGAAGTTTGGGTTGATAGCCGCGTTGAACTTCGGGTTTATCGAGGCGTTGAATTGCGGATCGCGATTCGCAGGAATCTGCGGCGCGGCGCCTACGGCACCGACTGCCCATATGGAGGCGAGGATGCAACAAACGAAAACAGTTCTCCGATGCACTTGCGAACTCCCGACGGTGGACCTCTCTAAAGAGAGGACCGAAGACGGCGGTTGCTACGAGCCCGGTAAGTGAGGCGCAATGGTAGCACGTAGCACGCAGGTTTTCAGTTCTTCGGTTGCCAACCGGACGTGCGACTGTAAGCTATTGAATCAGTGCGGCTTGTAAACGGGTGCCTGAATTGTCTGTGTCGCTGAAATTCTCTGCCGTCAGCTCAGATTTCCAACATGCGCCTCTTTCGGGTCGGCAGACCCAAAGGGCATCCAAGGCACCGTTCGCGGTAATTTCGCGTGCGGCTCCTGAAGGATTTCGATTGGGTCCCATCCGGGCTATTCAGCCCGGAAAGGCAACCAACTCTCCTCCGAACCAATGTATTTGCGGTGAGGTAAAGGCCCAAGCTGGTCTCTATTGAAACCTGACGCCGCATTGCGGACAAAAGATCGCTCCAAGCGGACGGATCGAACCGCAACTGTGACACGCGGGCGGCAATCCGATCGCAGTAAACGAAGGTGAAGGAGAAATTGAATTGATCATCGTTGACGCAACATTGATCGCCTGGCTGCTGCTCACTGCTCCGGTCGATAGGCCGGCCACGAATGAGCCAAATACATCTGTCAGTCTGCGCTCAATTCCGGCCAGGTCTTGTTTCGTGGCTAGGTCTTCGAGACCGATGACCTCGGCTAATGTGTTCGCCGGCCAACGCTCCTTCACGATCTCGTACCAAACGTCACGCGCTTGCCTTAGCTGTGCTCGTTTGTCCTTCCGGTGGCCGTAGTCAGTATGGCACTGGGCGCACAGCAGAATCGCATTGTCGAGATCGCCTGAGCCACCTTCCTCCTGCGGGGTCAAGTGGTGAACCTCGTCCCCCATTCGGTCACGGCAATAACAGCACTTAAACCCTGCTAATCTCCGTGCATCGCGCTTGACTGCCTCCGAAAACGGCGCTCCACCAGGTCCGGGCGCTTTCACTAAAGCCATAATCCCTTCTCAAAAGCGTGCGGTCGGCACACCGGGCTGTGGATCAACCAACGTTCTCACAGCCGTCTCCGCCATCGGATTCCCTACCGGCGTTCATTGCGGTTCACCAGTCACCGTCAATGACGTGATCGGGTGAATCTCCCATGTCGTCTGCCGCCAGATGTTCGACTTCGATCCGGGCTTGTGTGTCACCGTGCTTGTGGAGTTCACGGCATTGGTGCGGTGCTCCGAGTCTTCGAGCATCCAGCCGGTGACTTCGATCCAGTGGCCGATCAGCGTGTCGTGCAGGGTGTCGGTGGACCAATCGACGCCAGCTCGCTTCATTGCTGCACGCCATCGAGGGGTCACCTCCACGATCATCGGCTGACCGTTGTAGCTCGGTCCAATGGCGTTCCCCTCGATGTGCGTGTCTCGATACAGCTTCTGGGTGGCATGACAGTTCGAGGTCTCGACCCCACCCACCTTCACGTCGGTGACGTAGATGCGGATCGTCGCGGCAAATGTATCGTCAAACCGGCCCGTGTCGTCGGTTGAGGGCTGCATGATCCATGCGGCGGTAACGTCGGGATCGATGTCCGATGCGCTCGGGGCCGTAGCTCGATTCTTGAGCCTGTCGAGATCGACAGCCTCTTGCTGCTT
>Ga0070741_10007636_pt1 | contig 22245 bp, 14 predicted proteins | sample Coa_R1_4_FD_66440 | JGI IMG/M metagenome (GOLD analysis project Ga0070741, IMG submission 66440) | Surface soil microbial communities from Centralia Pennsylvania, which are recovering from an underground coalmine fire - Coalmine... | ecosystem: Environmental > Terrestrial > Soil > Unclassified ... | reverse complement strand
AAGCAATCACCAATGCTTGCAATCCGCGCCCGCGGGCGGATTCGATGCCGGCAGCTTCCGCGCGATTGGAAATTACGACGGCAATCTCAGCGTTGGGAATATGGCCAGCGGCAATGGATTCGGCAATGGCTTCAAAATTGGAGCCGCGTCCGCTGAGTAAGATGCCGAGCTTTTTGGGAGATGACATTAAGCCATTTTTTACCGCGAAAAAGAATTCTAACCGCGGAGGCGCGGAGACGCGGAGGATTGAGTCATGAGCATGTCAAGTATGAGCATCTTAGAATTTCCAATTCTACAATTACCCGATTACCCAATTCCTCTCCGCGCCTCCGCGTCTCCGCGGTAATTTCCTGACTTAGGAGTAAACGACCTTGCCTTCACCGCGAACGATTCTGCCGATCGTATATGGTTTTTCTCCCGCCTTTTCCAGCAAGGTCTGGGCTTTCTTGAACTTCTTGGCGGGGATCACCAGCACCATGCCGATGCCCATATTAAAGGTGCGCATCATGTCGTCCTGGGGGACGTTGCCGATGTTCTGCATATGACTGAAGATTGGAGGAACCGGCCAGCTCCCCATCTGCACCGAAGCGGCCAACCCTTTGGGGAGCACGCGCGGCAAATTTTCTGTGATGCCGCCACCGGTAATATGGGCCATGGCGGCGATCACATCGCCCTGCACCATGCGGCGCAACACCGGCCAGTAACTTTTGTGGACTCGCATCAGCTCATTGCCCACCTTGCTCTTGATCTCATTGACATAGGTTTCTGGAGTGTAACCGGCAACGGTGAAGAGCAGCTTGCGAGCCAGGGAATACCCGTTGGTGTGCAGGCCATTGGAGGCCAATCCCAGCAGAATGTCGCCTTCACGCACGTTCTTGCCGGTAATGATGCGCTCGCGGTCGACGATGCCCACAATGAATCCGGCCAGATCGTACTCTCCCGGCGGATAGAACCCGGGCATTTCAGCAGTCTCGCCGCCAATGAGCGCAGCGCCATTCTGCTTGCAGGCCTCGGTAATGCCGGTGATGATCTTTTCTGCAACATCCATGTCGAGCTTGCCGGTCGCAAGATAATCCATAAAGAACAACGGCGTGGCGCCCTGCACGGCAATATCGTTCACGCAATGGTTCACCAGGTCGGCGCCCACGGTGTGGTGAAGGTTCATTTCAAAGGCAATCTTAAGCTTGGTGCCCACGCCATCGACGCTCGAAACCAGGACGGGATCGCGATATTTTTTCTTGTCGATCGAGAATAGACCGCCAAAGCCACCGATCTCGCTGAGCACGCCCTTGGTAAAGGTCTTGTGCGCGAGGTATTTGATGCGCTGCTTGGTGCGGTTGGCCTGGGCAATATCCACGCCAGCGTCGGCGTAGGTAAAGGAGGCGGGGCGCTGCGATGAATTTGAGGGCATGATGAACTGGACTTCCGGGGCCGACTTGGACTCCCCCGCAACAATTGAAAGGGTCTTGCAGGGAAGGTTTATTTTACCATCGCGTTGCTGAAATGGTTGCCGTAAGCAGGTGGCAGTAAAGATGAGTTCAGATCGGGCACGAACTTAGCTTGCGTTGGAACTAGAGCAGCGTCCCGGTGCGCTCCCAGCGCGTGCGGCTGAACAGGTGCGTACACATGGAGCCGAAAAAGCGCAGGCGGTGTGCGGGTTTCTCGTCCAGCCACTCGGCCGAGGGTGCATCGTAGGACCAGAACACAACTAAAGGAGAACCAATAACATTTTCCTCGGGCACTACGCCCCAGTCGCGGCTGTCGCTGGAGAAGTCGCGGTTGTCACCCAGCATGAACAACGTTCCCGCAGGCACCGTGCGCGCCGCCATCTCTGAAGGAGCAAAGCGGAAACGCAAGGTGTGATGGTGCACCGCATAATTTTCCTGGACGGCAGCGCCGTTGACGTAAAGAACGTCGTTATGGATCTCCACATGATCTCCACCCAGGGCGACAGCGCGCTTCAAGAAAATCTGCTCCGGGTCGAGAGGATAATGGAAGGCCACAATTTCTCCGCGATGCACCCGCTTGAGCCGTGGCAGCCGCCAGTGGGTAAAAGGAATCTCGGGGCCGTAGAGCGCCTTATTCCAGAAAAGATGGTCTCCCACAAGAATCGTGCCTTCCATGGAAGCTGTGGGCACCAGCGAAGCCTCGCCAATGAAGATGCGTACCAGGGCGAGTGCTAATAAAATCCAAAGCGTCCATTTCCCGGCGCGGGAAAGACGTCCACGTTTCGATCTCGTCTGTATGGTTTGTGAAGGCTGTGCCTGATTCATGAGCAACAATAACGAATAGCTTAATTATCCAAGCTGGAAATACCTTTGGACAATCGGGCGTACTGCTTAGGGCAGGACTACGTTTGCTTCGTGCCAGTACACAGTCTATTGAACAGCCAACCCCGCGCGCAGAAATAGCTTTGTTATAATGAAACGATACGCAAGACGCCGCTCTCTGTCCAGATCTTGAAGCTTAATACTCAAATTCAAGATTGAGTCAGCAGGCGGGGATGCTCATGCGTCCTTCCAAAAAACACGTCGGGGAGTGGCTCAGCCTGGTAGAGCACCTGGTTCGGGACCAGGGGGTCGGAGGTTCAAATCCTCTCTCCCCGACCAATTTCCGCACCGGCCCTGAGACGTCACGATTGCCACGCTGGACAAGATTGCCCGGAATCTCAACACCAGCGTTTCGGCACTGCTGAAGGGGAGTTTTGTAGGTCAAACAAGTGCCTGCTAACTATCGGATTACTAGGATTGGTTCCGAACGACACAGATCCATTTTGGAACTAAAACGACCAAAACGACCCCAGACAAACAACAAATTTCTTGGACTTTAATGGCCCTCCATCACTTGGTTTTAATGATATTTTTTCAACGTGTGCCAATACTCCGTATGCTGCTACTCGGACGCCATCGCCATTTGACTATCCGTGTCTGATTCTGCAGGCAACACCGAGCTATGCTCCATCACCAATATGAGGAATCCAATGAAACCACTGATTAGTAGAGCTTGCTTATTGCTTCTGTTTTCTGTTAGTTCGTGGCTTTATGCCGATGATGCTGCTATCAAGCAGCAGCTTTTGGCTCAGCCTCCAGCAAGGCTGCTTGAATTGCAGAAAAAACTTCCTGATCAATCTTTGAGCGTTGATTTTTTGAGAGCTGACCTGGACGGAAGTGGAAAATTTCAATTCCTTATTGCCCTGTATTCACTCGATGGGAATGGAGTGTTCTTACGTGTGTTTAAGCAAGACGGATCTCAGCTTACTTTAGTGGGAGAGCAGGAGGACAAGAAAGCATATGGAGGCTGGGGCACGCATGCGACACTTGTTGATATTGACGGAGATGGAATTCCAGAAGTGGATTTGGCTGGCACAGTAGCAAACGGACAACAGACCTTTGAGGAATACATGGTCTGGACCGGCACTTCTCTGCATTCAGCCATTTCTTATGCTCCTGACGCTCGGCTTGACGACATTGATAGTGACGGAATTCTGGAACTCATTTCCGCGAACAGCGATGGGACGTTTAACATTTACAAATTCCAGGGCACCAACTTTGTTTTATCCCAAACCGTAAATCATGATCCTCAAGGGATCATTGGCTCTGATGGTAAAGTTCACTTTGTTCGTTCCTTTGTGAATGCGCTTCATCCCCGTGCGTTCAGCTTGGCTGATATCCGAGTAGCAAATCATAATGATAAAGATCGAGACGATGAGAACCGCGAGAAGGGTAAAGTCAAAATCATTATGGGCAAGCTAAAGGACCTGGACGGCAAGATTATTCCGGTAGAAGACGTGGATACGAATACTCTCGTGCTGGATCATAATCTACGGCCAATTCATATAAGTGTTCGCCCTGCCGAAAAAGATGATGATGATCACGACTCCAAAACTGTATTAGAGCTGGAATTTGCGAGGCTTGATATTCTGCATTTGCTTCCCAAACTCAAGCTCACAGCACCGCTTGCGACCGGAGATAAGTTGAAACTTATCACCCATGGCAAGCTAAAAGATGGAAGGCCCATTTCCGGGGTAGATTCGGCTTCTATTCGCGGTGATAAGGATGGTGATGACAACGATAATGATAAAGACAAAGAACATCACGGCGATCACCAACAGACTGGAAAAGAGAATGGAGAAAGAACTCTATTTTTCAACTCCTCTGTTGTTTTGGTGGGACAATAACCCTTGTGGCACTGCTTGCCTTTATTAGTTATTCCCACAAAGACCGTAGGCTCGCAGATTGATCAAATCAGGTTTTGAAGTCTTTGGTTCCAAACCTGCGGGCTCAGGATTAGCACCTTGACCCAAAGTAACAAGTGCTGAGACCATATCGCCCGAGGGCAAGAGACGGTCGACGTTTTCCGAACGCAGTGTGTGAAATCCGCGCTCGATGTCCGTCGCAGCAAATTCTACAGTCACCGTGCACTTCTTCGTGATCATCTCAGCAAGCTGCTCCGGTAAGAGGCCTTTGAGGCTCACATATCCGACGGTTTCAAGCATGCCTGGAAGTCGAGTCGAGTCGAATCGGGCAGGGAGAATATACTCGCGGTGCTCCCGAAAGGCCCTTTCTTGTGCACTCTCTCTTTCGTGGTTAGTCCAGAGTTTGGCTTTGTAGCTTTTTGATATGAATATGACGACAAAGTTCGCGCGATTCGAGTACACGGTCTTTAGGTGATCGTAGAGATTCTTTCCCCAAAGCGAGACTGTCTCGTACTTGTCATAGAACCCACCTGAGTGTCATCTTTGCCGAACGCTGCACCGTGGCTCGGCGACACTCGACGGATAAAGCCGCAAAAAAGCCGAGCTTCAGCAGATCGCATGAACATGGGTGCGCCCTACGTGTGGTTCTCGGGGACCGTCTGGAAGATCGGTTCCCGCACCTGTTTACTAATCGGCTTTCTTCCTAATACTTTGCGGTGATGGCATAGTCAACTCCAGACAGTCAACTCCACTAGAGCCGGAATCCAGCTCGATGCCAGCGCGTCATCGTTTCGGGCATGACATACATCAGTGTCTGTTTCGATTTAGACCATAGCCTTCGGGCCAATCAACTCACCCTGGCGCCTAAGGTGCGCAAAATCACCCATTTTCCTGCGCGCTTCTCGAGGAGATCCATAAAAACAAACTTACCGCTAGTGTCTTTTCCGTCCTGAATCCTCTTTTCGTTGACACTAGCTTGGACGACGGCAACATTGCCGAGCACCTGCACGTCCATGCGTCCAATTTCAAATGACACGAGTTTGTGCCTGCCGGATTTAAAATCGCTTAGAAGGCCCTCCTTGGTGACAATCTTGCCGCCGAATCCGATGGCTGCCCAATCGTCGGCATAGCTGCGATTGAGCTGGTCGATATCGACGGTCACCATTGCATCCCCAACATCGTGTTGGAATTTCTTGATAGTTGCGATAACGGCCGGATCTTGGGATTGCGCTTTGGGCGAGTCGGCCAAAACCACCCTGTCACCTGCGCTTCGCACGACCACCCATTTGCCTGCGCGCTTTTCAAGGAGATCCTGCCAAAGAAACTGCCCGCTTGTATCCTTTCCGTTCCGGCTTCTCTTTTCCTTAACACTGCCTTGGGCCAGGGCAATATTGCCGAACACCTGCACGTCCGTAGGTCCATTTTCAAACCACTCGAGTTTGTCATGGAAGGACCTAAAATCGCTTAGAAGCGTCTCCTTAGTCATAATCCTGCCGGAAGATCCGACGGTTACCCAATCGTCGGCAAAGATCTGATTGAGCTTGTCGATATCGCCGGCCACCATGGCATCCCCCATATCCTGCCCGACTTGCTTGACAGCCGCAATAGCGGCCGGATCGTTGGTTGGCGCAGGCGCATTCAGGCCCTTGTCCATTGCCGCCGCCCAGATGCTAACGCTCGCCCAACATACTAAAGCTGAGAACAACAACACCACTGCAAACCACTGACTGAAAACGCTCTTTTTCATTTTGTTGCCTCCTCGAAGATCATTAGCGGGTCATTGCTACACCCGCAGTATCCGGGAAGCGGAGAACCACTGTCCATGACCTTCCAGGTCATGGAAGGACAACGTGCCAGCCAGATGGTTCCTTCGTTAATGCAGCCCCACAGTTTTCGCGGTTATCGGGCGGCCATTAGGGCAGTGCGCGTGGCTTCATCGGCGGGAAAAAAGCTTTCGATGCGCATTTCCTGAAGGGCAACATCTTGCGCAGTTCCGAAGGTTGTAACAGTACCCAGTAACCGCAGAGTGGAGCTGTTCCATTTGTAGTTGATGGTCAAGAATGGCGGAGGCGAATCGACAAGATCCAGCACGCGCCAGCGGGTGGGCACCGCCGGATAGCTGAGCAACTCCTCAAGGAAACACTTCATCGTCTGGTCTGAAGGGTTAGTAGCGACCTCGCGATGCACCCGCTGAATGATGCGTGCTGCGACGCTCTCCCAATTTTCGATGAATGGCCGGAGTCCTTTGGGATGGAATACGAATCGGACTCCGTTGTGCGGCTTCACAGAATCGCAGATAGGGAAGCGTCCAAAAAAGTGCCTTGTTCCGGAATTCATCCGCAACGTGTTCCAATATCGATCGACGACAATGCCAGGATACGGTTCCATTTGCCGCAGAAGAAGGTCCACGGCTTGGCGCGCTACCTCCATCTCCGGTGCGTCGAGGCTGGTGTGGCGGTAGCGCGGAGCGTAACCGGCCGCCTGAAGCAGGGTGTTGCGCTCGCGCAGGGGGACTTCCAGCGCTTCGGCCAAACGGAGCACCATCTCAAGGCTTGGCTGCGCTCGACCTGTCTCGACACAACTCAAGTGACGTGTCGAAATATCAGCATCGAGCGCGAGGGTCAGTTGGCTAATGCGTCGAGCAGCGCGCCACTGGCGCAGCAGGACGCCAAAATATGCTCCAGGTGTTGTGTCGGAACGGGCAGCCGAAGACATGACTCGATTATAAGAAGAACCGCTCGCCGCTACCACCAGCGGTAGCCATTCCTGCGTCTCTTAAAATCCCGAACCAATGGCACTCCGGATCGCCAATGCACGCATCGATAGGCCGACCGTTCCCCGACGAATATTTCTTTTGATTAATTAGGTTATGATCCCTCCTCTTTTTTTCAGGAAATCGGCCTGTAAATTTTTGTTTTCTTTTGGTACGGGGAGTTTTAAATGTCGCAGCATTTGTTAGGGCAGCTTGGGAAACATAAGCAAGATGGCCCCAAGAGGCATCGGCGCGACTGACTGAAATCTTTTAGCGCTGAGTGCGATTAAGCACACGCAGACTGTACGCCTCAATTTCTTCTTCAGATTGATTGCGGTTTGAAGTTCCGCTCAGCCTTACGATGTAATCTCCATTGTGAAAGAGTTTCGACGGGAGATTTATCGTAATTGCTTTTCCGTCTTGATGGGAATAGCTCTTGAGGCCACGCGCATGCCAGATGGGCTTTCCTTCGGCAGTTGCCAGCCGTACCGTATAAGTAGTAAAGGATAAGTCGCGCTCCAAATTCAATTGAAGGCTCACCTGCGAGATATCCGGAGTAATGAGCAACGAGGGCTGCTCGCCGCTGCTGCGGGTCAAACCGTCACTTAAGACCAGGGATGCAGTCGCGGATGGCGGCAGCTGAGAAGGCACATCTTTGAGGTGATTCGCCTGCGGGTGGGTTAGCAGGGGGCTGGGTTGGGGTTGCGGCGATTTGGATTCCACATGGGTGGGCGGAACGTGCGCCTGCTGTTGCATAAGATCGCGCCGTGGGTGGTTAGTCATGAATACCCACAAAACGACAGCTGCCAACACCAAAAACACTGCTGCGAGGCGCAGGCCATGGGTCTTCATGAAGGAAAGCGAAGCTGGCATTGGTAAAACCGACGTTTGTGGCGCTTCCAGGTTCGGCCGGGCTTCCTGGAGGTCGGACGAAAGCGCAGAAGGATTGACGTAATTCAGCAAAGATTTTGCGAATCGAACTTTCTCCCGCCGCTCCGGATTTGCCAGAAAGTAGCTCTCGAATTGCTGTCGCTGATCTTCCGAAAGCTTCCCCTGAACGTAGAAATCAATTATTTCGTTTTCGAGGCTGGCAAGCTCGTTGAATAGTTCGTCATCGGCAAAATAGCGTTCTTCCAATTCGGCCCGTTCGCCGGCTGAGAGCTGCCCAAGAAGGTAGCGGATCATCATTGATCGTGGCGGCTTAGCTGTATCATCCATGTTTTTGATCTATACCAATTCTCCTCATCAAGCTCATTTGCCCAGCTTCAGACATTTGGCGGTACGAGACCGAAACAAACATCCATCTCTTTGTAGTGGCGTAATCCCCGGACAAATTACAAGAAACTTTTGCCAGTTGCCGGGCAGGTGCTTTTCTGATCAATGTAAAGCGATACACCTTCGAGCACACCTTTCCAGCTTGTCTCTTAACCGGTTAATTCGGACCCGCAGGGTACCCAGCGTGATGCCAAAGCTGCTGGCAAGTTCTTGCCGCTCCTGAATGCTGTGTGACTTTGGGTTGTAGTAGGCCAAGAACAGCCTGCGATCTTCTTCGGGCAGCCGCCCGATGCAGTGCTGCAGGCATCGACTGCGGCGCTCGTTATCCATCTTCGTATGGATCTCATCCTGAAAATGTTGAGTTTCAAGAAGGTTTTCTGGATGGACCAGATCGGAGATTGAGACCATTCTGCCGGTCTTTTTATAGGAATCCAGCCTGATTCTTTTCGCCACTCCCCAGGCAAAGGCGTGCACATCCTGGATTTCTTCTTCATTGATTTTTTGCGCGACTTTGTCCAGGGTCTCATCCACCAGGTCTTCGGCTGGGAAGCAGGAGCTCCATTCAAAAAATTTGATCAGCTTCCAGCGAAGTTTTTCGTACTCTCGTCCCGCTTTGTCGCGATTGTGATCAAGCCGGCGAAGCAATCCTTCGAAATGGGGCGCTTTCAGTTCCTTGCGCGCGGGGGCGTTACTCTCGCTCATGCAATTCGCCAGATCCGGGGAAGGCAGCGGCGTGCCGTCTCCATTTTTATTTCCATTCTCCGTGGATTTGAAATGCCGCCCAATAATAGGGAAGCGACCAACGTTTCTGTTTTAGCATCTCTATCTGGGCCTGGCGCAGGGCAGCTGCCGGAGCAACTCCGTCACGTTCCATCGCTTTATAGAAAAGCTCCATGAGATTGGCAGTAGCAACATCGTCAACCTTCCATAGGCTGGCTACTACACGCGATGCGCCAGCATACATAAAACCGCGGGTCAAGCCCAACAGTCCTTCGCCTTTGATTTCTTTTCCCAATCCGGTTTCACAGGCACTGAGTACGATGAGATCAACTGGAAGGTTCAAATTATAGATATCCTGCAGATTCAGAAAGCCATTCTGGGGTTCGCCCTTCTCGTTGACCAGCGACAGGACCAATCCAGACAGCTCCGGATGTTCGCTGTCGAGCAGCCCGTGCGTAGCAAAATGCACGACTCGATATTGCGAAAGCTCAGGACTGAGGGCGCGGGTGCGGCTTGCATTGAAGTCCAAGGCGTCGAGCCCCTGCCCCGGAGCAGTGACAGCCATGATTGCGCTGGCTTCCTGGCGCGTAAATGGCAGCCTTGGCAGGCGCAGCTCTCCATTGACGAACAATCCCACATCGCTTACAGAACGAGTGAGCAAGTCCTCTGACATCGAATCCGCCGATGGCGCAACCTCGTTGGAATGGAGCGCGAGATTCAAACTGCGGTTTCTTCCCTTTACTCTCGGATCATGCCGATCAAACACAGGATCTGCGAGCACAGCAACCGCCTTGGGATTTGTTTGCCGGTCGAGCATCCTTTGCCGCAACAATGCCAATGCTGAGGCTGAGGGCAAGTTCACAATCTCATGGTCCATCACAAGAGGAAGGGCTTGCCTGGAATCGTTTTTCTTAGTTGTTGCCGCGCGCTCCGGGATCGGCAGCGCTGCGAAGGGGACATACTGAAGCGCTCCATCGCTCACGATGAGCAAGCGTTTTGTTTGAAGCTCTGAGACAACCGGAGCTAATACCATGCGGCTCAGCTCCGCTGCCGTTTTCGGATACTCCGCCTCAGCTTTTGCCAATTGGGCGCGCCTTTCCGCTGCGGTTTCGTTTTTTACGTTTTTGCTTCGCGCGCTCAGCAGTTTGTAAATCCTGCGCGCGGCGCTTTCAATCTGCGCGCGGCCGGCAAGCTCGCGCCATGTAAGATTTTTCGCAGTTACCACCCACACATAACTATGCTGTTCGCCCAAGGCATATTCCAGAAGAGTTGTCTCAGGGTCGAGCAGTCGTTGCACTTCTGCCGTCTTCAAAGACCGGGGTTGTGTCAGCGCAGCATATTGCGGACTCTTTATCCGGATTTCGTCTTCAATTTCCTGATATTCACCGGCCAGCTTGCTGATCTCTTGATTGATCGAAGTCAACTGCGCTTCCGTGTGCTGGCCGCTCAGCAGGCGAATGCGCCGGTCGGTTTTGCTTTGCAGTGATTCCCGCAATGATCGCTCCTGCCCTAGCAAAGCAGGATCAACTCCCGTATGAATATCCACCTGGGCCTCGGCCAGCATTTCGAGCAGAATTCTGGCCCGCGAGCACTCCAGCGCATCAAAGGCGAGCTCAGGCTGCTTCCGCTCAAGCAGCAGGTCAATATATTCGCTGTAATAGTTGGCGTGCTGGGCACGGTAACCGGCACGAGTATCTTCACCTCCGCCCAGGTGAGCGATTTGATGGTCCAGAGCATCCAGAGCTTGCTGGAACAACGTTTCAGCAATGTCAAACTTTCCAGTGCGCCGCATCACAGAAGCAAGCGCGGCAAGAGATTCGGCATGAGACAGACTTCCCGGAGCAAGCTTCTCTCGAATCGCGAGCGCTTGGCGAAAATAATCGCCGGCGATGGTGGTATCGCCGCGAGCAAAGGCAATTCGGCCGAGGTCATTTTCACTTTCAGCGACACTTAGGCTGGTAAGCCCCTGTTTTTCCCAGATTGCCAGTGCTCGATGGTAGTAGACTTCGGCGCTCAATAACTTGCGGGTTTTCTCGAACAAAAAGCCCAGGTCGCGCAAATTCAGCGCTGTCTCAACCGCAGTAGGGGCAAGTCTGTTGCGTATGGCGAGCCCTTGTCGAAGATAGGCTTCCGCTTTTGTCCAATCGCCGCGTTGTGTGGCAATGACCCCAAGGTTTTGGAAGCTGTTGGCTACATCCAGGCTGCCGGGAGCAATTCTTTGGCTGATCGCTAAGGACCGAGAATGATAGTTTTGGGCGCGTATCAGATCTCCACGATCGGCAGCGACGTCTCCCAGATTATTAAGATACATTGCAACGTCGCTGCTGCCCGGTGAGAGCTTCTCGATGAGCGCCAATGCACGCCGATGGTAAACTTCAGCTTGCGTGAGGTTGCCGCGTTCGTGTGCGATATTGCCAAGATTGGTTAATGTCTTTGCAATATTCGTACTTACTGGCGCGAGTCTTTCTCTGATTGCCAACGCTTCGAGGGCGTAGTCTTGTGCGTGATCGAGATCGCCTCGCTGCCAAGCGACATACCCTAAGCTGTCAAGGGCTTTAGCAACTGCCAGGCTTTCAGGAAGAACTCTTCTCGCGGTAGCGAGTTCCTGAGTAAGATAACCTTCGGCCATTTTCAGGTTCCCGGCGATGGCTGCCACATGGGCAAGATCATTGAAACTCTCAGCCAGAGTGAGGCTGGCAGGGGCGAGTTTCTCGCGGATCATCATTGCCTGGCGTGCATAATCTTCCGCCCTTGCCAAATCGCCCTGATCCAAGACCAGCTTTGCCAAGTCACTCAGAATGGCCGCAACAGTAAGTGTTTCAGCAGTACTCTTCCTGCTCTCAAGCAGTGCGCGTTCATAATTTTTTCTGGCAGCATTCCAATCCCCACGTTCCTTGGAGGCATCGGCCCACGATTCCAACACTTGCGCGCCGATCGTTGAGTCCCCTGCGGCGCTCTCGATAGCTTGAGCATAGGCTCGGTTCATTTTGTCCCATTCGTGTGCCTTCGCCAGGGTGTCTGCGCTATGAAAATACAACCACGTCGCATTCAGGAGCGCCCCCGCTTGTTCACTTCGGAGCGCGGCTGCCTGCCAAACCGCGGCTGCTTGCATGAACTTGCCGGCTTCTGCCAGCTCTGTGCCCTGCTTGTAGTTCGAAAGCGGGAAATCGGGTGAGCCAGGCCGTGACTTTAGGCGCCAATAGGCGGGACCTAGTGTCCAGGTGTGTGTCTGTGTTTCGCGCAACCCAATAAGTGTCACTGCTCCGCGCGGTGCCTGCTCAACCTCGACGCTGGACAGGTCGAATGGCGAACTAATCTCGCCTGCGTTATCACTGCGCGACCAATGCAGAATTATGTCGCCCTCGTGAAGGCCGGCTTTTTCGGCTTCAAAGCCCCCTGCAGCGCTCTCGACAACTACGCCGGCCCTGGAACTGGAACCAAGATTCTGGCACAAAGCGCCGACACACGCATACAGGACAGAAAAAAAGAGAAGTAATGCAATCCAGACTCTTACCTGACGAAACATTCGACTTTCTACTTTCAAAAAGTTTCGGATGGACCTGACCAAACTATTAGTTCAAAGTAGATTTACCTTGCGAGGTCATGCCTTCGCAAAAACTTAATCTGTCATGCGCCAAGGAGGAAAGAAACTCTCACCCGCCAAGGCGAATATCTTTTGCCGGGTTAAGGTCTGCCTCAAGCTGCGCACCCCACTTTCATATAATATATATTTCTTCGCTCGCGATTTCGCTTCATTCTAAAAATTTTATTCAGCATTTTGTAAATCGCAATTTTCCCATTATGGAATTGTGCCGCTTTGGGTTTGCAACGGCCAATCGGGATTGGCCTGGGGTTGAAAAAATCTGTAATTCTTCTGTAACTCGTTCCACTCAAAATATAGAGGGCGGCAACTCTGGATTGTCCAACGAATCTTTGGCAAAAACAGAAGTGTCCTCCTCGAAAAAGGCCATAAACATCACTTTGCGTTCCAGGCTGTCTTGATCTTTCTCAAGATTGCCGTCGGTGCCATATCTACTGGCAGCTGCGATCTTGGTTTGTCTAACCGTTACCAACATATTCATCTGGAGGTCATATCCTGCAATGAAATCCGAACAACTTACTAATATCCCCCACACAGAAGCAAATGTGGCGCCGGCGAAAAGCAAAATAGAAGAGCGCTTGCAACCCAAGTCTGCTTCAAGAAGAAAATTCCTGAAGACAACCGGGCTGGGAGCGGCGGCGCTGACGGCAGGAGCGCTCGCTCCGGTCGCGCTTACCCTGAAGGCCGAAGCGGTTGAGATTCTTCCAGATGTAGGCGGTCCGAGCAGCCGTGCCCGCCAATTGGTTGCTATTCGCACCGACGCGGCCAACGAAGCTGCCCAGGACGAATTAAGCGCTTTCCCGCATCCGACGAATGGCGACGAAGAGCGCTAGGAACACCAACAATTTGTCGGGAATTTTTTTAAGTCCATGCCGCTGGATTCCAATGGCCTTGTGAATCCGGGCGATTATCAAAAGCTATTGACTGCAGTCAGGGCGGGCACCCAGACGGCGTTCGACAAAGTGCCGCAAGCGAGCGGAGGAACCGGCAAATTCACCGGTCCCGTGGATGGACAAACCTTCAACATTCTCGGTCCCGACACTCCAGGACTTAAAACTCCGGCTTTTGCGCCACTCGGATTGAGCCTTGTTGTTCCGCCCAGCATAGCCTCATCACAAGGAGCGGCGGAACTCATTGAGCTCTATTGGGAAGCCTACTGCCGCGATGTCCCTTTCGTAGACTTTGCCACAAATCCTCTGATTGCCCAGGCGGTCGCCGACATCTCGAATCTTTCCGGCTATCAGGGGCCCACACCGGTAACTCCGCAGACGATCTTTCGCTATCCGTTCCGCGACGTTCTGAATGGCCCCTATGTCTCTCAATTCTTATTGCAGAAACATCGTCTTGATGGTGTTGATTTCGTGCCAAAGATTCATACCCGCGCTCGGGTCGCAGATCCGAACACAGGGCAGGTTCTCGGTACGGGATTCGATTACATGACCAACCTGGCGGAGTATGTTACGGCCGAGCAGTCAATATCGTATAGCGGCAGCGTTACACTCGATCCAACTCCCAGATACGTTCGCAGCATACGAGACCTCGGCCAACTGGCTGCCTCTGATTCTATCTATTCCATTTACTTCAGGGCCGCTCTCATTGCCAACGCAATTGGCATTCCCGTGAGTGATAACAATCCATTTCTCAAGGACACCAGGATCTCCGGGTTCGGCTCCTTTGGCTTCTCTCATCTGCTCGAATTGATCGCCAAAGCTACCGCTGGCGAACGCCATGCCTTTTATTACAAGTGGTATGTGCACCGTAAACTGCGTCCTGAAGCATTTGGCAACGTGGTAGATGGAACTTTGGGGGGCCAGTTCGGCGGCAAGACCCGCTTCACTATCAATCCGGCGCTGCATCCTGACTTCGTAAAGTCTTCCGTTCTGCCGCTTATTTTCGAGCGTAACAGGCAACTGAATATTTTGCGTGGCTTCGGGAATCAAGGAAGCCTGCTGCTTCCCCAGGAACTTGCAACGGCTGACCCGACGAACACGATGATTCTATCGGCAGGAAGCCCTACACATCCGGCATCGCCGGCAGGTCATGCATTTTCTGCAGGCGCGTCTGTGACCATGCTCAAAGCCTGGTTTAACACGTCGGTAGCCTGGCCTGTTCCGGTGCTGCAGACGGATGAAGATGGAATTGCTGATCCGACTCCTGTTGATGGAACCGGCGTAACGGTGTTGGGTGAGTTCAATAAGCTCGCCGCCAACATCAGCGAGGGCCGCAATATGTCGGGCATTCACTGGCGCATCTCAGATAACATTCTGGGAATGCTGCTGGGAGAGCAGATCGCAATCGAGATACTCTCTGAGGCTGCCAGAACCTATGCCGGCATCAACTTCAAAGGCTGGAGCCTGACCAAGTTCGATGGAACAACCATCACCATTGACGGCTCCGACTTCTTCTAACCAGCCAAAAACCAGCCAGCGGTGGGCGGCTCGAAGATCGGGCCGCCCAATTCTCAATCAATGTTTGCCTGGTGGTTCAACGAAAGCCCGAAGTTTTAAAGTTTCACTCGGCTCCTGCGTGCAACTTCCAACCGGCAGTTCAAATCTGCCCGTCCCGACCAATATTGATTTTTGGCACTTTGAAAGATCAGGTCAAAGTGCTTTCTATATAAGGATAAAGACTTACGCCATCAAATCGGCGCTTCAAAAGTACCATTTTGAGCAGCTTGGGTGAATCGTAGCCAAAGGCAGCCAGCACATGGGTACGCCAATTCCCTGATCTTCCGATTTACGAGTTCGCTGGAAAGCAAAGCCAGGCGCGAATATACTTGCCCGGCAAAGCTGTTCGCGCCTTTGAAACGAATCTTATGGAAGAGCAGAAGTGCCAACTCTCCGTGGAAGCGTTTTTTTGGCGAGATGCCGCACTAGAACGTGTTTCACAAATATCGTGGCGAATGATTTTCAATGCGGCCTCAGAAAGAAGGAGCACGCTTGACCGTTTCCCAGGCTGAAACCTTGAGCAAGACGACTGAGCGTGGAATGCGCTGGTGGATTGCCGGCCTGCTCTTTCTGGTGACCCTCATCAACCTGATTGACCGGGGCACAGTCTCGGTCCTGGCGCCCATCATAATATCGCAGCTCGGACTTACGAATTTGCAGTTCGCGGGCATCAACACATTGTTTCTTGCCGCTTATGCGGTCAGTCAAGCGCTCTCGGGCAAGATTTTCGATTGGATCGGCAGCCGCGTTGGTTTTATTGTCGCTGTCCTGATCTGGTCGGCGGCGGCAATGGCCCATGCCTTTGCCCGCGGTTTCGCCAGCCTGAGTAGCTTGCGTATTCTGCTTGGAGCCGGCGAGGGCGGCAACTGGCCAGGCGCGGCAAAAGTAATTGCCGAGTGGTTCCCGGTTCGGGAACGCGCTTTGGGAATAGCCATCATCAATGCGGCCTCTGCTGTCGCTTTTATTGTGGCCACCCCGCTCGTGGTCTGGCTGCAATTGCAATTCGGATGGCGGGCAGCCTTCCTGGTAACCGGAGCACTCGGATTTTTATGGCTGCTGCTATGGTTCCTTTTTTATCAGCCGCTGGGAAAGCAGCCTTCTCTCTCTTCGGAGGAATCCGCCCTCATTCGCGAAGCTCGTGACCTTCCTGCCGGTGAGCAGAGTCCTGGTTGGTGGAAGCTTCTGGAATATCGCCAGGTCTGGGCCATTGTGCTCTCGCGCTTTTTTGCCGATCCAGTCTGGTGGCTCTATATTGTCTGGCTGCCGCTTTATCTCTACAATGCTCGCGGCTTCAGTTTGAAACAGATCGGAATCTTTGCCTGGGTCCCTTATGTTGCCGCCGGTGCGGGAAGCATTATCGGCGGCTGGGTCTCTGGTTTCTTTATAGCTCGAGGGTGGAGCGTGAACAAGGCGAGAAAGACGGTGATTGCTCTGTCCACGCTGCTGATGCCGGCAGGCATACTGGCTGCCCGAGTGCACGATCCGATGGCTGCGCTGACACTCATCAGCATTGTGCTGTTTGGGTTCCAGGCGTGGATCGGCAATGTACAAACCATGCCAAGCGACTTTTTTCCGGAAGGCGCCGTCGGCTCGGTGGCCGGACTGGGAGGCCTGGGCGCCGGGGCCGGATCCATGTTATTTACTCTAACAACTGGTTTTGTCGTTGATCATTTTCATACTTATGCCCCAATTCTGATTACAGCGGGTCTGCTTCCCATTCTGGCAACTGCGGTTTTGTTCACACTGGGCGGGCCGATTCGCCGGTTGCACGGCTGGAGCTAATAACTTCTAAAGGCGGATTACGACATGGTTGACCTGAAAGACAAGTGGGCGGTAGTTTCCGGCGGAGCGCGAGACATTGGCCGCGCGATTTCCCTGCAGTTAGGAAAATGTGGCGCCTCGGTTGCATTCTGCTATCGCGAGAGCGCTCCACAGGCAAATGAGACTGCCGAAGCCTTGCGCCAGATTGGAGTCAAAGCAATTGCTGTGGCTGCCGATGTAACCAGGCGAGCCGAAGTTGAAAACTTTATTGCTCAGGTACAACAGAGCATGCAACGTCCAATAGACATCCTGATCAACAATGCCGGCGGAATGTGCGCAAGAAAAAAGATGGAAGAGATGGACGAGGACTTCTGGGACCAGGTCATGGACCTGAATCTCAAGAGCGCGTTTCTGCTGACGAAAGCCGCCTTGCCATACATGCGTGACGGCGGCGCCATTATTAATGTTTCATCGCAGGCGGGCCGCGATGGCGGAGGCCCGGGCGCCATCGCCTATGCGACTTCCAAAGGAGCGATCATGACGTTTTCCCGCGCCCTGGCGAAAGAATTGGGCCCGCGAAAAATCCGGGTAAATGCTATTTGTCCCGGTATGACCAGAACCACATTCCACGACGTCTTCACCCAGCCGGAGGTCCGGCAACGGGTTGCCTCCATGACCCCGCTGGGGCGAGAGGGCGAAGCCTGTGAAGTAGGCGCGCTGGCTGCCTATCTGGCGTCCAGCGACGCCGGTTATGTCAATGGCGCTTGTATTGACATTAACGGCGGCTTTTATTTTTCCTAGTGTTCTGATCCTTCGCAATGCGAAGGCGATCCAACGAGATGATCAAGGCGTGGACCAGCAATTCTTTGTCACAGCCGATGATGTAAGCCTGGCAGCCGATGGAGCAGATGGGGCCGACAGCACCCTGTGTTCATACGTGTGCCCAGCATAAATCACCAGCGACAATCATTTTCTCTGGCCGCGGATGCGACGCCATCGGGATGCGCGCTTAACAGCAGCCCAGCTGTGTTGCGGGCTCTACATCCTGTGCTGGGCGCGCGAGGTTCAACTTCACATTAAAAATGCCGGGGAAGAGATGGTGTAACTGCGCTCTGCGCAAGGATAGGTCCCAGCCCCCGTCTCTCCATAGTTTATCGATATTTTTGGGTAATCGGTTACCTCACTGTAAACACCGGGTAAAAATCGTTTACCTTACAAATATTTTACTTGACAGCGACAGCTACTCTGGATAGACTCCGGGCCTGTTTTGGCGGCAGCATAACTGGTCGCAATTAACCAGTCTGTCTAAGGGCGCCACATGTCTGCCCTGTGCCGAACGACAACTACGAATGATTTCTGTTAGAGGGTGTTTCAAAAATGTATACAAACCTGTTTTGAAACAAGCTCTAGTGACGGCCTTACGAACTGGCTGCCTGTAGAAAGCCCAGCGCGCTTTCGCAAACCTCTGAGGAGAACCACGATGAAAATGAGAACCGGCTTCCGTCCTGGAATGACGATGGTCTGTATTTCCCTCATCCTAACCATAGCATCGGCAGCCTGGGCTCAGGTAGACGTCCTGACCCGAAACTATAATAACCAGCGCACTGGAACGAACCTCTCTGAAAAGGTCCTCAATCCTGCCAATGTCAATCCGAGCCAATTTGGGAAACTCTTTATGCTTCCGGTGGATGATCAGATCTTTGCCGGAATACTCTACGTCTCGAATCTCCCGATCGCCGGCGGGACGCACAATGTGATTTATGTGGCAACGGTGAATAACACCGTCTATGCCTTCGATGCAGACACCTTCGGTCCTCCCTTGTGGCAGCGGAACTTCAACGGCACGGGCCGGCCGACGCATAATACCGACGTCGGCCAGGCATGTGGAACTTATCGAGACTTCCTGGGGAATGGAAACTTCGGCTCGGTTGCGAATATCGGCATTGTCGGCACGCCGGTTATTGACCGGACCAGCGGGACAATGTATTTCGTCACCCGTACGGTCGAGGATCCCAGCGCCACCACGATACAAAGGTTGCGGGCGATTGATATCGCCACGGGTCTTGATCGGCCCAGCAGCCCCCAGGTTATTGACCAGAGCGTGACTGTTCCTGGGACTGGCGAAGATTCCAACGGCACACTGGTCCACTTTGATCCTATGACGGCAAACCAGCGTCCCGGGCTGACTCTTTCGCAGGGTGTGCTTTACGTCGGATGGTCGTCCTATTGCGACACCCATCCCTACCATGGCTGGGTCATGAGCTTTGACGCCACCAGCCTGGCGCGGATTGCTGCGTTCAATACCACCCCCAATGCCGGCGGAGCCGCCGTCTGGATGTCTGGCGCTGCACCGGCTATCGATGCTGCCGGCAACCTGTATGTGACCACAGGCAACGGCACGGATAATAACGGGGTCACAGATTTTACCGAATCGTTGTTGAAGCTGGCGCCAAACACCCTTACACTTCAGGATTTCTTCACGGCAAGCAACTTCAACAGCCTGGATAATGCCGATCTCGACTTCAATCCATCAGGGCCGGTCATGTTGCCCGGCACAAATTTTGTCACCACCGGTGCGAAAGAGGGAAAGCTCTACCTGGTGGATACAAATAATCTCGGGCATTTGGCTGCGGGCGACACCCAGATTCAACAGGTAGTTCAGGCCGTGGACCTGACGGTTCGCGGCACCGGTACCCATCACATTCATAACGCCAGCCCGGTGTGGAGCAGCCCCGAGGGGCTCAATGTATATGTATGGGGCGAGAATGATTTCCTGCATGCCTTCCACTTCGATCCGGGCACGCAAAAATTTGTTACACCCGCTTTCGCGAACAGTCTTGTTCTAGCCCCTCCGGGTATGCCCGGCGGCCACATGGTAATTTCAGCGAACGGCTCAACCCCCAACACGGGAGTGTTATGGGCCTCCTTGCCACGCAATGGCGACGCCAACCAGATGACCGTGGCCGGCCACCTGTACGCGTTCAACGCAGAGAACCTGCAATTGCTTTGGTCAAGCACCGGACCGGGCGACGATACCTTGAATTTCGCCAAGGGCAGTCCGCCGGTCGAGGCGAACGGCAAGGTGTATCTGGCCTCGCAGTCAAATTTCATTTCCGTGTACGGTCTGAAGACTGGGCCACCACTTTCTCAAAATCTTGCCTTGAACCATCCGGCAACGGGCAGCGCGCCATGCGACCCCACTGAAACGCCGGATAAAGCTTTTAACGGCAGCACGGAAGGCGGCCCCGCGGATAAGTGGTGCTCGATCGTGGCCAATCCCTTCCTGCAGGTTGACCTTGGCTCCAACTTCAGCCTGAACCGCTTTGTGCTTGAATTCGCTGGAGCGGGCGGCGAAGACTTGGGAATGAATATTCAAAGCTACATGATCCAGGTCAGCGCCGATGGAACGAACTTCGAGACGGTGGCCAACGTGACCGGCAATCTCTTCAGCATCGCTACGCATGACATTGCGCCCGCCATCGGCCGCTTTGTTCGATTGCTGGTTCTTTCGCCTACCAGTGCGACGAACCCTGCGTCGGTTTATGAATTCCAGGTTTACGGTACGGCTGCGCCTGCGACTCCCGATTACTTAGTATCGGCGACGCCAAATTTCCAAACCGTTACTGTTGGCGCGACTGCAAGCTATACAACGACGATAAGCCCGCTCAATGGGTTCAGCGGAAACGTGTCTCTAAGTGTGAGCGGATTGCCTGCTGGAACCACTGGCAGCTTTACGCCGGCTTCGATCAATGGTTCAGGGAACTCTACGCTGAATATTTCCACGGCGGGGACAACAGGTTTTGGGAGCTTCCCTCTTACAATCACCGCCACCTCGGGCGCGACTACGCACACAACCGTTGCTTTCCTTTCCATCAACCGCAATGCGACTGGAAGTGTAATTGTGAATCTGTCTCCCTTGTACAACGTAGCCGGCATTGTGACCGATGGCACAATGTTCGATCCGAATGGCGGCCTGGATGGCGGCGGCGCAGCTTATTCGGCAAATCAACTGGGGGGCCCGTCATTAAGCTTTACCGGAATTCCCTTCACCATTGGCCAGCCCAATGTGCCCGATGTTGTGAGCGGCATTACTGTTCCACTGCCCACTGGCCAGTTCTCGCAGTTGGGCCTTCTGGCTGCCGCAATCAACGGCAACGCTGCTTCGGCAATCTTTACGATTACCTATGCGGATGGCACGACCGAACCATTGATCCAGGGTGTCAGCGACTGGTTTACGCCTCAGAATTTCGCCGGCGAAGCTCTTGCGGTGCCAATGCCATACCGCAACAATTTTGACGGCACCAAAGACAACCGTCCTTTCAACCTCTATGCCTATTTCTTGCCGCTCAATCCTGCAAAGACGGTGAGCAGCGTCACCCTGGCCGAACCCCGAGTCAAAGTGCTGGCCATGACACTGCTGCCTTCGCACAGCGCGACACAGGACTTTGCGCTTTCGGCATCGCCCAGCAGCCTGAGCATCATTCCGGAGACTACCGCAACCAGCACCATCACGGTCACGCCGCTGAATGGTTTCAGGCACGGCGTCGATCTTGATGTTTCAGGGGTGCCGAAAGGGGTGCGGGCGTTCCTGCACCGCACCGGCAGAAACAACAGCACTTTAGTATTGATTGCCACCAAGGCTGCCCATGTGGGGAAATTCGTGATTACCATTACGGGAACGAGCGGCGGCGATGGGGATGACGATCACGATGATCGCCGGGGAGCACGCCTGATACATACGACCAACATCGCACTTGATATCCGCGAAGAGGCGGCTTCACCGGTGCAGGTAGACCTTACTTCATCATTCATTCGGACCGGCATCTACACTGACGGCTCAATGTTCAGCGGCAATGGCGGCTTTGACGACGCAGGCGCCGCTTACTCGGCCAACCAGATCGGTTCGTCCACGATAACGTTCGATGGCGCTGTGTTCCAACTTGGGCCCGCCAATGCCCCGGATGTGGTTTCGTCCGCCAATCAGGCTGTGCCGGTGCCCGCAGGCAAGTTCGCTTCATTGCAGATGCTTGCCGCCGCAGTCAATGGCGACCAATCGGCGCAAACGGTAAAGGTCAACTATAGTGACGGCACTTCTGATTTGTTTACCCAGGGCTTCAGCGATTGGTTTAATCTGGCGGCGCACTTCCCGGGCGAGTCTATTGCGAAGGATGCCGGCCCTAGAAACTTCTCTAACGGCACGCAGGGCCACCATCATGTGGATATCTATGGCTATCTGTTCCCGCTCAATAGCTCCAAGACTATCACCAGCATAACGCTGCCCAATGACGATAATGTGGGAGTGCTAGCTATGACGCTTGTCCCACAAGCGTGCATCTATGCGTTGAATCCAACCGCGGCAAACGCATTGACGTTGAATGGTCCTTTTGACGTGAATGCCGATTGCGGCATCGTGGTGAACTCCTCCAGCACAACCGCGTTGAACCCGGCCGGCGCCGGAAAGCTCACGGCCGAAGATATCCTCGTGGTCGGCGGG
>Ga0070741_10007635_pt1 | contig 22248 bp, 19 predicted proteins | sample Coa_R1_4_FD_66440 | JGI IMG/M metagenome (GOLD analysis project Ga0070741, IMG submission 66440) | Surface soil microbial communities from Centralia Pennsylvania, which are recovering from an underground coalmine fire - Coalmine... | ecosystem: Environmental > Terrestrial > Soil > Unclassified ... | reverse complement strand
CAGAGACTGGACACCCCTCCCGGGGGTCGGGATCTGAGATGGGTCAGGCCTCGGCCCGGCCTTCGACCTTAGGGAGCCGTCGCCCACCTTCGGTAGGGCCGATTCAACACCGGGATCTGAGCGGTCCGTTGACCACACGGAGGTGCTCATTGGGCGGTGGTGCGCTGCTCGCTCCGACGATCGTCGATCTCCCTCCAGGGATCGAGGCGGTGGCCCTGCCGGTGCCGTTCCCCGTGGATCCGGTCAACTGCTACCTCCTGGTGGACGATCCGGTCACGCTCGTCGACCCGGGGATGGTGTGGGGCGACACGGTGGCCCGCCTGGCCGGCCTGCTGGGCCGGGCCGGTCTCGGCCGGGGTGACGTGGCCCAGGTGGTGGTGACGCATGGCCATCCCGACCATTTCGGCGCCGCCGGTCTGGTGGCGTCACGGTCGGGAGCCACCGTGGTGTGCGGGCGGGCCGACGAGGCCAAGGTCCGGCTGCGGTTCGAGCCCGAGCTCCTGGTGCGGATGGCGGAGGACCTGGGCGCCCCGGCCGAGCTGCGGTCGATGCTGGCGCCGTTCATCGATGGCGTCCGGGCTATGGTGGCGCCGCTACCGGGTGGTTGCCTCGAGGTTCTCGACGACGGGGCGGCCTTGGACGCCGGGGGTCGGGAGTGGACGGTGCACGTCACGCCGGGGCATTCCGCCGGCCACGTGTCCCTCTGGGACGGGCCCGGCCGCACCCTCCTCTCCGGTGATCATCTCCTGGCCGCCATCAGTCCCAACCCGATGCTCGAACCCGACGCCACCGCCGCCGACGGCCGGCGGTCCAGTCTGTCGGAGTACCTGGCTTCGCTGGCCCGCTTCGCCGCCCTCGATCCCGCCCGGGTCCTGCCCGGCCACGGGCCCCGCTTCACCGGCGTCCCGGGCCTGGCCGCCGCCCTGGCCGACCATCACCAGGCCCGGGCGGTGACGATCCTCGAAGAGATCCGCCGCCTCGGCGTGGCCAGCCCGTACGAGCTGGCCCGGACCCTGTTCCCGACGGCCAAGGGCTTCGAGCTGGTCCTGGCCCTCTCCGAAGTCGTCGGGCACCTCGACCTCCTCGAAGGGGACGGGCGCCTCACCCGCCGGCCCGGCCCGCCGCAGCGCTACGCCGCCGCCTGACCCCACACTTTGCGTGGCCCGCCCCGGCGGTTATCCTGGGGCGTCCAGTTTGATCACTCCGATTGGATCTGAAGTCCAAGATTCGCCGACGGGAACCGGAAGGCCGGGGGCGGTGAGACGGTGAGTTTCGCTTGTGCGCAGAGCCTGACCGGGCACCGCCCGTCATGAACGGTGGAGTCGGCGCCGGGGGCGGTGGCCACCGGGTCAGACCGTTGACCGACCCGGCGCCGGGCCCGATGGTGGCGCAGCGGCTGTTGCGGGGATACGGCCCGCTGGCGGCGGCGGCGTTGGCCTTTCTTGTGATGGCCGCGCTGGTGCCGACCGTTCCGCAAGAAGTCCGGGTAGCGGGGGCCCCGGCACCGGTAGCGGCCAGCGACACCCCCACCCCGGCTGGTGGACCAGGGGCAGGGGGGGAGACGCCGGCCACGTCGGGGCCTGCAGCACGGTCAGGACGTGCTGCGGAGGTGTCGGGGAGCGGGCCACCATCCCGGGTGACGAGCGGTTCGGGCGGAGGCGCGATTCCCAGCGCCGGGCAGCCTGCCGCGGCTTCGGCGGCGGCGCGGTCGTCGCCGCGAGCGAGGCTCGGTCCGTGCTCGGGTCGCGCCCGCCAGGTCGCCAACGATCCGTACTCGCCGCCGTGCGTCGGTTTCTCGGGGGACAACGGGGGCGCCACCAGCCGGGGGGTGAGCGCGACCGAGGTCGTGGTCTCGGCCCGGGTGGGCGGCTTCCCCGATCTCTCCATCCAGCCTGATGACGGACCGGCCACCACCTTCTCGATCAAACCCGAGCAATACCGGAATGCGCTGCGAGCGTTGGCCGACTACTTCAACAGCCGGTTCCAGTTCTACGGCCGCCGGCTGCGGATGGCGTTCTACGACGCCAAAGGGGATGTACTCGAAGAACTCCAGGGCGGTGGTCAGGAAGGGGCCGAGGCGGACGGGGTGAAGGCGGCCGAGGAGGTCAAGGCCTTCGTCGAGGTGAGCGCCTTCACCGCTCCCTTCGCCGACGCGCTGTCCCGGCGGGCGGTGGTGAACGTGGGGGCGCCGTATGTGTCGCAGGAGTGGCTGGCGGAGCGGCGCCCGTACGCCTGGAGTCCCGCGCCGGACTGCACGTTCATCCAGGAAATGGTCTCCGGTTATCTCGTGCGGCGGGTGGCGTCCCGTCCCGCCCGCCATGCCGGGGGCGGACTTGCCGGACGGCCCCGCCGGCTCGGGATGATCGCCCCGGACAATCCCTGGTATCAGCAGTGCGCCGACAGCGGTGAACGGGCCCTGCGGAAGGAAGGCGTCGACCCGGGGCTGCGGCTGGCCTACCACCTGAACTTCTCGACGCTGTCGAACCAGGCGGCGAGTCTGGTGGCGAAGCTCCGCAATGCCGGGGTGACCACCGTCGTGTGCGGCTGTGACCCGGTCCTCCCCCTCTTTTTGACGTCGAAGGCGCACGAGCAGGGCTACGAGCCGGAGTGGATCGTGACCGGCGCGGCGGGAACGGACCTCGATCCGGTCGGTCAGCTCTACCAGCAGGACGCCTGGTCGCGGGCGTTCGGGGTGAGCTTCCTCGGGAGCCCCCAGCCGGTCCGGGCCACCTATGGCTACGCCGCGTTCAAGGCCGTGCGGCCCGACGAGGAGCCGCCCGACATCATCGACCTTCTCTACTACCAGATGTACCTGGTGGCGCTGGGGGTGCAGATGGCCGGCCCCACGCTCACCCCCGAGTCTTTCGAGGCCGGTTTGCGCGCCTATCCCGGAGGCAGCGGCCCGGCCGGCACCTGGCGGTTCTCCCCCGGCCGGTCCACACCGACCCAGGACGCCCGGGAGGTGTACTGGGAACCGCAGCGCCGGTCGGCCGCCAACGGGAAGAACGGCGCCTATGTCGAGACCGAACCCGGCCGCCGATACGGGCCCGGCCAGTGGCCCCCCGGCGACCCGCCCGCCAGGGCAGGCTGAACCGAGCCGGACCGGCTGGCCCGGTTGCTGCCCAGCGGGTGGTCCCATAGCTGAGATGCAGTATCTAAACAGGACGAAGATGGCTGGATGGGAGACGGCGAGGCGGGGCGGATGAGTACGTATCTGTTCACGCACGAGTGGGCCGCCGAGGGGGAGCGTCTCGGCGGTCTGTCCGCGTTCTATGACCCTGGGACCCGGCGGCAGCTCGAGTCTGTCGGGGTCGGTCCGGGCTGGAACTGCCTTGAGATCGGGGCGGGGGCCGGCTCGATCGCGGCCTGGCTGGCCGAGCGGGTCGGGCCTACCGGTCGGGTGGTGGCCACCGATCTCGACACCGGTTTCCTGGAACGCCTGGCCCTCGCCAATCTCGAGGTCCGCCGTCACGACATCGTGACCGACGACCTTCCCGTCGGGGTGTTCGATCTCGTCCATGCCCGGCTGGTGCTGGAGCATCTCGCCGGGCGGGACCAGGCCCTGGCCCGCATGGCGGCCGCTCTGGCGCCGGGGGGCTGGCTGGTGGTCGAGGATCTCGACTGGATCTCTGTCGCGCCCGTCGCCGGTCGGGGTGCGGGGGTGCTGCGCCGGCTGGTCCGGGTGTTCCTCCCGCTCATGCGCCTGGCCGGCTACGATCCCGCCTACGGGCGACGTCTCCCGGTGGAGATGGCCCGCCTCGGCCTCGTCGAGGTCCGGGCCGAGGGCGTGGTCCCCGCCCTGCGGGGTGGTGACGAACGCCTCGACTGGGCTCGTCTCTCGATCGTGCGCATGCGGGAGGTCATCCGGTCCCTCGACCGCTGCGGTGGTCGGGCCGCCCGGCTGGCGGCCAGCGCCCACCGCCGCTTCCCCGTCCTGTGGCAACACAAGCTCGACCGCGTCGAGCGCCTCCTCGAGGACCCATCGTTCTTCGCCCTCGGCCCGGCCATGATCACCACCATCGGCCGGCGGCCGGCAGGCTGAAGTCCTCGTCCGGAGCGCCGTCGGGGTTGATCCGGGCCGGCCGCTCAGGGGTCGCCGTCGGCGAGGGTCTGGAAGAGGAAGCGGAGCAGTTCGGGGTCGTTGAGGACGGCCCAGTCGGGGGCCATGAGCTTGCCGTAGCGTTCGAAGTACATGAGTTGTTTGGCGACGAGGACGAGTTCGCGGGGGAGGCGGACCTCGTAGCGGGTCCCGATGCGGATGACCTCGACGAGGATGTCGCCGTAGGAGATCTCGGACAGTGGCCGGGCGAGGAGCGGCTCGACGATGGTGGCGATGTCGTCGGCGGCGCGGGCCAGGTCGGCCGGGCGGAGGATGGCGCCCAGTTCGTAGATGGCGGCGGCCACGGCGTGGTAGTCCCGTTGGAGGAGCAGGGCCGGGAGCCCCCGGCGGATGGTGTGGCGGGCGCGGTCTTCGAGTTGGCCGCAGATGCCGAAGTCGAGAAAGACGATCCGGCCGTCGTGGTCGATCATCAGGTTGCCGGCGTGGACGTCGCCGTGGAAGAAGCCGTGTTCCAGGGCGGCTTCGAGCCAGGCCCGCACCGCCGCCCGCAACGCTCCGTCGAGGTGGAGCCCCGCGGCGCCGCCCGGGGTGAGGTCGTTGACGCCCACGCCGTGGATGCGTTCCATGGTGAGGACCCTGGCCGTGGTGAGGGGCCAGTGCACGGCCGGGACCCGGACCCGGTCGTTGGCACCGAAGGTCCGCAGGTTGGCGGCGAAGCGTTCCATCGACCGGGCTTCGGTCACGAAGTCGAGTTCCCGGTCGAGGGAGTCGGCGAAGTCCTCCACCACCGCCACCGGGTTCGCCATCCGGCCCCGGGCCGAGGTGCGCTCCAGCAGCCAGGCTGCCGTGCGGAGGATGGCCAGGTCGGCGTCGAGTTGGAACCGCAGACCCGGCCGCTGGACCTTGACCACCACCTCGGTCCCGTCGGCGAGCATGGCCGTATGAACCTGGGCGATCGACGCCGCGGCGAGCGGTTCCGGATCGATTCGGGCGAAGACCTCCGCCGGTGGAGCGCCCAGCTCCTCGGTCACCACGGCGGCGACGTCGGCCCAGGGCACCGGAGGCACCTGGTCCAGGCAGGCCCGGAACTCTTCGGCCAGTACGTCGGGGAACAGACCGGGGCTTGACGCCACCAGCTGGCCCAGCTTCACGTAGGTCGGGCCCAGCGCCTCGAACGCCCGCCGCAGGCGCCGCGCCGCCACCGGGCCGGCCGGCTGCCGCCACGCCTCGACGAGGAACCCCGCCCCTTCCGACGCCAGCACGCCGACGGTCGCCGCGAGCCGCCGCCCCGGCGACGCCGACGGTGGCACCGGTGGTCCGGGCGGTGAGAGCGCAGACAACGACGACGACCGGCGGCGCCGACTCGGGCCCGTCAGTGGGACCGCGGCGGCGACGTGCCGCCCGCCGGTCCCAGTCCGTCAACGGTTGCGGTCAACTCGGCCACCAGCTCCCGCAGCGCCGCGACCTCGCCTTCCCACCGCGGGTCACGATCAGCCCGGAGCCGGTCAGTGCCCTCGTCGAGGAACTCCTTGGTCTCGTCGAGGACGGCCCGCCACCAGTCCAGCACCCCTGCTCGTGCCGACCGCCGTGTCATGCCCCACCTCCCGTCGGACCGGCCACTGATATTCAACAGATGTTGAACCCCGTCGCTACGGTACGACCCTCCTCCTCACCGGTCAAATCTTGGACGCCGAATCCAGGCGCTGCATTTGGGACCAGGACCCGAACGAGCCGCCGCGAGCACACCGGGCAAGGCACCTGTCGGACTCGGGTCGTCCCTACACTGGTAGCCCACCCCATGCGAAAGGTCCCGCTCGTGCGAACCCTGCCGACCGCCATCTCCAGCCGTGAAGCGGTGATAGCCGAGACGTTCGCGGCGCGGGGCTTCGAGGACACCCGGATGGAGGACCTGGCCGAGGCCACCGGCGTGCCGAAAGCCACGCTCTACTATCACTTCGCCGGCAAGGAAGAGATCCTGGCCTGGCTGTTGCGCTCGACGCTGGCGGCCATGTCGGAAGCAGTCACCGAGGCCGCCGCCCGACCGGGCACCGCCCGGCGCCGCCTCGAGGCCGTCGTGCGGGCCCAGCTCCGGGTCATGGCCGATCGTCCCGCCGCCTGCCGGATCCTCATCGCCGACCTCGGGCGCGCCGCCCGCATGCCCGACCTCGCCGACGGCGTCGGCCGGGCCTTCCACGCCCCCGTCCTGGAGCTGCTGGCCGACGGCGCCGCCGACGGGTCCTGGCGCAGGATCAAAGACCCGACCACCACGGCGTCATCCATCTTCGGCGCCGTCGTGATCCCGGCCCTCGAACGGCTCGTCGCCGGCGGCCCACTCGAACCGGACCGCATCGCCCAACCCGTCATCCGCTTCATCCTCACCGGCCTGACCGGCCCCTGACCGGGGTCTGGGCGACGAGGTCGGCAAGGAAGGGGACGAAGTTCTCCGAGCCGGTGGAGTCGGGGACCCAGCCTGCCACCGTGCCGTCATGGACCACGAAGCCGGCGTAGAGCTTGACCGTTTCGTTGTGGACGTACTCGAACGCTCTCGGGTTGGGATGCCCGGCCGAGCCGGCTTGGTCGGGTTGACCCGGCGCTTGGAGCGTCGCTCGCCTTCGACCGGGCTGTCGCCCGGCTGCTCGGCCCGCGCTTCTACTGGCGTATCGCCGCCGACCGTCCCGTCACCCGACCCGTCGCCGCCGCCGACGTCGTCGGCTCGTTCCTCGCGGCCGTGACCCCCGCGGCGACCGGGCGCGTGACCCGGCACAGCCGCTGAGAGGCGCTCCGAGATGCTCCCAGCGGGGCCGGACTGGGGCCGGTGGGGTGTGCGGCGTTACGGACGGCGGGAGATGCGCGACCGGCTGGCGAATAGGGATGCATGCGTGGTCGGTGAGTAGGGGATGGCCGCGAGCCGCCCGGTGGGGAGTCGGGGTCCCCAGGACGGTTTCGGTGATGTCCGTGGTGCAGACCTGTTCCCACTTCAGACTCGCGGGTTCGCGATTTCCCGGTGGGTCGCCACTGAGGGCTTGAGGAGGGGTTGTCGGGTGTGGGGCAACTCGCTATGCTTTCCGATAGATTGGTCGATCGACCGTTGACTCGATCTGCCGCCGGATCCGGCCGATTAACACAGGGGGGTTGGGATGCCCGCTCAGGGTCTGAGCAGAGCCACGTTGCGTCTGTTGGGAGCGCTGTTTGCCGTGGCGCTGGTGACCGCTTCATGCGGGTCGCAGATCGAGGGCCGGGTCAAGAGTGCGGCCGCGGCGGCGTCTCCGGCGGCGGTGAGCACCGGGCCGGCGCCGACCGCGGGCTCGGCTCCGACTCCTGACGCTCTCCCCGGGGCCGCGGCCGGTGAGACCGGCGCTGCGGGCGGCGACACGACCGGGGCCGCCCTGTCGGCTCCGTCCGCCTCATCCTCCTCGCCGATGGGCAGCGCGATCCAGTCGGGAGCCTCGAAGCTGCCGTCGCCGGCGAAGCCGTCGGAGCGGACGACGGGCAGCGGGCCGCAGGTGGCGCCGACGCCGGGTCAGTCCGGCGGATCGAACCCCGGCTCCCCGGCGGCGTCGGGGGTTCCTGCCGTGCCCGGGGCGGGCGCCGCCCGCAACTCGAACCCGGAGGAGGGCTTCACCGACTCCGAGATCAAGATCGGGTTGATGTGCGCGCTGAGCGGCCCGTTCGCTTCGGTCACCAAACTCGGCTGCTACGCCAGCCAGGCCATCTTCAAGGAAGTGAACGCGACCGGTGGCATCAATGGCCGTCAGCTCAAGGTGATCATCCGGGACGACCAGTTCGCCGGGCCGCAAGGGCAGACCGTGATCCGGAAGTTCATCGATGAAGACAAGGTGTTCCTGATCGACGGCGGTGCGTCGCCGTTCGGGATGGTGCTGACGGCGAACTACATCGACGAGAAGAAGGTCCCGGCGTTCTCGCCCGGCGTGTTCCTGGCCGAGTACGGCCACCCCTACATCTTTGTGAACCTCCCGCCGACGGTGATCGCCGGTGGCCATCTGGCCGGGCCCTATCTGGTCAAGGAGTTCGGGGCCAAGCGGATCGGCCTTGTCACCCACAGCGAAGCGGAGTGGGTCAAGGCGGCGGACGAGTTCAAATTCGCCGTCGAGCAGTCCGGCGGCCAGGTCGTGAGCGTCCAGAAAGCGGCCATGGACGACCGGGCCTACAACGCCCTCGTGCTTAACATGCAGCGGGACAACCCTGACGCGGTGTACCTGAACCTGATGCCGGACGGGATCATCAAGTGGTATCTGGCGGCCAAGCAGGTCAACTACAGGCCGAAGATCTTGAACCCGCCGACCGGGGAAGCCGAACTCGTGCCCGACGGAGTCGGTGATTTCGCCTACCCCTACATCACCACGACCTGCCTGGACCCGCCGTTGGCCGGGACGCCGCGGGGTCAGCGGTTCCTGTCGATCGTCACGAAGTATTACCCGAACGAGGACTGGAAGATCATCAGCACTGGCACCCGCCAGCTGTACGCCATCGCCCAGCTCATTCCCCAGGCTCTGCGTGCGACCGGCGCGGAGCTGTCCCGCCAGAAGTTCATGGACACCATGCACTCGAGGGCATGGGACACCGACGGGGTCAACCCGCCCCTCCGTTGGGAGCCAACGCACAGGAAGCCGCCGTTCACCGCCGCCCTGGTGACCGAGTTCGACAAGGATGCCCGGATCTGGAAGAAGCGCACCGAGTACATCCAGGACCCCTGGGCTGACCGCTACTGATCGGATCGGGATCGACCGGAAAGCTACGTGGGGGGGGCGTTGGTATCGGAAACGCTAGGGAACAGGCCTGATCCTGGCTTCGGCCACAGTGAGCCGATCCTGGTGTCCGAGGCGGTGAGCGTTCGGTTCGGAGGGCTGCGGGCCCTGTCGGATATCAGCCTGGAGGCGGGGCCCGGGGTGGTGACCGGGCTGATCGGACCAAACGGGGCGGGGAAGACGACGTTCTTCAACGTCCTGTCCGGTCTTGTCTCACCGTCGGCGGGCCGGGTGCGGCTCGGCGCCGACGATCTCTTCCGGCTGTCGCCCTGGGAGCGGGCCCGGCGCGGGCTGGCCCGCACCTACCAGACACCGAAGCTGATGCCGGGGCGAACGGCGCTGGAGAATGTCGAGGTGGGTCTGTTCGCCACCAGCCGGAGCAACCCGGTCGTTGACCTCCTGCGGCTCCCCGGGTTGGATCGGGCTCGGCGCCGGAGCCGGGAACGGGCCCGCGAGGTGCTCCGGCGAGTCGATCCGGCGGTCGATCCGGCTCGCGTGGTGGCGAAGCTGACGTTGGCGCAGCGGCGGGGGGTGGAGATCGCCCGGGCGCTTTGTTCGGCACCGCGCCTGTTGCTCCTCGACGAGCCGTTCGGTGGTCTGCACGTCGACGAGCGTGAGGGCATGGCGGAGTTGGTGCTCGGCCTTCGGGCGGAGGGGCTATCGATGCTGCTCATCGAGCACGACATGGCCATGGTCGGGCGCCTGTGCTCGACGGTGTACGTCCTGAACTTCGGGGAGTTGCTGGCGGCCGGTTCCCCCGCCGACGTTGCGAACAATCCCGCGGTCGTGCAGGCGTATCTCGGAGAGGAGATCACTGTTGCTTGAGGTCTCCGATCTGACCGCTGGGTACGGCGACATCATCGGCGTGTCGGGCTTGTCGTTGCGGGTCGACCCCGGCGAGGTCGTGGCCCTCTTGGGCGCGAACGGGGCGGGGAAGACGACGTCGCTGTCGGCCATCTTCGGGTTGGTCAAACCCCGCCAGGGACGCATCACGGTGGACGGCACGGTCACGACCGGATGGTCGCCCCGGCGGATGGGCCGCGCCGGCTGCGCGCTCGTCCCCGAAGGCCGGGGGCTGTTCCCGTCCATGACCGTGGAGGAGCATCTCCGGCTCGGGGCCTTCCTGGCACCGCGAGGCGCATGGTCAAGTGCGCTCGAGGAGATCTTCCACTACTTCCCGCGCCTTGGCGAGCGGCGCCGACAGGTGGCCGGCACGTTGAGCGGTGGGGAGCAGCAGATGCTGACCTTGGGCCGGGCGTTGATGTCCCGGCCGCGCCTGCTCATGGTCGACGAGTTGTCGCTCGGTTTGGCCCCGATCGTCATCGGACAGCTCTACGGCGAGCTGACGCGGCTGGTGCGGGAGCGGGGTTCATCGCTGCTTGTCGTCGAGCAGCACGCGCCGATGGCGCTTCGGCACGCGGACCGGGTCTACGTCCTCGAGGCGGGGGTTCTGACGCTCGAGGGTACGGCCGAGGAGTTGAGGTCGGGTGAGGCACTCCACCGCGCCTACCTGGGCCTGGGTGACGCCGGCCGGCCGGCAGCTGAGGCGGGGCGTGGGCCGGCCGTTCCGGCGGCGGTTGGTGGAAGAGGACGCGAGGCGTCACGGGTGGGCGGGCCGGAGCTGTCGCGCCGTCGGAGGGTGTACTCGTGAGAATCCTGGCCCAGCACCTGGTCTCCGGCTTTGCGGTCGGTTGTCTCTATGCCTTGATGGCGGTCGGGGTCGTGCTGATCTTCCGCTCGACGCGAACGCTCAACTTCTCGCACGGAATGATGGCGACGGCCGGCGCGTTCGCGTATGCGATCCTCGTCGACGACCACGGGTGGAACGCGGCGGCCGCCTTCGCCGCGGTCGTCGTGCTCGGAATCGGCGTGGGGCTGTTGACCTATGCGGTGGTTGGCCGGCCACTCGTCCAGGCAACCCCGCTGGCCCGGACGATCGCCACGATCCTGTGGATGCTCGTCACCCAGGGCCTGATGCTCATCGTCATCACGAAGCCGCAGCGTTCCATTCCGGCGCTGTTCTCCCAGGAGCCCGTCGTCGTCGCCGGTGTCGCGCTGTCGCGCCAGGCGATCGGGGTGGTGGCCTTCACCGCCGTCGGGGTGGCCGCCCTGTACGGGTTCTTCCGGTGGTCGAAGTACGGGTTGGCCGTCCGGGCCGTGGCCGAGTCCCGGCGGTCGGCGACCATCGTTGGGATCCCGCTGGTTCGGGCCGACGCTCTCGCCTGGACCCTTGGCGGGGTCACCGCCGTGTGCGGTGGGGCTCTCGTGGCGCCGTTCAGCCTCGGGGACTTCCAGCAGCTCAACCTCCTCCTGGTGAGGGTCCTCGCCGCCGCCCTCATCGGCGGGTTCGTCAGCCTGCCGGGGGCGGTGGTGGGAGGGCTCCTGATCGGTCTCGGTGAGGAACTCCTGGCCGGATACGTGCCCCAGGCGCCGGAGCTGCGGGAGCTGCTGCCGTTCCTGGTGGTCATGGCGGTGGTCATCGCCCAGTCCTTCGGGTTACTCAAGAAGCAGGCCGAAGGTGCGGGCGAGGACGACGTGAGGATCTCCACCGCCATGCCGCGCCAAGCCGGGCCCCGCTCGGCGATGGCCCGGCGGGTGTTGTTCGGGTTCGGCGTCGTCGCCCTGGCTGTCGCTCCCCAGATGATCGGCAACACGTGGTCGTTCGTGCTGGGTCGGGGGCTGATCTACGGCCTCGTCGGGTTGAGTCTCGTGGTGGTGACGGGGTTCAGCGGTCAGATCTCGCTCGCTCAGGTGAGCTTCATGGCCATCGGTGCCTACTTCGGGCACTACCTCATCGTCAAGACCGACGTCTTCGGGTTCTGGAGCGTCATCCCGGTCCTGGCCGTGCTCGGCGCTCTCGTGGCCGCCGCGCTGAGCGTTGCCGCGTTGCGGGTCCGGGGGCTCTACCTCGCCATCGTCACCTGGACCTTCGGGCTGGTGGTCGACCGGATGGTCCTGCGGTGGAACTGGCTCGTGAACGCCGGGAAGGGCGGCCTCCACGGCGCCGGCGGCGGCGTGGAGGCCAACCTGGCCCGCCCGGACCTCTTCGGGATCAACCTCTTCGACGACACCCGCTTCGTGTACGTCCTGGCCGCGCTCGTGCTCCTGGCCGGGATCCTGGTCCGCAACTACTCCCGGAGCCGCACCGGGCTGGCGGTCCGGGCCCAGCGGGACGTCGAGTCTGCCGCCCTGACTTGCGGGCTGGCGGTCTGGCAGTTGCGGATCGGCGCTTTCATGGTGAGCGGGGCGCTGGCCACCGTGGCCGGCTTCCTCTTGCTGGCCCATCAGGGCACCGTCATCCCGCTCGAGTTCAACCAGTTCTTCTCGCTCAACTTCATGCTGATCCTGGTGCTCGGCGGGACCGAGTCGTGGGTCGGGGCGGTGGCGGCCGGGATCTTCTACGCCTTCGGGCCCGACCTGTTCCAGCGGCTTCCTCTGCTCAGCGGCGACTGGCAGTTCGTCGTTCTCGGGGCGGTCGGTATCGCCGTCATCGCCCTGACCGAGGGCCGACTCGGTGCCGGGTGGCGCGAGCGGATCCGCGGCCGCATGCCCGCCGTCCAGCTGGACGGGACCTGGCCGATCGCGGCCGGGACACCGGCAACGAACGGGCACCGGCAGTGGAGGAGCGGGATACAGCCCGACTGGGAACGGGCCGTCTACGTCCCGGTGGGCGACCGGACGGGAGTCGCGCCGGCCCGGGAACGGCGGCGGTACATGGCAATCGAACTGGGGCAAGGAGGGACGCGGTGACGATCCGTGGGCAAAGAGGAGGGGGGCCCGGCGATCCGGCGCGCCCGAACGGCCGGAGTCGGGGGGCCGGGCGGGTCGTCGGGATCGGTGTCCTCACGGCCATCGTCGGCGTGGCGGCGATGGCCCCGCAGAGCGTCGCGGCCGACGCATCACCGTTCGACGTGTTCCAGGGGTCGACGGAAGCGGCTCCGGTTCGGGTGGGAGCCGGGATTCCCCTCGAGGTCTTCGCCAAGATCGGCGGCTCCGAAGCGCAGGTCCTGCAGGACCCGGTGGCCCGCGGGGCCGGCATGCTCGTTGACACCCGCATCACCCAGCTCGCTTCCCTCCTCATCTTCGGGACCGTCCCCGCGCCGCCGGTGGCTCTGCCGAGCCCGACGGTCGCCGAGACCATCTGGACGGCCGGGAGCCCCTCCCCGCAAACCGCCGACGCCTCGGCGGTGCCGGCGGGCAGCAGCGCTCCCGGCCAGACGTCGAGTTCGAACGCCGCGGTCAACATCGGGGCGGGTCAGGCCTCCGCCCAGGCAGCCGAAGGGCCGCGCGGGACCGGCCACGCCGCCTACACCGATCTGGCCCTCGCCCCCGCTGGAGTCAAAGACGCCGTGCGGGCCAGGGAGGTCGCCTCGGACAGCGTGGCGGCGGTCACGCCAGAAGCGGTGGAGACCTCGTCGACATCCGTGGCCAAGGGCGTGGCGCTGCTCGGCGGGATGGTGACCATCGAGAGCATCCGGTCCACCGCCCGGGCGGCCAGCACCGGGCGACCCGGAGGTGCGGTTGCCGACGGCGCCTTCGAGATGGGACGGGTCGCAGCCCTGGGGAAAACAGCCGAGATCACGCCGGACGGGATCCGCATCGTCGACACGTCGCTGCCCGTACCGATCCGCGACGCCGTCAACCAGCAGTTGCAGGAGAAGCTGGCCGCCGTCGGCGCGACCATCAGGATGGTCCCGGCCCAGCGGACGCTCAAGGAGGACGGAAGCTTCGCCTCCGTCCAGTCGGCCGGGATCTATGTTCGGATGGGAGCGTCGGCCGCCAAGCCGGTCAATCCGGTTGTGGGCGACCTCAGCTTCAACATGACGCTCGGGTTCGCCACCGCCGACGCCTCCGCCAGCCGGTCCGCCGACTTCGACAGCTCCACGATTGCCACGGGTGCTGACCGGGGCGGCACGGGAGCGCAGGCGACGGGCGCTTCCGATGGCGGCGGCGCTGCCACCCCGCCAGCCACACCGCCTGGGATGACGGGCACGTCACTGTCGGAGCCGGGGGACGAAGCCGTCGAGTCGGGAATCGGGTCCTTCTCCGGCCCGCAGAACCCCGCCGGGTCGGGCGGAGGCACAGGGGAGGCGCTCGGCTCGGACCAGGGTGCCTCAGGGCCGGGACCACATCCGTCAACCTTGGCAGCGAGGTCTGCATCCGCGACGCTGGCCGCGAGCCGACCGCAGCGGTCGACCTCGAGCTGGTGGGCGCTCGCCTTCGTCGTTCTCCTCGCCGGTTTCGCCGCGGTGGTGGGCCTGCAGGCACTGCCACGGCTGGTGCGACCCCGGTCCTCTCAGTGAGATTACGAACCAGTCAGGCGGAGTTCCCCGCCGGGAGAAAGGATTCCTGATGAGTGCGATCCAGGCACAGGTTCTGAACCATCGAACGGGCTCACCGCCGGCCGACGACAGCGCCAGTAACCCGCCCGCCCCGCGACCCTCGATGTGGTTCGCCCACCCGCTGTCCGTCTTTGTCGCCCCGGTGTTGGTCATCGTCGGGTTGGTGCTCCTGGTGGTGGGCTACGTCGGCGTGGCCAACCGGGAGATCGACGCCCTCCAGATCCCCTACCTGGTGAGCGGGGGTCTCGGCGGGTTGTTCGCCCTCGGTCTCGCTGTCGGTTTCGCCGGGGTCCGGGAGTTGCGGCTGACCAACGAGCGGCTCGTCGGGGTGGACCGGAAGGTCTCGATGCTCGGGGAGGCCGTTGAGGACGTGCTCGACGACCTCGCCCACCTGAAGCAGGCGCAGCGCCAAGCCGAGGTGTGACGGGTGCCGACGGTGTTCTCCCGGTGGGCGGCCGAACGTCCCGACGAGACGGCGCTGGCCGACTCGGCTCGGACCCTGACGTGGTCGGCGCTCGCCGAGGTGGTCAACCGGGTCGCCAACGGATTGCGGGCGGCTGGTCTGGGCGAGGACGGCCGGGTGGCGGTCTTCGCCGGCAACTCCGTCGAGACCGTGCTCGCCCACCTCGGGGCGATCACCGGCGGGGTCTCGTCGGTGGCGATCAGCCGCTACGCCAGCGTGGACGAAGTCGCCTACATGTTGGCCGATGCGGCAGCGAAGGTCCTCCTGGTCGGGCCGTCCACCGTCGACGTCGGTGCGGAGGCCGCCGGGCGGGCCGGGGTGGCGACGGTGGTCGGCTGGGGCCTTCCAGCCGGGGCGGCGACAGAGCGGGGCGTGATCCCGTTCGAGTCGTGGGTCGATGGTGCCTCGGCGGCGCCGCCGCCCGCCGGCCTGCCGCCCCGGCTGCTGATGCTCTACACGTCGGGGACGACCGGCTGGCCCAAGGGGACCGAGCTGCCCATGCCGATGGGCGAGGTGGGCCGGACCGTCGAGGAGCACCTGGAATTGCGGGCCCGGCTGTTCCCGTTCGGGACGAAGCCGCATCTGGTGGTCGGCCCGCTGAACCACACCGGCCCGCTGGCCTGTCTCGGAGCGCTGGCCGGCGGCGCCCCTGTCCGGGTCGTGGAGCAGTTCGACCCGGAGCGGGTACTCCAGACGATCGAGGCCGAGCGGATCGGTTCATCGCTCATGGTCCCGACCCATTTCGTCCGGCTGTTGTCGCTGCCGGAAGAAGTCCGCCGCCGCTATGACGTGTCCAGCTTGGAGGTCGTGGCCCATACCGGGGCGGCGTGTCCGCCGGACGTGAAACGAGCGATGATCGACTGGTGGGGCCCGAAGCTGGTCGACGGCTACGGCGCCACCGAGGTTGGGGTCGTCACGGCGATCACCTCGGCGGAGTGGTTGGAGCGGCCGGGGTCGGTGGGTCGCTGCACGCCGCAGTTCGAGGTGCTGGTCGTCGGTGACGACGGGGAAGCGTTGCCAGCGGGAGCGGTCGGGCGGCTCTTCTTCCGGGACCGGACGGGGCGAGGCGTGATCTATCCCAACGACCCGGAGAAGACAGCCCGGGCGCACCTCGCCCCAGGAGTGTTCACCTTGGGGGATGTCGGCTGGGTCGACGGGGATGGCTATGTCCTCATCACCGACCGGGATGTCGACATGGTGATCTCGGGCGGCGTGAACATCTACCCGGCGGAGGTCGAGCGGGTCATGGCCGCGCATCCGGGGGTGGGTGACGTAGCCGTCTTCGGGGTTCCCTGCCCGGAGATGGGCGAGCGTCTCATGGCGCTCGTGCAGGCCTCTCCGGGGGCGGCCGGGGCCCTGTCGGAGGCGGAACTGGCCCAGTTCTGCCGGGCGCGGTTGGCCGCCTACAAATGCCCGAAGGTCATCGAGATCGTCGACGACGTCGGGCGCAGTGCCATGGGGAAAGTGAACAAGCGGGAGCTGCGGGCCCGCTACAGCGCAGTGCGGTCGTGAACGCGGCCCGGGCTGGGCCCGAGGCGGTAGGCGTCGTATCAGTGCGTCCGGCCGGCTGGCCGGACGCTGCAACGGAGGAAGGACAGACAACGGAATGACCGTGACGACGGAGACGAGCGCTCCCGGTGCCGCGACTCTGCGCTCGATGTTGGAGTGCATGGTCACCATCCGGGTGTGTGACGAGACGATCCGGGAGTCGATCAACGCCGGGAAGATCTTCTTCATCTACTACTCACCCCGGGGACAAGAGGCGGTGGCGGCCGGTGTCGCCGGGGCGCTGCGGCGCGACGACCAGGTGGTGACGACCTACCGGGGGATGCACGACCAGATCGCCAAGGGGGTGCCGCTGCCGGCGCTGCTGGGCGAGATGCTCGGGAAGGCCACCGGCGCCAACAAGGGCAAGGGCGGCCCGATGCACATCGTGCACCCGGAGTCGGGCGTGATGGTCACCACCGGCGTGGTCGGCTCGGGGCTGCCCATCGCCAACGGGTTGGCGCTGGCGTCGGTGCTCCAGGGTCACGACCGGGTGACGGTGGTCTGCTTCGGTGACGGGGCGACCAATATCGGCGCGTTCCACGAAGCCATGAACCTGGCGGCGTTGTGGTCGCTGCCGGTCGTGTTCGTGTGTCAGAACAACCTGTTCGGGGAGCACACGCCGATCGCCGAACATCAGACCTGCGCCCACGTGGCCGACCGGGCCGGCGCCTACGCCGTTCCCGGGGTGACCGTCGACGGGAACGACCCGGTGGCGGTGTACCGGGCGGCGGCCGAGGCGGTGGAGCGGGCCCGCCGGGGGGAGGGCCCGACGTTGATCGAGGCGGTGACTTATCGGCTGTGCGGCCATTTCTACGGTGACCAGATGCCCTACATGGATCCGGAGGAGCTGCAGCGGGCGTGGGCGGCGGAGCCGGTGGGCCGTTTCGCCACCCGGCTGATCGAAGAGGGTGTCGTCTCGGCCGACGAGGTGGCCGCCATCGAGGCGGCGGCCGGGCAGCGGGTCACGGCGGCGTTGGAGGAGGCGGTCGGGGCGCCGTTCCCCGAGGCCGGCGAGTTGTTGACGGATCTCTACGGGGAAGGGCGGTGACGGGCATGGCTGACGGCACGAACGGCGGGCCGCCGCAGGTCAGTGTGCGGGCGGCGATCAACCAGGCGCTCGACGAGGCGTTGGCGTCCGACCCGTCGGTGTTCCTGCTCGGGGAGGACATCATCGACCCGGCCGGAGGGGTGTTCCAGGTCACCCAGGGACTATCGACCAAGTATGGCACCGACCGGGTGCGGGACACGCCGATCTCGGAGCAGGCCATCACCGGCGCGGCCATCGGGGCGGCGGTGGGTGGGATGCGGCCGGTGGCCGAGATCATGTTCATGGATTTCCTGGCCATCGCTCTCGATCAGCTCGTCAACCACGCGGCCAAGTTGCGGTACATGTCGGGTGGGCGGGTCCACGTGCCGCTGACGATCCGCACCGCGGTGGGGGCGGGGTTCGGTGTCGGGGCCCAGCACTCACAGATGCTCGAGGCGTGGCTCATGCACGCCCCGGGGGTGAAGGTGGTCGTGCCGAGCAACCCGGCCGACGCCAAGGGCCTGCTCGAGGCCTGCATCGCCGACGACGACCCCTGCGTGTTCGTCGAGCAGTTGGCGCTGCTGGAAGCCAAGGGCGACCTCGGCGGGGCGGTCCCGCTGGGACACGCCGCGGTGACGCGGCCCGGATCCGACGTGTCGGTCCTGACCTACGGCCGCCAGGTCCACGACGCCGTGGCCGCCGCCGACCAGCTGGCCGGCGACGGCATCAGCGTGGAGGTCGTCGACCTGCGCTCCCTCGTCCCGCTCGACGAGGCCACGATCTTCGAGTCGGTCGCCCGGACCCGCCGGGCGGTGGTGGTTCACGAGGCGGTCATGACCTGCGGCGCCGGGGCGGAGATCTCGTCCCGGATCCACGAGGAGTTGTTCTCCGACCTCGACGCGCCCGTGCAGCGGGTCGGGGCCGAAGCCATCCCCGTGCCTTTCGCCCGTCCCCTCGAGCAGGAGATGCTGCCCAGCGGGGACGACATCGTGGCCGCCGTTCGGCGCTCGCTCGATTACCGGAGGGCCGTCCGCTGAGCATTCCGATCAACGTCCCCAAGCTCGGCATTTCCATGACCGAGGCCACCATCGTCGAGTGGCTCGTCCCCGACGGCGGTGTCGTGGAACGGGGTGAGCCGCTCTACATGCTCGAGACCGACAAGGTCGAAACGGAGATCGAGTCTCCCGCCGCCGGGGCCGTTCGCCACATCGGCGAGACCGGTGTCACCTACCCTGTCGGCACCCTCATCGGCGAGATCACGGAGTCGTAAGTGCCGGTGGCGATCGATCAACGGCTCGACGAGGGCGGGTTCCGGGCCGAGGCCCGGGCATGGCTGGCGGCGCGGCTCGAGCCGCGACCCGCCGGTGACGCCGGCGACCGCGACCTCGCCGCCTCGACGGCTGTGTTCCCCGATCTCGACGGTGAAGCGGAACTGGTCGAGTTCCGCCGGGAGTGGGAGCGGGCCAAGTACGACGACGGCTGGGGGGCGGTGCTGACCTGGCCGGAGGAGATCGGCGGCCGGGGCCTGCCCGGCCGGTTCGAGGTGGTCTTCAACGAGGAGGAGGCCGCCTTCCGCACCCCGCCGGGAAGCGAGATCTTCGGTGTCACCCAGCACCTGATCGCTCCGACCCTGGACCAGTGGGGCCGGGAGGAGACCAAGGCCAAGCTGCTGCGGGCGATGCTGCGGACCGACGTGCTGGCCTGCCAGCTGTTCTCGGAACCCGACGCCGGGTCGGACCTGGCGGCGGTGACCACCCGGGCTGTGCGGGACGGGAGCGACTGGGTGGTGACCGGCCGGAAGGTATGGACCTCGGGCGCCCAGGTGTGCGGGGTCGGCGAGGCCATCTGCCGGTTCGATCCCGCCCTCCCGAAGCACGCCGGTCTGGTAGCCCTCCTGGTGCCGCTCGACGCCCCCGGCGTCGAGATCCGCCCGATCCGGCAGATGACGGGCGGGTCGAGCTTCAACGAGGTGATCCTCGACGAGGTCCGTGTCCCGGCCGAATGCCAACTCGGCGGCGACGGCGACGGCTGGAAGGTGGCGCTGACCACCCTCAGCGCCGAGCGGCTCGTGTCGGGGGCGGCACCGACAGCCAAGTTCGAGCGGCTCGCCGCCCTGGCCCGCCACCTCGACCGCAACGAGGAACCGGCGGTGCGCGACGCCCTCACCGAACTGTATCTCCATACCCGGGTGCAGCATTTCCTCGAGCTGCGGGCCCGGGAGATCATGCTGCGCGACGGCCGCCCCGGTCCCGAGGGATCGGTCGGCAAGCTCCTCGCCACCCGCAACGCCACCCGCATCTCGACGGTGGCCTCAGTTCTTCTCGGCCCCGGCCTGGTCGCCGACACGGGCGTGCCCGGCACCTACGTCTGGGCCGAGCACGTGCTGGGGGCCCCCGCCTTCCGGATCGCCGGGGGCACCGACGAGATCCAGCGGACGATCATCGGCGAGCGGGTCCTCGGCCTTCCCCCTGAACCCAAACCGGCGCCGCGCAGCCCGGGCGGCGTCCCGGCGAACTGACCCACCCGGGCCCCGGTACACCCAACCGAACAGGAAGGACACCGCAGTGGAGATCGCAGGCAAAGTGGCCATCGTGACCGGCGCCGCCTCCGGCATCGGGCGGGCCAGCGCCGTGGCCCTCGCCGCCCGCGGCGCGGCGGTGGTCGTCGCCGATGTCGACGAGGCCGGCGGGAAGGAGACCGTGGCCCTCATCGAAGCCGGCGGCGGCCGGGCCAGCTTCGTGGCCGTCGACCTGTCCCGCCGGGAAGAGGTCTTCGAGCTGTTCGCCAAGACGACCGAGCTCTACGGCGGCGTCGACATCGTCCACAACAACGCCGGGATCGTGAGCGGCGAGCCGGAATGGCCGAACATGACCACGGACCGCATGGCCCTGATGATGGCGGTCAATCTCGGGGCCGTGGTCTACGGCACTCACTGCGCGGTGGCAGCGATGACCGAGCGGGGCGGCGGCGTCGTCATCAATACCGCGTCGGTCGAGGCGATCGTGCCGATGCCGATGGATCCCATCTACTCCGCCACCAAAGCGGCGGTGATGCGCTTCAGCGAATCATGCCGGGGCCTCGCCGGCTCGCACCGGGTGCGGGTCAACGCCATCCTCCCCGGCGGGGTGCGGACGCCGATCCTCAACAAGACCGGCGACGGCACCCGCCCCGCCGCCTGGCTGGCCCCCATCCTGGAGAGCGGTGCCATGCCGCTCCTCGAACCCGAAGACATCGCCGCCGAAGTCGTGGCCATGGTCGAAGACGACTCGCGGGTCGGCGAAGCGAAGGTGCTCAGCCCGGTACCCATCGAAGCCTTCCAGCAGATCGGCCAGTGAGACCCCCAGCCCGCCAGTGTTCGAGTCACAAGAGGTGGTTGACATGACGACGACGTTCGACCGGGAGGACATGCTCTCGGTCCAGGAACTCCTCAAGCGGGAGTCGCAGCCGGTGCCGCCGGTGCTGCTGGAGGAATCCCCCCGCTATCTCGGTTCGGAGGACCTCCCCAAGGAGCGCTACTACTCCCGTGCCTTCCATGACCTCGAGGTCGAGAAGCTGTGGCGCAAGGTGTGGCAGATGGCCTGCCGGGAGGAGGACATCCCCAACGTGGGCGACTACGTCGTCTACAACATCGCCCGGGAGTCCGTGATCGTGGCCCGGGTCGCCCCGGACCAGATCAAGGCGTATCACAACGCCTGCCTCCACCGCGGCACGGAGCTGTGCTCCGGCGCGGGGAACGTCCCCGAGCTGCGCTGCCCGTTCCACGGCTGGACGTGGAACCTCGACGGCACCCTCAAGACCATCCCCTGCCGGTGGGACTTCCCCCACGTCGAAGACGAGAGCTTCGGTCTGCCGCAATGCCGGGTGGGGACCTGGGGCGGGTTCGTGTTCATCAACATGGACCCCGATGGCGAAACCCTCGAGTCGTTCCTGGAGAACATCCCTGAGCACTTCTCGGCTTGGCCGCTGGAGAAGCGCTGGAAGGCGGTGCACGTCTGCAAAACGATCCGGTCCAACTGGAAGGTCGCCCACGAGGCGTTCATCGAGGCCTATCACGTCATCGCCACCCACCCCCAGTCGCTGGCCTACACCGGTGACGCCAACACCCAATACGACATCTACGGGCGCCACAACCGGATGCTCACCCCCTTCGGTACGCCCAGCCCCCATCTCGGTGCGATGGAGGAACAGGACATCGCCGAGCAGATGGCCCGCGACCTCCAGTACGGCGACCCGGCCGAGGTGGTGGTGCCCGACGGGATGACGGCCCGCCAGGTCGCCGCCGCCGCGCTCCGGGCCCAGATCGGGGGCATGACCGGCGCCGACCTGTCGGGAGTGACCGACACCGAGATGCTCGACGCCATCCAGTACTTCGTCTTCCCCAACTTCTACCCCTGGGCCGGGTACGGCGCGCCGCTCATCTACCGGTTCCGGCCCAACGGCGACGACCCGGAGTCGTGCCTGATGGACGTGATGCTGCTGCTGCCGCTCCCCGACGGGGCGCCCCGGCCGCCCGCCGCGCCGGTGCACCATCTGGGGCCGGACGACAGCTGGACGGCGGCTCCGGAACTCGGCGCCCTCGGGCCGGTGTTCGACCAGGACAGCTCCAACCTGGAGAAGATCCAGCGGGGACTGCACGCCCTGCGCAAGGACATCACCCTGGCCGACTACGCCGAGAGCCGGCTGCGCCACTTCCACCAGGTCCTCATGCAGTACCTCGAGGCCTGATCGGCGGCGGGCGGGGATCCCAGGGAGCGCAGGTGAAGGACCACTACCCGACCTATCCCACCATCCCGGCCGGCTGGCTGGTGGACCCGGCCGGCCAGCCGGAGTACGTCGTGCCCGAGGGGTGGGACGTCGCGGCGGAGTTCGGGTTGGCCGAGGTGCTCGTCGACCGGCACGTCGCCGCCGGCCGTGGCGAGGGGGTCGCCTTCGTCGAAGCCGACCGGGGGCGGACGTGGACCTACTCCGACCTCCAGGCCGCCAGCCTCCGCTTCGCCGCTGTCCTCGAAGACCTGGGGGTCAGCGCCGGGGACCGGGTGGCG
>Ga0070741_10007634_pt1 | contig 22250 bp, 21 predicted proteins | sample Coa_R1_4_FD_66440 | JGI IMG/M metagenome (GOLD analysis project Ga0070741, IMG submission 66440) | Surface soil microbial communities from Centralia Pennsylvania, which are recovering from an underground coalmine fire - Coalmine... | ecosystem: Environmental > Terrestrial > Soil > Unclassified ... | reverse complement strand
GACCATACTCGACATCCTGCCGCAGGAAAGCCGCGGCTTTGTCACCTCCACCATAGCTTTCAACAACATCCTCCTCGGATTCAGCCTCGGGCCGACGCTGGTTGCGCTCGTGACCGATCACGTCTTCCACGATTCGCGGGATGTCGGATACGCGATGAGCACCATCATTGCGCCGTCCGTCATCATGGCAATCCTCCTCTATGCCGTCGCGATGGTGCGCGCAAACCATCTTCGCGCTCCCTTGCAGAGCCCTTCATGATCAGCTCGCAGCCTGACATCCTGGTCGTAGGAGGAGGCATGGCCGGCGCCTCGGCCGCGGCCGAGCTCGCGCGCACCCATCGGGTGATGCTGCTGGAAGGTGAGGATGCGCTCGGACTTCACTCCACCGGCCGATCCGCCGCAGTCTTCTCTGAAATATACGGCAACCAGGCGGTCCGTGCCCTGACACGGGCGAGCCGGGACTTCCTCTACGACCCGCCGGCGGGCTTCAGCCCCTATCCCCTGCTCAAGCGCCGCAGTTGGCTGCACGTGGCCTCTGCAAGCCAGGCGCCCGCGCTGGAGGATCTTCTCGCGAAGGAAGACGTTGCGCTTCGTGTTCGCCGGATCTCCCCGCAGGAGGCTCTGGCACTGTTGCCGCTCCTGCGACCGGAGACGGTGGCAGCCGGAGGCGCCTATGATTCGGACGCTGCCGACATCGACGTGGATGGCCTTCATCGAGGTTATCTGCGCCTCCTGCGCCAACACGGGGGCGCGATACTCACCAATGCTCAGGTCACGGCCATCGTGCGCCGCGGCGGCAACTGGCTCCTGGAGAGCACGGCGGGAACCTTCCAGGCGCCGATCCTCATCAACGCCGCCGGCGCCTGGGCCGATCGGATCGGCATGCTCGCCGGCATCGCACCCGTGCGGATTCAGGCCTGCCGCCGTACCGCCGTGCTGGTGGAGCTTGCGGGTGGCGAGATCTGCGCCGAGTGGCCGCTGATCATCGACATCGACGAGGACTACTACTTCAAGCCTGACGCGGGGCTCCTCCTCATCTCACCTGCGGATGAGACGCCGGTCGAGCCCTGCGATGCCCAGCCCGAGGAGCTCGACGTCGCGACTGCCATTGATCGCGTCGAGAAGGCAACACTGATGACCATCAAGCGGGTGCGCCGCAGTTGGGCGGGGTTGCGCTGCTTCGCACCCGACCGCTCACCGGTGATCGGCTTCGATGAAGCCGCACCGGGGTTTTTCTGGCTCGCCGGACAGGGCGGCTACGGCATCCAGACCGCGCCCGCGGCGGCGGGGCTGGCCGCCGCGCTGGTCCGCGGCGAGACACTGCCGCGATCCCTCCTCGGTCTGGATCCGGCCTGCGTTGCGCCCGGGCGTTTTACCCGCAACTAGAAGATATGGGGAAAGCCATGCGCCTCTTCACGGCTGGACTGAGTACCGAGAGCAATACGTTTGCGCCCTGGCCCACGGGCAAGCGGGGATTCTCGGAAATCGGACCCTTTCGCGGTGATGCCACCACACGCGGGCGTGATGATGAGACCGGGCTCATCGCCGGACTGTGGAAGGAGCTGGCTATGCGCGACGGCCACGAGTTCGTGGAAGGATTCTTCGCCCACGCCCAGCCCTCCGGACCGACGCTGCAGTCGGTCTACGAGGAATACCGCGATGAGATGCTGGAGGAGCTGCACGCAAGGATGCCATTCGACGTCGTGCTCTTCTTCCTTCATGGGGCCATGGTCTCCACGGGCTGTGAGGACTGCGAGGGGGACATCCTGGAGCGGGCTCGCGCCATTCTCGGGCCGAGCGCGAAGATTGGCGCGCTACTCGATCCGCACTGCCATCTCACCCCGCAGATGATCGCCGCTGCCGATGCCATCGTGCTCATCAAAGAATACCCGCATATCGACTACCTCGACCGCGGCCGCGAGCTCTATGAGATTTGCGTGCGCGCGGCCCGGAGACAGTGCCGCCCGGTCATGCATCTTTTCGACTGTCGCATGGTGGGCTTTTATCCGACGACCATCGAACCGATGGCAGGACTGGTCAGGCGCATGAAGGAGGCTGAGCAGCGGCCCGGGGTCCTGTCGGTCGGCTTCGGGCACGGCTTTGCGTGGGGAGACACGCCGGAGACCGGCTCGAAGGTGTTGGTCGTCGCTGACGCTGATCGACGCCTCGCGGAGTCGGTCGCAACGGAAATAGGCCATGCGATCTACGACCTGCGCGAGTCCCTTCTCGGCCAGTACCCGGACATCGCCACGGCGCTCGCTCGTGCCCAAAGGATCGAGGGTGTCGTCGTGCTCGCGGATACTGCGGACAATGCCGGCGGCGGCGCGCCGAGCGACAATGTCTCTCTGCTCAGGGCCATGCTCGAGGCCGGCATCGAGAAGGCGGCGTACGGCGGCATCTGGGATCCGGTGACCGTACAGGTCTGCGCCGAAGCCGGCGTCGGGGAGACGATCTCCCTTCGTCTCGGCGGCAAATGTAGCCCGGCCTCGGGCGATCCCATGGATGTCGTTGCTATCATCAAGTCCTTCGTGCCCGGCCATAGTCAGCAGGGTATGGGCCCGGAGCGCTGCTCCATGGGGGACTCCGTTTGGTTGCAGATCGGCGGCATCGATGTCGTGGTCATGAGCGTGCGCACGCAGATCTTCTCCCCGGATGCATTCACCGGCCTCGGCATCGACCTCACCTCGAAGCGGATCATCGCCGTGAAGTCGAGCTGGCACTTTCAGGCGAATTTTGCACCCATCGCGGACGAGTTGATCGCCGTCGCGACTCCCGGCGCTCTGCACAAAGATTTCGGTGCGATCGGGTACCGCAAGAAACGCGATCAGGCGTTCTTCCCGCGCGTGGCCGATCCGCTCGGGCGCGGCCGAGGCCCCAATGTCAAGTGACTACCGGAACGGCTCGATCTGGATGGACGGACGACTCGTGCCGTGGCACTCGGCAAACACCCACATTCTCTCGCACACGATCCATCATGGTTCCGGGGTCTTCGAAGGCCTGCGTGCCTACGAGACGCCCGCCGGCACGGCCATCTTCAGGTTGCAGGACCATACCAGTCGTCTGTTTCGTTCCGCCCACATACTGCAAATCGACCTGCCATACGACACCAAGACCATCAACGACGCCCTATGCGAAGTTGTGCGTGCGAACGAGTATCGCGAGTGCTACATCCGGCCGCTCGTGTACTTCGGAGCAGAGCCGCTCGGTATCTGCTTGCGCGGGAACATCGTCCGCGTCGCAATCGCGGCGTGGCCTTGGTCCGCATGTCTGGGGACCGAAGCACAGCACGACGGCATTCGTGTCAAGACCTCATCGTTCTCCCGTCACCACGTCAGCTCAGTGATGATCCATGCAAAGGCGAGCGGCCACTACATCAACTCCCTGATGGCAAACCGCGAGGCGTTGAGTGATGGATACGACGAGGCGCTCATGCTCGACACCCAGGGTTACGCGGCGGAAGGGTCGACTGAGAACCTCTTCATCGTCCGCAACGGAGCTCTGCTAACACCCGAGACCGCCAACGTACTCGAGGGAATCACGCGGGATACGATCATCACGCTGGCGCGCGAGCGTGGTCTGCCAGTCACGGAGAAGCGAATTACGCGCGATGAGATCTACTGTGCCGATGAGGCCTTCTTTACCGGCACCGCCGCCGAGGTGATACCCATCCGTGAGCTCGACCGCCGGCGCATTGGCACAGGGCAGCCTGGCCCCATTACCCGGGCGCTACAGAAGGATTTCCTCGCCGCGGTACGGGGGCAAAACCGAGCGCATTCCCAGTGGCTGACGCCGGTAGCCGCTGCCTAGCGGCCCGCTTGCTCGCGTTGGGATTCAAGAGCCCGACGAGCCACCTGCAGATCATGACCAGCGATCCCGCCGCCAATCCAGGTCACCATCGTCAGGACGAGTACGGTGAGACATAGCATCCTCATCCAGGTGAGAGGCGTCCCCTGCGGGTTCCAGTGGCATACTCCGCGACGTCCGCAGTGAGCCTAGCTGCGATGTTCGGGTCTGCCGTTCGCTACCGTCACATCGCCATGCTGCCGACCCTTCAAGCAATGAGCGAGCTCGATTCAAGTCTCATCTCGAGAATCCAATCGTCGAGCAAGGCGCGCCTCATCGGCTGGCAATTTGCCGCTGACGGACGATGGGACGTCGCCGAGCGTATCTTTCTCGAGCGCACTGTACCGCTGACACCTTCCGGCATAGAACAGTGGCTTGCCATGCAAACCAGCGGGGATATTGCATTTGAAGCCCTGTTGGAGTCGGAAAGTGCCGAGCGCCTTTTCTTTGGCGTTCGGATTGCTCATCTCACGATGCAAGGAAAGGCTGAAGTCATAAAAAAGGTGATTGCGACCGGTAGAAAGGACGACGGCATCGATACCACTGTTCGAAACACACGATCCGTGCTTGGCGATGAGCGCCTTGCCGGTGCACGCCCAGACTATCTGGAGCTGGGGGTTTTCGATTTATGGAACAGGGTCAAATCCGTGGTGGTTTGGCGACAGGGCACGGCGCCCAGGCGAAAATCAGAGCTGGTGATGCCCGAAGACCTGGCTGATAAAGCGCAAAGCCCGGATGCAGGCTTCGCTCCTCTGCACGAGCCCCAGCCGAAGCCGTTGATGCTGGAAGCCGCATGGAAGAGGAATCCCGGCGGCGGCAACGGCCATCAATGCTGGATAGGCCTGCCGGTCAGTGACAGTGATGCCATTGGAGGTAAATACTGCCTGTCCGAAAGGAGATACCTGGCAGCGGTTTCGACATTCATCGGCGAAACGAGGTCATGACGGACGGGAGGTCAGAAGTTGCAAGTATCATGGGTGCACTTGCGGTGCACGTCGATGCGCGCCGGTGGCGCGAGCTCGAGGCTCTCTTTGCTCCGGAGCTGCAAGTCGACTGCACGGCGCTGTTTGGCGGTGCCCCGCAGCAGCTCAATCGCGAGGAGCTCATCGCACAATGGCGAGGATTGCTGCCCGGCTTCACGCGGACCTGCCACCTGATCGGTACGCCGCTCGTCGAGGTGACTGGCGCGATCGCGTCGGCTGCCGCTTCGGTCGTCGCTACGCACTGGATTTCAGAGCCCTCTCCTCCCGGTGGCGATAAATGGATCGCGGGCGGCTGCTACGAGCTGAGCCTGATCCGGCTCGACGGCGCGTGGCGCATCGCCACACTGACACTGGCATGCGCCTGGCAGGAAGGCGCTCGCCCGCGTCAGAGCGGAGCTGGGCGATGACGGCCCGTACCTGTACGCAGGCAATTACGCGCAGTGGGGCGATCGCCAGCGGGCCGCTTTACGCTCGACATGTCCATGCCGATGCCGTGTGGCTTCGGAAAGTGGCACTCATTGGCACCAACCTTCAGGCTTTTACTGCCCGCTGGTCCCTCGGTCGCTCATGCACGCGCCATCCTGCTCGTGTAAGCCTTCCGCGCAAGTCCACCCGTTACCGGTATAGTCGATATACGCGCCCGCAGGGATGACCAGCCGTACGCAGGAGGCGCCTTGCTGTCTGAATCCGCGCTCGCAGACCCAGTCGTCGCCACTCCTGTCCAGATAGCCATTCGCCGGCACTACGACGGCCACACATGAATCGGCGGCTTGCTTGAATCCGCGGTCGCACGCCCATTCATCATGGTCACCCACCAGGAATCCGTGGACGGGCGCTCGCACCGCCATACATGCCGCTCCCTTTTGCCGGTAGCCGGGATTGCACTCCCAATCTCGATCAAGGGTCACTTCCGAGTAGTACGCGTTCGTCGGCACGAGGACCTGCGTGCACCGGTCATTGACTTTGTGGTAATGGCGGTCGCATTCCCAGCCAGCGCCAAAATCCTGCTCGCCGTCCGCATGAGCATTCGCCGGTATCTTCACGGACTTGCACCCCAGGCGCTGATCGTCCTTGATGTATCCCCGATTGCAGTCCCAGTCCCTGCCGGAGGAATCCAGATAGGCATTCGCCGGCACTCTGATCGGCGCACAAGCGTCTCCCACTCGGCGAAACCCTCGCGAGCAGTCCCAGCCTCCATAGGGGCTAGCATGAGCATTCCGAGGCAGCACACGCTCGTCGGCTTGCGATGAGACACCGGCAGCCGCGGCGAGCAGAGACGCCCCCAAAAGCAGGCATGTCGAGATGGTGAGCAGTGGTCTTGGATCGATACGCATCGGAATTCTCCTCGAGTGGGGTCGGTGGTGGATTGTCGGCGGCGATCGGCGATGGTCACGCCGCGGCCGGACGCCGAACCATCTCGGGCTCACGTAAACTCTGACTCACGAGCGCTAGTGACACGATGGACGCCGACGGCCGCAAGGCCGCCGGCTATGCCGGGGAGCTCCAAGGGTGTCGTGATCGGGTTCATGCTCGCTACGCGTATTGCTCTGCAAGCCCGTAAGCCTGCGCGCCAACACGAAAGCCGTCGGTTCGCTGCCGCACCAAGCCTGCCGTGATCGTGCAGGGCTCGAGGAAAGATCACCGCGCGGCGCCGGCACCCCTCTCGCCTGTCCCGCCCTATGTACGCTGGCGCACTGACAGACGCATTTGGCGCTGTTCATCCTCATGCCGCCGCGCCCAACTATCACACATTACCTGTGCCGTGCCGATGGCGGTCAGCTGCGGACAACAATCGAGGAAGAACAGCCCGAAAAGTCGCGTATTGGCGCCTGATGAACCGATAGCACTCGCAGGACTTCCTCTCCAAGCCCCGGCGCTCGAGAACGCAGATGCGACCGCGCCGATAGGCGATCAGGCGTTGCGCCTGAAGGTTGTGGGCCGCCACGCTCACGCCCGCGCGACGGACGCCGAGCAGGGGCGCGATCGATGCCTGCGGCATCGAAAATTCCCCCGAGCCGGCGTAGTTATCCAGGGTCAACAGCAGACGCGCCAAGCGCTGCTCTATGTCATGGTGCTGGCTGCAGGCGACCGACTGACTGATCACGGCCAGGAACGTCCGCGCATAGCTCAGAAGCAGCTGCTGCAGCGGGTTGCCGAAACGGAGCTCGTTGCGCAGATCTTGCGCGCGCATTCTCGTAGCGCGGCCTGCAAGTTGCACAACCGCCTTGTCGGGAGTGGTGACCCCGCCGAGGAAAACATTGAGACCGACGATGCCTTCGCGGCCGATGATCCCGACTTCGACGGTCCGGCCATCGTCGGTGCTGTCGATCATCGCGACGACGGCTTCCTCGGGAAAGTACACGTCCTCAATGTTCTGCTCGGCGCGATAAAGCGTCTGACCGCTCCGCAGCATCACATGCTCGAGTTTGGGCAGAACGCCGTTGTACCCGGTGGCGAGGAGCGCTGCGAGGACCCTGTTCCTGATCGGCAGGACCGCGGGTGCGGTCGATCGCCTCCTCTCCTTACCTGCGCGGATCATGGCTATCCCCTTTGCCGGTTTCTGCGCGTGCGCGACTGCCCGAGGGTCTGCAGGCCCCATCGGCCATCAACTGACGCTGCCGCATTCGCAAGATCGCAGCTCGTCGGGAATATGAACGTGCCACTACGCAGCCAGCGGCAGACGAACGGCAAACTCGCTTCCCTGCCCGAGGCCGGCGCTTGCTGCCGTCACGCGCCCGCCGTGCAATGCCACGAGACTGCGCACGAGCGCGAGACCGACGCCGAGCCCCGCCCGGGAGCATGGAGCCGCCGCATCCGCCTGCGTAAACAGATCGAACACGTGCGCCAGGGCGTCCGACGCGATGCCAATGCCCGAATCTCGGAAGCGAATGACGACTTGATCGTTTCGCACGTGCACATAAACGGCCAGCTCACCCTCCACGTCCGTACATCGTGATGCGTTGGCCAATAGATTTACGAATACCTGCTGCAGGCGCCCCGGGTCGGCTTGCAGCCACACTGGGGACTGTGGCAGCGCGACGGTCATCTGCTGGCGGCGCTCACTGAATTCGGGCGCGAGCGTCTCGACCGCGTTGCGCAGGACCGCACGCAGGTCTATCCGTTCGCGTTGCAGACGCAGCTCTCCCTTGCTCACCCGAGACACGCCCAGCAGGTCGTCGAAAAGCCGAGTGATGCAGGGGACCCGATGTTCGCGTGGCGCGGCGTCACCCGGGGCGCCGCCGAGGGCTTGGCCGTTCTCGCTCACGATAGCAATAACGGGTGAGCTCCGCATCCACCGCGCTATATCTAGCATAAGCCCTCCCGCTTCCGCCATGGCTGTTGATCGGCTCGAACCGCAGGTTATGCCCGCATCGGGACTCCCTCTGTGCGGTATTGCACATAGGCAACTCGCAGCACATGGATGAGAGCGAGAGCTGGGGCCTACGAAGGCTGGTATCGCACGGCGATCTTCAGATCGAGGTCCCTTCCGTCGTCCAGCCGATGTCGAGCTTTCCGTTCATATTCTCGTCATGAAGGACGACCAGTGCGTAGGGTGCCTGAAGGAATGTCCCAAAGTTGCAGAGCGCCTCGCCGCAAAAGGCATGCGCACGGATCGCTCCTGTCGGCAAAGACTTCACTCATGGCGGCCCGCGACCATGTTGATCATGACATCTTCACGGTTACTGGCCTCTCGGGAGACGCCCCGTACCGGTTGGGCAGTAGACGGTCGGTTTCTCTCTTTACCACGGCGTAGCACTCGCAGCACATCTGCTCCAGCTGTGGACGGTCCAGCACCGTTATGCGGCCGCGGGAGTAACGGATGATCCCGAGCTTCTGCAGCTTGCCGGCAGCTTCCGTGACCCCTTCACGGCGCACGCCCAGCATGTTTGCAATGAGCTCCTGAGTCATGGTCAATTGATTGGAGGACAGCCGGTCGAGTGACAGAAGCAGCCAGCGACAAAGTTGTTGGTCGACGGAGTGGTGCCGGTTGCAGACCGCGGTCTGCGCCATCTGTGTGAGCAACGCCTGCGTGTAGCGCAACAGTAGAAGCTGCATCTCGCCGTTGCGGTGAAACTCGTCCTTGAGCCGCTGCCCGATCAACCGGTACGCGAACCCCGCGCTTTGCACGACCGCCCGGCTCGGGGTGGTCTCGCCACCCATGAACAGAGCCACCCCGATCAGCCCCTCGTTGCCCACCACCGAGATCTCCGCCGAGGCACCGTCCGCCATCACGTAGAGCAGCGAGATGATGGCGTCCGTCGGAAAGTAAACGTGGCGCAGGAGATCCCCAGATTCGTACAAGACCTTGCCGAGCGGCATCGGGATCAACTCCAAATGCGGATAGACTCGCTCGCGCTCGAGCGGGGGTAACGCCGCCAGGAGGTGATTGTGAGAGGGAGCGTGAGGTCCGGCCATGGGAATGGAGATCGTTGCAGCGGCAGCCTCGCCGGGCTCGAGGCGCCCGCCTCTGATCGTCGCGAAGTCGCAACATGATAACAGAGCGAGCTGCTCCTGTGTACGGCAGCGGACACAGGGTAGGCGAATACCGCGAGCAGCCCCGCCAGTCCGCGCGGGGGAGCGGCGCCGTCCGCTCTGCTCCTGCCGCTGGAGGGTATGGCCCGGATCGTCGGACGTGTGGGCAAGGACGGCGTGACTGGCCGGATCGATCTTCCGGTTCAATCGCCCCGATTTCGCGCTCTCATTCGGCAGCAGCCGCTTTCGACATCGAATGGTCTCGAGCGAAATTCGGTGTTGGCTCGCATGAGCTGACCTCCGCTCAGGCGGGCTCAGATGAGTCGACCGCAGCGATAGCGTTCACGCCGCCGCGACCCGTATCGACCTCCCGCGGGCCTCATGCTGGTCAGCTCGGCGGACCGGATCCAATCGCCGGCCGTTTGTATGCTGGCGTACGGGCATCTAACTACCAAAGGTGTATATTTTATGCCGGCCTGTCGCCGGGCCGGCGTGAACGCAGGAGATCGAATTGGGCGCCGTGGCCACGCATACCCCCTCTGGGCCTGGGGGCGTCGGAGCCCGGGACGACATGCCGCGCATTTTGGTCGTCGACGGCAACGTCGCAGCGGCGAACGCACTCGCGGCGTTGATCGAGGCGGCCGGGCACGGTGAAGCTCGAGTCGCCTCCTCTGGCCAAGCGGCTCTCGCCCTTGCCCAGACGTTCGTACCTACGGTTGCTCTCCTGAGCCTCGACCTGCCGGATATGAGCGCCTATCACGTCGCCTTGCACCTTTCACAACACCCGCGGCTGCAGAACCTGCGACTGATCGCGTTGAGCGGCAGCAGCGAGCACCCTGGCCGCGAGCGAGCTCGCGAAGCAGGGTTCGAGCGGTACCTGAGCGACCCGCCCGATGCCGCGCAGCTCGACGAGCTGTTCAGCTGACATTCCCCGGTGCTCGACCCTTCCGGCCCCGACGGGGTGTGTCTCCCGCGATGCGAACGGCACGGTTGCAGGCACCTTATGTGCAGTACCGCACAGAGAGCAGTCGCGCTGTAGCGATAGCTTTCGGCGTGAAACACGCTATCGATTCGGGCAGGGCCCACGGAGCACTCCGCACGAGCTCCTGCGCCGCTGTAGCAACTCGCCAGTGAGCCGAGGGAGAAATGTCGAATGGCGCGCATTCGAAAGAATGAGGGAAATACCGCAGAAATGATCCTCGGCCTCGACCAGCTCCGCGCAGGCTTCTGCGAGCCGTCGCTGCGTTGCGCGATCTGGCAGCTGACGAACACGCTGCCTGCGTTCGTGCTCTTGTGGCTGCTGATGGCTTGGACTCTGCGCGCCGGCTGGAGTTATGGCTGGACGCTGCTGCTGGCGCTGCCGACCGCAGGGCTGTATGTGCGCCTGTTCATCATCCAGCACGATTGCGGACACGGCTCGTTCTTCGCCAGCAGCCGCGCCAATCGATGCGTCGGCGGCTGTCTCGGCCTGATCACTCTGTTCCCGTTCGGTTACTGGAAAAAGACCCACGCCGTGCACCACGGCACCTCGGGGAACCTGGACCGGCGTGAGTTCGGTGACGTCCGAACGCTGACCCTGAAGGAATACCGGGCACGCTCGCAGTGGGGTCGCCTTCGTTACCGCCTATATCGCAGCATGCCGGTCATGCTGGGGATCGGGCCGATCTATCAGTTCGTGATCAAGCATCGGGCCCCCTTGGACCTGCCGCTCTCATGGAAGCGAGAGTGGGCCAGCGTGCTGTTGAATGATGTGATGCTTCTGCTCATCGGGGGTGCGGGCGCACTCGCGCTTGGCTGGCGGACGGTGTTACTGGTTCAGCTGCCAACGGTTCTGCTCGCGGGCGCGCTGGGCGTGTGGCTCTTTTACGTGCAGCACACGTTCGAGTGCTCGTACAGGTCGAGGAACGAAACGTGGGACGCGACTCGAGCCGCGCTCGCGGGGAGCTCGTACTACGACCTGCCGCGCGTCGCGCATTGGTTTACCGGCTACATCGGCTACCACCACATTCATCACCTCGCGCCGCGCATTCCGAACTATCGCCTGCGCGCCGCGTTCCAGTCGAGCCCGCAGCTGCAGTCCGCACCCCGACTCACGCTTCGGACCAGTCTCGATTGCGCGCGCATGAAGCTTTGGGATGAAGACCGGGGCCGGATGACAGGGTTTCCGGCAGACCACCGACCCAGCATGCCGTGAAGGATGCGCGATGTGCGGCGCCGTGACCGCCGGCATCGGAGTCAATCCCGTGTACAGCCTTGCAGCGATGCGGCCGTCACGCAGCCGGCCTCGTATGGACTAAGGTGCGCAGCATCAGAAGCCCAGCCGATGCTGAGACGACGGACGCGACGAGAATACCGATCTTGGCGGCATTCAGCATGAGCGGGGCATAGGCCTGCCCTGCAATGAACAGGGATATCGTGAAGCCGATACCGGTCATCAGACTGCCGGCCGCCAAAACGGGCCAACTCAATCCGATGGCTCGGGTCGCAAAGCCGAGGCGAACGGCGAGCCAGGCGAAGGCGAGCACGCCGATCGGCTTGCCGAGCACGAGCGCCGCAAAGATGGCGGCGGACACCGGCTGCCAGAGATCCACCCTGGAGATTGCGACTCCGGCGTTGGCAAACGCGAAGATCGGCATGACCGCGAAGCCGACCCACGGATGCAGCATCTTTTCCAGCCGCTCAACAGGTGAAAGTGCCTCCGCTACCGCCGTGCCGGCACGCTGAAGGTCGCGGCGTGCCGCGGTATCCCCGCTCCAGTGCTCCCTCCTCTCATAGGCAAGGAGGCGCCGCAGGATCGCGCGCAGTCGTGCGTCGCTTACCCATGCCCCGGTCGGTGTCATCAGACCCAGAGCGACGCCGGTCACGGTGGGATGGATCCCGGACGCATCCACGCAGAGCCATATGGCACCTCCGAGAGCGAAATAGACCGGAATACTTTTGACCCCTATCCACGCCGCGCCTGCGACGATGGCGAGGACGATCACGCTCAGCACGAGGGCGAGCCAGTTCAGCGTGTGGCCATAGCCAAATGCCACCACCAGGATCGCGCCCACATCATCGAAGATGGCCAACGACAACAGAAACAACCGCAGCGTCGGCGGGACTCGGGAGCCGACGAGCGCGAGGCACCCGATGAGGAAGGCTGTGTCGGTGGCCATCACGGCGCCCCAGCCCTGAACACCGGGACGACCTGCCATCAACACAATATAGATGGCCAAGGGCACGAGCATGCCGCCGAGCGCACCGGCGAAGGACAGCGCCGCCATACGCAGGTGGCGCAATTCGCCCAGCACGAGCTCACGCTTGAGCTCCAGGGCGACGACAAAAAAGAAGAGCGTCATCAAGCCATCGTTGATCCAACCGCGTAGCGGCCGGGCGTAATCCCACCCACCGAAATGCAGGCCGAGCGGTGTCTTCCAGAAGGCCAGGAACGATGCAGACCATGCGGAATTCGACAGAGCCAGTGCCGCAAGTGTCGCAAGCAGCAACGCGGCGCCAGTCGCCGCCTCGATCTCGAGGAAGCGGCTGAAGGGGCCGGTGAAGCGGTCGACCACCTCGTGTGGAAGGCCCGTGGTGTCCTCGGACATTGTGCTCGATGCTCCCCTGGCCCCGCCGGCGTCAACGCCTGATCCGCCGCCGTGGGTCGTGATCATTAATGCACACTCTGACTCCCAAGTCGCGCCACTCAGCGAGCTCTTTCGAGGCGCTCGCAAGTGTGTGCGGTGGAGTCCATAGCGAGATCAAAGTCATCAGGGACTGAGGCCAGGCTCAGGACTGGGTGAATTCATCATCCCAAGCGCCACGCCTCAGGTATGGCGCGGCCCAATTGCGGGAGCTCGTCGGCGCCACGGTACTCGTTGATCCGTCGTCGCCGGCGTGATTGCTACCTATGTTCGCCGCCGCACCGAGCCCGTCTCGATTCGCAAGTATGCTCGAAGCCGATCGCGAGATGCCCGCCACTCCTTGGCATTGCTCGACTCGCGTAGCTGCTGGAGGTCAGGATGTCAGTCTCCTCTTGGATCATTTTCGGGCTCATTGCCGGCTTCGCTGTCCGCAGAATCATCAACCAGGGAAGGCCTCATCATCGAGGTGCTGCCTGGAATCGCCGGTTCGATGATCGGTGGGTATGACGGTCGCACCTCCTGCGCCGGGGCTCCGCTCCACCGGGCGGGCGTCCTCAACTCCCACGTCGTCAACCTGGTAAACTTCATGGCAGTCGAGCAGGCCCGAGTCCGCCTCGTAACCAAGCCCTGGGGTCGCACGGACCTGCGGCCCTGGAACGTCCACCACGATGCCGACACCGCGATAGGTGAGGCTTGGTTCGAACGCGCCGACACGCAGGCTCCGTGCCCTGCCTTGCTTCTCAAGCTGATCTTCACGAGCGCGCCGCTCTCGATTCAGGTGCATCCGGATGATGAGTTCGCGCGCTCGATCGGTCTGGCGCACGGCAAATGCGAGGCATGGTATGTCCTCTCCGCCAATGCGGGTGCGGAGATAGCCGTGGGATTGAAGCATCGCCTCACTCCCGCACAACTGCGAGCGTCCATCGGTGACGGCTCGATCGCCGAGCAAATTCGGTGGCGCGCAGCGCGCAGCGGTGACACCGCTCTGGTGCCCCCGGGGACGATTCATGCCATCGGCGCGGGATTGGTCTTGGTGGAGATCCAGCAGAGAAGTGACACGACGTTCCGGCTCTTTGATTACGGCAGGGGACGGGAGATTCACGTTGATGCCGCCGTTGCGGCCGCGAACGCCGATCCGACCGAGCTGCAACCGCCTCCGCGCAAGCTGACTGCCGCAAGAACCTTGCTGGTTGCCAGCCCGCACTTCGTGCTCGAGCGGGTGGGACTGCCGCCTGAATCGGTCTGGGAACTCAAAGCGACGGGAGAGATGTGGCTGTTCATCCTGACGGGCCGCGCCTGCGCCGGTGCCATCGATGTGCAAGCCGGCAGCGCGGTCTTTCTCGAGGCTGACGGAACGCGCGTCGACGTCGGTTCCGATGGTCTCGAGTTTCTTGTTGCCTATGCAGGCGCCATTTCCGCCTCGGACCTGCTCGGCCGTCTGAGCGGGACGCACGCACTGGACATGGCCCACGCTCGAGAGCGAGCGCACTTTCGAGCCAACGCGACGTCCGTGATTCCGCCCCGTTCCAGCGGGGGGGCACGTTGAAGCCGCCCGAGCGGCTCGCGTTCGTCGGCAATTCGCTCCCGCGCCGCTGCGGCATCGCCACTTTCACGACTGATCTGCAGCAGGCGATGGAACAGTTGCGGCCACATGAGCCGTCCTGCATCGTCGCCATGACGGATCCTGACCACGCTTACGACTATCCGCCCGCCGTCCGGCTTCAGATCAACGATCGCCATCTCGAGGAGTACGAGCATGCGGCGCACGTCTTGAACCTGGCAGGGTGCGAGGTGGTATCTCTTCAGCATGAATTCGGCATATTCGGCGGCGAGGCGGGCGCCCACATCCTCACGCTTACCTCGCGGCTGACCATGCCGCTCGTCACGACCCTCCACACTGTACTGTCGCAGCCAACATCTGCACAGCGCCGTGTTCTCGGAGAGATCGTCGATACTTCCTCGCGCGTCATTGTCATGGCCGAAAAGGGCAAGGAACTGCTGCGCAGCCTGTATCGTGTGCCGGCCGAAAAAATCGAGGTCATTCCGCATGGGACTCCCGATTGCGCGTTCGTCGAGCCCGACGCGGCGAAGACCGCCCTCGGCTTCGCCGGTCGACCAGTCATTCTGACCTTCGGCCTGCTCTCCCCCAGCAAGGGCATCGAAGTCATGATCGATGCGATGCCCGAGATCCTGAGAACCAACGCCACGGCCGTCTATGTGGTGCTCGGAGCCACCCACCCGAATCTGCTCCGTGATCAGGGCGAGGCCTATCGGGAAGCGCTCGTGAGGCGGGTGCGAGAGCTCGGAGTCGAGAACCATGTCGTCTTTCTCGATCGATTCGTCGACCAAGCGACATTGCTGCGCTTCATCTCCATGTGTGATGTCTACGCCACTCCTTATCTCAATGAGGCGCAGATGACATCCGGCACGCTTGCGTATAGCTTCGGCTTGGGTAAAGCAATCGTCTCGACACCCTATTGGCACGCCCGGGAATTGCTCGGCGAGGGGCGGGGCATCCTCGTTCCTTTCGGTGATGCGACGACCCTCGGCCGCGAGACCGCGGCACTGTTGAGCGACGAGCCGCGCCGATTGGCGATGCGCGAGCGTGCCCATGCGGCCGGCAGATCCATGATTTGGCCGAGAATAGCCGAGCGCTACCGTGCCGTGTTCGCGAGCCTGGGCAGAAGCGACCGGCAGCCGCTCCCTGCGCGGCAGGACGCGGCCAGAGCTCCGCGCAACCATCAGCCTTCCCGGGCCATGCCGATCGGGCACTTACTGTCGATGTGCGATGATACCGGCCTGCTCCAACATGCCGTACATTCCGTGCCGGATAGGTCGCACGGCTATTGCACTGACGACAACGCCCGGGCGCTGCTGCTCGCCTGTGCTCTCGGCAAGAGCGGCGAAGCGCCTCTGCCCCATCCCCTGACGAGCCGGTTCGCCGCGTTTCTCCAGCACGCCTGGAATCCCGATGCGAGACGGTTTCGCAACTTCATGGATTTCGATCGACGCTGGCACGCCGACCCGGGGTCGGAGGATTGCCACGGGCGTGCCCTCTGGGCATTGGGCGAGTGCGCGCAGAGCGATGGCGAGCGGTCGCGGCGGCAATGGGCCGCGTCTCTGTTCGCCGAGGCGCTGCCTCCGGTGGAGCGCTTTTGCTCGCCGCGCGCATGGAGTTTCACGCTGCTCGGCTTGGATGCCTATTGTGCCGCCGTCGCGCAAGACGCGGACGCGCGGCGACTTCGAATGCTTCTCGCCAACAGGCTGCTCGCCATTCTGGCGGCGGTCGAGACCCAGGATTGGGCTTGGTTCGAGGAAGGCCTCGCTTACGACAACGCGCGCCTACCCCAGGCCTTGATCGTGACGGGATGCTCAACCGGGACATCCCACTACCTCAGCGCCGGCTTACGATCGCTGCACTGGCTCATGAGCCTGCAGATGACCCCGGCAGGGCTCTTCAGACCCGTCGGCTCGAGAAGCTTCGGCGCCAAGCGGACGCGCCCGTCGGCCTTCGACCAGCAGCCCTTGGAAGCCACCGCAGCGATCTCGGCGTGCCTCGCCGCCAGCCGAGCCGACGGCGATGTCACCTGGCGAGTCTACGCAGAGCGGGCGTTCGCCTGGTTCTGCGGCAGCAACGATCTTTCCTTGTGGCTGATCGATCCGGAAACCGGCAGCTGCCGCGATGGGCTGCACCCGGACTGCGCCAACGAGAACCGGGGTGGTGAATCCGTCGTGTCCTACCTCCTCAGTTTCGCTGAGATGCGTCAGCTAAGCGATCAAAGTGACGACCACGCGAAATATCCGCTGCAGCTCGCCGTCGGCGCCTGACGATCGCGCATGACGTGTCGCTATCCGGAGATACCTTGTATCAAGCAACATCGGTGAATCGGCAGGCCCTCTATCTTTGTCCAGACCCGACGAGAGTGGTGATGCGCCATTTCAGGCCGAGCACCGACCCGCCGGACCTCCACCCGACTGACATGAGGCGGATGAGCCACATCGTACATCGGGTCCTGGAGCTCGATCCGCAGACCGTTCGCCAACAGTTGGCGGACGTGGTGGAGGCCTTCCAGGGCCGTCATCGCCACCTTCTGGCGACTCTCGAGAGGCGTACCGACACCATGGAAATCGCTCACTCCATGCATACTTCCCTCACCGATACGCAACGCCAACTCATCGGTGCATACTTCCTGCACGAGTATTCCTTCCAAGCTGCGGCACTGTTCAATCCGAGCATCGTCGCCCATCCCGATCAATCCGGCGTGCCGGGCGGCAAGCGACGCTTCGTCCTGAGCCTGCGAGCAGTCGGCGAAGGTCACATATCCTCGCTGACGTTCCGGTCTGGACTCCTCGCTGCCGACGGCACCGTGACGGTCGACCCCATGGCGCGGCTCGCGTCGACTCCCACCTGCAGCGGCGAGCTCCCGGCGCGGCGCAGGATTGCATCGACGTCGTGTTCGAGCCCGATAGCGACATCAGCGAGCGCGTGATCTTTCCGGTGACCGAGGCGCAGTCGAACGGGATTGAAGACGCCCGTTTCGTCGAGTTCGACGACGGCGGCCGCAAGACCTTCTACGCAACGTATACCGCCTATGACGCCAGGGCGATCAGGTCGGAGTTGCTGGAAACCACCGACTTCGAGCACTTCACGATGATGCCCCTGACAGGCTCGGCCGCGCGCAACAAGGGGATGGCCCTCTTCCCGAGAAGGCTCAACGGCCAATATGCCATGATCGGGCGACAGGACAATGAGAATCTCTATCTCATCTACTCGGACGATCTTTACTCCTGGCAGGAGGGCGTGGCTATCCTGAGGCCCCAATTCCCATGGGAGTTCGTCCAGATCGGCAATTGCGGGTCGCCCATCGACCTCGACGAGGGCTGGCTGTTACTCACCCATGGTGTCGGCCCGATGAGAAGATATTCGATCGGCGCGGTCCTGCTCGACAAGCAGGACCCATCCAAGGTTCTCGCCCGCTCGCCCGAGCCGCTGGTGCGCCCCGAGCCTTCCGAGCGTGAGGGTTACGTCCCGAATGTCGTCTATACGTGCGGGGCGATGCGCCACGGCGATAGGATCATCCTGCCCTACGCGATCTGCGACACGTTCTGCAACTTCGCGACGATCGAGATCCCCGCGCTGTTGGCTGCGATGGGTTCATGACTCAAGAGGCGAGATCACGGACCAAATCAGCACGGACTTCGCATCGCTCATGCCGCGATCGCCGCGTCGTAATGGAGCTTCAGCACCCCTTGAGCGCCCTCTGGCGACGGCTGAGCTCGGCTCGACCGAGGGGCACTGGTTCGCGCGGAGCCGGTGTACATCGCTGCGCCCATCCGTCAGGCCCTCGCCCAGGCTGAACGGCGCAGACAGTCATGCTGCGATTCGCCCTAGCAGCGGATCGTCGGGCGACTCTATCCACTCGGTGCACCGACGCACGGCCCTCGGCGGAGCGGCGCCGTCCATTTTTCCACCCCACATTCGACCGCGCTCACCGACCTGAGCTCATTCGCTTTTCACACGCCGCCCATCCCGCCCATTCCGCCCGCAGGCGGCACGCCGCTGTGGGCATGCTCATCCTTCCGAGCCTCGGCCACCATGACCTCTGTCGTGAGCATCAGGCCGGCAACCGATGCCGCATTCTGCAGCGCGAGCCGCGTGACCTTGGTCGGATCCAAAATGCCCTCTTCGAGCAGGTCGCCGAACTCACCGGTGGCTGCGTTGTAGCCGTAGGCGCCCTTGCCGGCCTTCACCTGATTCAGGATGACCGCCGCATCCTCGCCCGCATTCTCGACGATATTGCGCAAGGGCTCTTCGATCGCCCGCGCCAGGATACGGATGCCGGCAGCTTGATCCTCATTGGCACCCTCTAACTTCTCGAGCGCCTTGAGCGCTCGAACGAGTGCAACACCCCCGCCCGGTACCACGCCTTCCTCGACGGCTGCCCGGGTTGCGTGCAGGGCGTCTTCCACCCGTGCCTTCTTTTCCTTCATCTCGATTTCAGTGGCTGCACCGACTTTGATCAGCGCGACTCCGCCGGAGAGCTTCGCCACACGCTCCTGAAGCTTCTCCTTGTCGTAATCGCTGCTCGCGTCCTCGACCTGCTTGCGGATGGACTCGACGCGGGCCGCTATATCCGTAGCCTTACCGCCTCCGTCTATGATGGTCGTGTTCTCCTTCGCCACCACAATCTTCTTGGCCTCGCCCAGATCGTTCAGGGTGACCTTCTCGAGCGAGAGTCCCAGCTCATCGGAAATCACGGTACCGCCGGTCAAGGTCGCAATGTCCTGCAGCATCGCCTTGCGCCGATCACCGAAGCCCGGAGCCTTCACCGCTGCCACCTTGAGAATGCCCCGGATATTATTGACGACCAGCGTCGCGAGCGCCTCTCCTTCGAGGTCCTCAGCGATCACCATCAGCGGACGGCCCGCTTTCGCGACCGCCTCCAGGAGCGGGAGCATCTCGCGGATATTCGAGATCTTCTTATCGCACAGCAGAATAAGCGGCTTGTCGAGTTCGGCCGTCTGACTCTCCTGCCGGTTGATGAAATAAGGGGACAAATATCCGCGGTCGAACTGCATGCCATCGACCAGCTCGAGCTCGCTTTCGAGTCCTTGCCCTTCTTCGATGGTAATGACACCTTCCTTGCCGACTTTCGCCATCGCGTCGGCAATGGTCTTGCCGATGGACTCATCCGAGTTCGCGGAGATCGTGCCGACCTGGGCGATAGCCTTGGAGTCCCTGCAGGGCTTGGAGAGACGCCGCAACTCGTCGGTCGTGACGAGTACGGCCTTGTCGATGCCGCGCTTGATGTCCATGGGATTGCGACCTGAGGCGAGGGCCTTGAGGCCCTCGCGGATGATCGCCTGTGCGAGCACCGTCGCCGTCGTCGTGCCGTCGCCGGCTTCATCCGACGTATTCGAAGCGACTTCCTTCAGCATCTGCGCGCCCATGTTCTCGAACTTGTCCTCGAGCTCGATCTCCTTTGCCACCGAGACGCCGTCCTTGGTGATGGTCGGCGGTCCGTAGGCCTTCTCGAGGACGGCATTGCGCCCCTTCGGCCCGAGCGTCGCCTTCACCGCATTGGCCAGTGTATTGAGCCCCTTGAGCATACGCTGACGCGCGTCACTGCTGAACCTTACGTCCTTCGCTGTCATTGTCGTTATCCTCGAGTTATTTGGATTCAATCACGGCCATGACGTCTTCTTCCCGCATGACCGTGAGGTCCTCGCCCGCGACCCGCACCTCGGTTCCACCGTATTTGCCGAAGAGGATCTTGTCTCCAACCTTGAGATCGCAGGGACGTACGTGTCCGTTTTCAAGAATCTTACCCTTGCCGACCGCGACTATCTTTCCGTGATGAGGCTTTTCGGCCGCCGTATCGGGAATCGCGATGCCGCCGGGCAAGGTACGATCCTCTTCCAGGCGCTTCACGATGACACGGTCATGGAGCGGACGAATCTTCATAGTTGGACTCCTCTGGCTATCCTTATGATCGTGACGCAAGGGCCGATTTCAAGCTCGGCGGCTGCAAGACTTCGTTGCAAGCCGCAGTATTGTTGAAGCGACCGCCAATTGACACACCGGCTAACATCGCGGCCGCGCTGCATCCGCGACGAGTGCCGCGAGATCGATGGCCGCGACGGGCTTCAGAAGATAACGCTCGAATCCGGCTATCCGGGCGCGCTCGCTGCCGGCGTGTTCGCGGCCGGACGTCAGCTCAATCAATCGCACGTCATGACTTCGGGCGCGCTCGCGCAATATGCGGGCCACATCATAGCCGCTCATGTCGAGCAGCCCCACTTCCAGCAGCACCATGCAAGGTTGAAAGTCCGCCGCAATGGCCAGCGCGGCGTGGCCGGAGTAGGCAACTCGCGTTTCCGAATGGCCCGCTGCGCGCAACATCAGCTCCAATGAGCTCGACGACTCGATATCGTCATCGACGATCAAGATTCTCAGGGGTTCCGTGAGGCGCTCCGTGGGGAGCTGCGAATTTCCGCCCTCATTCTCCCAAGTCGCCACCTGTTGCGCCTCGTTAACGTCGACCGGGGGCGCCGGCCCGCTGCAAGCGCTGCGGGCATCGGCGCACTTGCGCGGCTCGTCGGAGAGTCGCCTCCAGCTGGAGGTCACCGTATCCAATTTTCTCCCGCTATTTAGAGCGTGCCCTACGCGATGGCCGGATCCTGCCCGTCGCGGGCGCTAGCAGCCTTGCGATTCGATCGGCTCCGCGCGAGGTAATACTACAAGGACGCATCGCACGCATCCGTACGGCAACGCACGGACCTCGCGGACTGGTTCCGCACGTCTGCCGCTCGCGGCAATCGAAGTCGTGCTGTTCAGAGGGAAGTGCCGCGCCGTCCAGCGCAGGCGTATGAGCGCCAATGCGTTGCCCGCCGGTGTGCTGCGAACGGTTCAGGCCAGCGCTAAGCCAATGCGCGCCGCGGAAGGTCGATGGTGAAAACACAACCTGAGCCGGGTACGTCGCGGACGCGGACAATTCCCCTGTTTGCTTCGACGCTGCGCCGGCAGATTGCCAGCCCGAGGCCGAGCCCGGATCTATCTTTGTCGCCCTGCTTGAAGGCCAGGAACATTCGGTCGGCGCTCCCCGGTGGCAGGCCACCACAGTGATCCTCGACATCAATCAGGATCCGATCCGCGACTGCATAGGCGTGCACCGAGACCTCAGTGCCGTGTTCCGTGAACTTGAACGCGTTCTGCAGCAGGTTTCCGACGGCCGAAAGAAGCATGTCGCGGTCGACATCGACCGCAAGCCGCTCATCGACGGCGGACACCGTGAATTTGCACTCACGGGCATGCGCCTCGAGCACCGCGGAGATCCCGATTTGATCCATGAAATCGGCGAGCGAGATGAGCTCGTGCCGCGCCGGCAGTCCGGCGGCGACTCGCACGTCCGCAACCGATCGATCCACCAGCGTGCGCAGCCCGATCAGGGCACGCTCCAGCGCCCTCCCGGTTGCCCCGGTCACCCCGAGATTACCCGCGTTGAGGGCGGTGAAGGCGAGCGTGGCCGTATGGGTGAGATTCCGCAGCTCGTGCGCGAGAAAGCCCAGTCTCTCACTCAGCGCCTGAATGCCGCAGTTCGCCGCGACAGAAGAGCGCTGGTAGGAATATTCCGTCACGGCATCGGCAATGCCGTTGTCGAGGCAACGGTTGAGAGTTTGAAATTCGTCGATTTCGATCGGCGCTTTCACTTCCAATGCCAGATCCGTGATGGCCTGGCACAGATCGCCGTAGTCGTGAACGACCTGATCCACCGTAAAGCCCTGCTGCATCAGCTCGCGCCCGTGCAGCGCCGCAGCGGCACCCATC
>Ga0070741_10007633_pt1 | contig 22250 bp, 23 predicted proteins | sample Coa_R1_4_FD_66440 | JGI IMG/M metagenome (GOLD analysis project Ga0070741, IMG submission 66440) | Surface soil microbial communities from Centralia Pennsylvania, which are recovering from an underground coalmine fire - Coalmine... | ecosystem: Environmental > Terrestrial > Soil > Unclassified ... | reverse complement strand
GTGATCTTCCCGCCCGTGCACGAGCCGATGTAGGCGCGCGTCAGGCGGACGTCGCCGAGCTCGCGGGCGAGCGCGCGGTTGTCGGGGGAGTGGGGCTTCGCGACCGTCGGCTCGAGCGCGCGGGCGTCGTAGCGGCGGTCGAGGAAGAAGCGGGCGCCGGGATCGTTCTCCACGGGCTGGTACGGCTTCGTCGTCCGGCCGCGGAGGTAGGCGCGCGTCCTCTCGTCGCAGGCGATGATGCCGTTCTTGCCGCCCGCCTCGATCACCATGTTGGCGAGCGTCATCCGCTCCTCCATCGAGAGGCGCATCACCGCCTCGCCCGCGAACTCCATCGCGCGGTACGTCGCGCCGTCGACGCCGATGTCGCCGATGATGTGGAGGATCAGGTCCTTCGCGAGCACGTACTCGGGGATCTCGCCCTCGAACGCGAACCGCATCGTCGGCGGGACTTTGACGAGGAGCTTGCCCGTCCCGAGGACGAACGCCGCGTCGGTGTTGCCGATGCCCGTCGCGAACTCGTTGAACGCGCCGGACGTGCAGGTGTGGGAGTCGGTGCCGAAGAGGACCTCGCCCGGACGATTGTGTCCCTCCTCGGCGAGCGCGACGTGGCAGACGCCGCGGTAGCGCGGCGTGCCGACGTCGTAGAGGTGGGGAATGCCCTGCTCCCCGGCGAAGTCGCGCAGGATGTCGACGTTCCGGTGCGCCTTCTCGTCCTTCGTGAAGATGTAGTGGTCGGGGATGAGCACCACCTTGTCGCGGTCCCAGACGCGCGCGTCCTTGCCGAACTCACGCTTGAAGATGCCGATCGTGCCCGGACCGCAGACGTCGTGCGTCATGAGGACGTCGGCGTTCACCCAGACGTTGTCGCCGGGCTCGACGGACGGCTTGCCGGCAGCGCGCGCGAGGATCTTCTCGGTCATCGTCATCGAGCTCATGGCCCCACCTCCGCCTGCTGCCGCTGCTGGCGATACTGCCGCCGGTACTCGAGCTTGTTGAGCGCGTTCACGTAGGCGAGCGCGCTCGCCTGGATGATGTCGGTGTGGCTCCCCTGCCCCGTCACCGTGTGGCCGTCCTCGCGGACGAGGCACGAGACCTCGCCCTGCGCGTCGGTACCGCCGGTGATCGCCTTCACGGCGTAGCGCTCGAGCTGGGGATGCTGGCCCGTGAGATCGCTGATCACCTTGTAGCAGGCGTCGACCATGCCGTCGCCGGTGCCGTGGCCCAGCACGACCTCGCCGTCGATCTTGAGCTTCACGGTCGCGTGCGGGACCGCCATGCTCGACGAGGTGACGTTGAGATAGACGAGCTCGTAGCGGTCGCGGACGCCGTGGCCCCGGACCGACTCCTCGGCGATCAGCGCGATGAGATCCTCGTCGTAGACGTTCTTCTTCGCGTCGGCGAGCGCCTTGAAGCGCTCGAACGTGCGGTTCATGTCGACGTCGGTCAGATCGAGGCCGAGCTCGCGAAGGCGTGCGACGAACGCGTGGCGACCCGAGTGCTTCCCGAGGACGAGTCGGTTCGAGTCGAGGCCGACGGTCTCGGGCTTCATGATCTCGTAGTTGAGGCGATTCTTCAGCACGCCGTCCTGGTGGATGCCGGCCTCGTGCGCGAAGGCGTTGTCGCCGACGATCGGCTTGTTGATCGGGATCGGGATGCCGGTGATCTGCGCGAGGAGGCGGCTCGTCGGGTAGATCTGCTCGGTCGTGATGCCGGTGTCGACGCCGAGCCGCTCGCGGCGCGTCTTGATCGCCATCACGACTTCTTCCATCGACGTGTTGCCGGCGCGCTCGCCGATGCCGTTCACCGTGCACTCGATCTGGCGCGCGCCGTTCTGGACGGCGGCGAGCGAGTTCGCGACCGCCATGCCGAGGTCGTTGTGGCAGTGCGCGCTCCAGATGACGTCCTTCCCGCCGGGAACCCGCTCGCGGAGCGTCCGGAAGAGCGCGCCGTACTCCTCGGGGAGCGCGTAGCCGGTCGTGTCCGGGACGTTGATCGTGCGGGCGCCCGCCTCGATGACGGCCGTGAAGACCTCGATGAGATACTCCGGGTCGCTCCGCGACGCGTCCTCGGCCGAGAACTCGATGTAGTCGACGTGCTTTTTCGCCCGCTGAACCGCCCACACGGCCGCGTCGAGCACATCCTTCCGGCTCATCATGAGCTTGTGCTTCAGGTGGATGTCGGACGTCGCGATGAAGATGTGGACCCCGGGGCGCTTCGCGCGCTCGACGGCGCGGATGGCGCGGTCGACGTCCTGCTCGCGCGTCCGCGCGAGCGAGAGGACGATCGGCTTCGTCACCGTCTCGGCGACCCGGCGCACGGACTCGTAGTCCCCCTCGGACGACGCGGCGAAGCCCGCTTCGATCACGTCGACGCCCAGGTGCTCCAGCTGGCGCGCGATCGCGAGCTTCTCCTCGACGTTCATGGTCGCGCCCGGGGACTGCTCCCCGTCGCGAAGGGTGGTGTCGAAGATCTGTACCCGGTCCATCGTCCGTCTCCTTTACGCCAGCTCGTCCCGCGAAAACACCTGGGGCCACGAACCGTCCGGCCCGTGGCCCCAGAAACAAAAAAGCCACGGGGGGAGCGGCCCGCCCGTGGCATCCTCTCGGGAGGTTTCGGGACTTGCCCTACACTCCTCCAAGGGCCACGAGCGGGCGTCGCAGCAGCAGGCCCAGGCCCGGAAGGAGTGCGAGGACGTGAATCATCGTGTTCGAGCGATTACCGGTGCTGCGCGGGCTTGTCAAGGTTGACGGCGCGCACCGGCGGAACCGGAGGGCTCGAGGCGATCTGCTCCGGCGGCGGCCGGTTCGCGAGCCTCCGGAACGCGAGCGCGATCGGGCCCGAGAGCGCGTAGCCGCCCATGACCAGGAACAGCACGACCTCGGGCTGCGCGATCGCCACGTAGATGAGCAGGATCAGCCCGAGCAGCACGGAGAACGGGTGGCGGTGGTGGAAGCGGATCTCCTTGAACGAGTAGTAGCGGACCTCGCTCACCATGAGACCCGCGACCGCGTAGATCACGAGCAGCATCATGAGGTCCTTGCGGAGAACCCCGCCGTCGCCGCCGAACCACCAGTAGTACAGGAGCACCGTCGCGGCGATCACGTCCGCCGCGGCCGGGATCGGCAGCCCGATGAAGTGGCGCTTCTCGGCCGACGCGATCTGCACGTTGAAGCGCGCGAGGCGGAGCGCGCCGCACGTCACGTAGAGCGAGCCGGCGAGCCAGCCCCATCGTCCCCACGGGCGGAGCGCCCACTGGTAGACGAGGATGCCGGGCGCGACGCCGAACGCGACCAGGTCCGCGAGCGAGTCGTACTGGATGCCGAACGAGCTGGTCGAGCGCGTGAGCCGCGCGACCCGGCCGTCGAGGACGTCGCAGAGCTGGGCCACGAGGATCATGACGGCAGCGAGCCAGTACTGCTCGTTGAGCGTCGCGATGATCGAGTAGAAGCCGCTGAAGAGGCCCGCCGACGTGAAGAGGTTCGGCAGAATGTAGACGCCCTTCCGGAGCGGCGGGATGCGACGCCGGCGGCGCACGACCGGATAGATGGTGGGGTCCATCAGGCAGTCACCTCCGCGACGACCGACGTGCCGGCATGGACGCGATCGCCGAGGCGCACGCGCGGGACGACGCCCGCCGGCAGGAAGAGGTCGACGCGCGACCCGAACATGATCATCCCGAAGCGTGCCCCCCGCTCGACGCGATCCCCGGGGGCGATCCGGCAGACGATCCGCCGCGCGAGCGCGCCGGCGATCTGGACGAGGACGTACCGCTTTCCACCGGCGTCGAGAATCACCGCATTCCGCTCGTTGTCGAGGGACGCCTTGTCGGCGAAAGCGGCGCGAAACTTCCCGGCTGTGTGCTCCACGTGCTCCACGCTACCGGAGACCGGGTTGCGATTCACGTGCACGTCGAGGGGCGACATGAAGATGCTGATCCGCGTCGCGGGCCCGCCGAGGGGCCGGACGTCGGCCTCCGGCACCACCGCCACGACCCGGCCGTCGGCGGGAGAAACCACCAGCCGGTCCCCGGGTGGCGGTGTCCGCTCGGGGTCACGAAAGAAGTAGAGGCAGAACGCGACGCCGACGACGAGCGGGAGGATCGACGCCGGATGACCGGCCAGCGTCCCGACCACCGCCACGAGCCCGAGCACGCCGGCGGCCATACCGATGACGGGCCAGCCTTCTCGCGCGATCGAGACGGCCGGACTCCCCTCAGTTGCGGGAACGGTCGACGAGCCGTTCCGAAGCGAGCCACGGCATGAGGCCGCGGAGCTTGGCGCCGACGTCCTCGACCGCGTGCTTCGCGGCTTCCTTCCGGAGCTCCCGGAAGTGCGGCAGCCCGCAGCGGTACTCGGTGATCCACTCGTCGGCGAACTTGCCCGACTGGATGTCGGCGAGGAGGTTCTTCATCGCCTTCCGCGTCTCGTCGCCGATCACGCGCTTCCCGCGCGTCATGTCGCCGTACTCGGCCGTGTTGCTGATCGAGTAGCGCATGTTCGCGATGCCGCCCTCGTAGATGAGGTCGACGATCAGCTTCACCTCGTGGAGGCACTCGAAGTACGCCATCTCCGGCGAGTAGCCGGCTTCGACGAGCGTCTCGAACCCGGCGCGGATGAGCTCCGTGAGCCCACCGCAGAGGACCGCCTGCTCGCCGAAGAGATCGGTCTCGGTCTCTTCCTTGAAGCTCGTCTCGAGAACGCCGGCGCGCGTGCCGCCGATCGCCTTCGCGTAGGCGAGGCCGACCTGCTTCGTGTCGCCGCTCGGGTCCTGCGCGATCGCGAGCAGACACGGCACGCCGCGACCCTTCTGGTACTCGCTGCGGACGAGGTGGCCGGGGCCCTTCGGCGCGACCATGAACACGTTCACGTCGGCGGGCGGGACGATCTTCTTGTAGTGGATGTTGAAGCCGTGTCCGAAGGCCAGGTACTTGCCCTTCGCGAGCCCGGCCGCGATCTCGTTCTCGTAGATCTCCGACCCCTGCTCGTCCGGCACGAGGATCATGATGACGTCGGCCTCGCGCGCCGCCGTCGCGGTATCGACCACCCGGAGCCCTGCCTTCTCGGCCTTCGGCCGCGACGCGCTGTCGGCGCGGAGCCCGACGCGCACGTCCATCCCGCTGTCCTTCAGGTTGAGGGCGTGGGCGTGCCCCTGGCTCCCGTAGCCGATGATCGCGATCTTCTTGCCGGCGAGCGGCGCCAGGTCGGCGTCGGCCTCGTGGTAGACCTTCATGCGGCACGCTCCTTGTCGGTCCCGTCGACGGTGAGGACCCGCGTCCCGCGGAACATCGCCACCTTGCCGGTCCGGACGATCTCCAGAATGCCGAGCGGCTGGAGGAGCGCGATGAACGCGTTCACCTTCTCGTCCGCACCGGTGATCTCGACGATGTACGACTCGCGCGACACGTCGACGATGCGCGCGCGGAAGACGTCGACGATGCTCGCGACCTCGCCGCGCGTCCGCTCGTCGGCGGCGACCTTGATGAGCACGAGCTCGCGCTCGACGTGCTCGGTCTCCGTGAAGTCGCCGACCCGGATGACGCAGATCAGCTTGTTCAGCTGCTTCTCGATCTGCTCGACGACCTGATCGTCGCCGCGCGTGACGAGGGTGATGCGCGACACCGTCGGATCGAGCGTCTCGGCGACCGACAGGCTCTCGATGTTGAACCCCCGCCCGCTGAACAGCCCGGCGACGCGCGCGAGCACGCCGAACTCGTTCTCGACCAGGACGGAGATCAGGTGGCGCATCGCTCAGTGCGCCCGGTAGCGCGCGAGGATCTCCATGATCTTGTCCTTGCCGGCGAGCTTCAGCTTCTGCAGACGTTTCTTCTCGACCTCTTCTTCGGGCGTCAGATAGAGCTTCTGCTGGAACGTTCCCAGGCGCCGCTCCAAGTCGAGGTGCTCCTCGTAGTACTGACGGAGCTCCGGCTCTCGCTCGAGCAGGGTCTGGATCAGCGTCTCGTCCTTTTCTTCCATGCCTCTCCCCCGAGCTCAGCGGAAGTCGGACCTTAATATGTCCGAAAACGGGCTGTCAACGTGACCTCGGCAGCGCGGCGTCCGGCGCACGAACGTAGACCGGCTCGAGGGCGCCGGCATCGTCGACGTCACCGGCGGCGAGGCGACGGAATCCGAGCTGGGCGATCACGCCGCCGCGCGGCGGGTGGTCCGCGAAGGCGCGGATCGTCACGCCCGGCACACGGAGCTCCGGATAGACGTCGGTCGCATCGCCGACGACGACGCACGACGGCGGCAGCCGCGCGGCGAGCGCTGCCGGCGCGAGCGCGAGGTCGGGCGTCACCCGCTCGAGCCCCGCCGGCGTGACCGCAAAGAGCGCGGCATAGACCTCGCGCTTGCGCGCGTCGAGCGCGGCGCACACGGTTTCTCCGGCCGACGCGTTCGCCATGCACGCGAGCGCCTCGAGCGTCGGAACGCCGACGATCGGGATCCCGCCCGCGAACGCGAGCCCCTTCGCGAGCGCCAGCCCGACGCGGAGGCCCGTGAACGATCCCGGACCGATCGACACGGCGATCCCACCGACGTTGTCGAACACGAGCCCAGCGCGCGCCAGCACCTCGTCGACGAGAAGCGGCAGCGACGCACTGTGCGAGCGCGACTCGCGGTCCACGTGCTCGGCGAGCACCCGGTCGTCGCGGGTGATTCCGACCGCCGCCGTCCAGGTCGCGGTGTCGATTCCAAGTACGATCGCGCGACCCAAGCCTTCTCGGGTCGCGGAACGGACGCGAGAGTGTTCCGTCGGGGTCACGCGCGGCCGTCATGCCGCCGCTGGCAGAGCCAGCGCGGCATCCGCGGTACGCGCGCCGCGACGATTTCGCATCCGGACGCGAAGCGCCTTCTCCCGAGCGTACCCGGCATGCCGCGCTGGCTCTGCCAGCCGCGGCACGTCGCTCGCGCGTCGTACTGCCGCGTCACGCTCGCTTCCGCTCCCGCCCCGAGACATGGGTCTCGGGGCGCAGTACTAGCCCTGCACCAGCCGATGGATGTCGTTGTAGAAGACGAACACCATCAGGGTGATGAGCAGCAGGAGCCCGACCTGCTGCGCGATCTCGCGATGCCGCTGCCGGAGCGGACGTCGGAGCAGGCCTTCGACGGTGAAGAACGCGAGGTGGCCGCCGTCGAGCGCCGGGATCGGGAGCAGGTTCAGCACGGCGAGGTTGACCGAGAGGAAGGCGAGCATGCTGAGGAAGTAGCGCGCACCCGCGCGCGCCTGCTGGCCGGCGGCGCGCGCGATCGCGATGGGCCCGCCGAGCTCGCGGAGCGGGACGCGCCCCTGGAACATGAGCACGAGCCCCTTCACGACGACCGCGGACGCCGTCCACGTCTGCTCGGCCGCCATGCCGACGGCCTTGATCGGCCCGACGGGCGACCAGTCGTGCGACGCCTCGATGCCGATTCGGTACACGTTGCCGGCGGACTCGCCGAAGATCGTCCGGTTCTCGCGAAGCGCGGGCGTGATCTCGAGCGGGAACTGCGAGCCGTCGCGCTCGACCGTGAGGCGGAGCCGCTCGCCGTTCGACGCGACGATCGTCTTCGAGAGCTCCTCCCACGTCGGGATCGCCTTGTCGTTGACGGCGAGGATCCGGTCGCCGGGCTTGAGGCCCGCGGCCTCCGCCGGGAGGCCGGGCGACACGCCGCCGACCCGCGGCTCGTTCGACGGGAGCTCGACGCCGACCGCGACGAAGAGCACCGCGTAGACGACGAACGCGAAGACGAAGTTCATCGCGGGGCCCGCAAAGACGATCGCCCCGCGGCGGCCGACCGGCTGCGTCGAGAACGCGCGCTCGGGATTCGCCCGCGCCTCTTCCTCGTCCTCCTCCCCGAGCATCTTTACGTAGCCGCCCATCGGGACGGCGGACAGCGCGTACTCGGTCTCGCCGCGACGCCAGGCGAAGAGCACCGGGCCGAAGCCGATCGAGAAGCGCTGCACGAGGACGCCGAGCCACTTGGCGACGGCGAAGTGGCCGAGCTCGTGGACGAAGACGAGGACACCGAGCGCGACCGCGAAGGAGAGGAGCGTGAAGCCGAATGAACCGACGTTCATGGGCACCTGCATTCAGGCCCGCGGCAGCACGGCGTAGTAGTACGCGAACACCACGGGGAAGAGAAGACTGTCCAGACGGTCCAGGATGCCACCGTGCCCCGGTATAATCCAGCCGGAATCTTTGGCCCCGAAGGCCCGCTTGAGTGCCGACTCGCAGAGGTCGCCGAGCTGCGCGAGGACGGCGATCGCGACCGCGAGCAGGAGCGCCTCCGCCCCGCCGAGCGCCTGGAAGAAGACCATTCGACACACCGTGGCGATGAACATGGCGCCGCCGACCGCACCGATCGCGCCCTCGATCGTCTTGCTCGGGCTGATCGATGGCGCGAGCGGGTGGCGTCCGAGGAACCGACCGGCGAAATAGCCTCCCGAGTCGGACCCCATCGCGACGAAGACCGTGAACAGCACGCGCCGCCAGCCGTCGTCGCCGGCGCGCAGCAGGACGAAGTGCGGCGTGAAGAAGCCCGCATAGAGGACGCCGAGGAGCGAGAGGCCGAGGCGGTGCGTCGCGCCCTGCAGATCGGTGGGCCGGGCGAGCGGGAACACGAGGCCGGTGATCACGGCGAGCGAGAGCCCCGCGCCCCAGATCTCCGGTCGCCGCGACGCGACGCCGGTCGCGACGACGAGCCCCCAGACGAGGCCCGCCGTCCGCTCGATCGGATGCTCCGGCAGCGCCATGCTGAAGTATTCGAACAGCGCGGCGGCGGCGACCGCCATGATGAACCCCGCGAACAGCGGCTGCGGAAGGAACCGGGTGATCAGCCACAACGCCGGAATGGCGATAGCAGCCGTCGCCAGTCGAGTCCGCAGCATTTATGCGCGACCCAAGGCGTCTTGGGTCGCGGGACGGACGGGAGAGTGTCCCGCCCCGCTCCCGCGCGACCGTCGTGCCGCGGCGGGCAGAGCCAGCGCGGTATGCGTGGTGCGCCCGAGGAGAACGAATTCCCGCTCGGATTTAGGTCGCGAATCCGAAGCATCACCGCGCGCGTGCCCCGTATGCCGCGCTGGCTCTGCCCGCCGCGGCATGCCGGTCGCGCGTGACGGAGGCGGAGCACTCTCGCCTCCGTCTCGCGCCCCAAGAAGTCTTGGGGCGCGTTTCAGCCGCGGCATGTCGGTCGCGCGTTGACCTGCCGTTTCACGCTCGCGTCCGGTCCGACCCGAGACATGGGTCTCGGGTCGCTAGTTCGCAGCGCGGAGCCTCTCGACCTGCTCGGACGTGAGACCGAAGCGCCGGTGGCGCTGCTGGAAGAAGGCGAGCGCCTGGAGGAATTCGCGCTCGCGGAAGTCGGGCCAGAGCGTCTCGGTCACGTACATCTCGGTGTACGCGAGCTGCCAGAGGAAGAAGTTGCTGAGCCGCATCTCGCCGCTCGTGCGGATCAGCAGGTCGGGATCGGGGATCCCGTTCGTCCCGAGGTGTTTCGCGACCGTGCCGGCGGTCACCTGCTTCGGGTCGAGCTCGCCCTTGCGGACGCGTCGCGCGATCGCCCGCGCCGCCCGCGCGATCTCCTCCCGTCCGCCGTAGCTGACGGCGAGGATGACCGTCATGCCGCGGTTGCGCTTCGTCGCCTCGATGGTGGCGCGGAGCGCGTCGCGCACCGGCGGCGGCAGGCGGCGGAGGCTCCCGACCGCGAGCAGGCGGATCTGATGCTTCATCATCTTGCCGAGCTCGGTCGCGAGGTAGCGCCGGAGCAGCGACATGAGCCCGTCGACCTCGCGCGGCGGCCGGCGCCAGTTCTCGGTCGAGAACGCGTAGAGCGAGAGATAGCGGATGCCGATCCGCCGGCTCGCCTCGACGACTGCGCGCACCGACTCCTTCCCGACCCGGTGGCCGTGGAGGCGCGACAGGCCGCGCTGCTCCGCCCAGCGACCGTTGCCGTCCATGATGACGGCGACGTGTTTCGGCAGACGAGACGGATCGATCTCCACCATCAGACCGCCATGATCTCTTCTTCCTTGGTCTTGAGCGTCTTCTCGACGCGCTCGACGTAGTCCTTGGTGAGGGCTTCGATCTTCTCGCTCGCGTGGCGCCGGTCGTCCTCCGTGATCTCCTTCTCCTTCTCGTATTCCTTCAGCATCTCGAGGGAGTCCCGGCGGTGGGTCCGGACCGACACGCGATAGTCTTCGGCCAGTTTGCGGATGTGCTTGACCAGTTCCTTCCGGCGCTCCTCGGTGAGCGCCGGGATGGGGACCCGGATGAGCTTCCCGTCGTTCAGAGGGTTCAGCCCGAGGTCGGCGCTCTGGATCGCCTTCTCGACCGCGCCCATGACGCTCTTGTCGTAGGGCTGGACGACGAGCAGCGTCGGCTCCGGCGCCGACAGCGTCGCCAGCTGGTTCAGCGGCGTCTTCGTGCCGTAGTAGTCGACGGTGATCCCCTCGAGGAGCGCCGTCGACGCGCGCCCGGTCCGCACGTGCGACAGCTCCTTCTTGAAGGCCGCGATCACCTTCTCCATCTCCCGCTTCGTGCTCTCGAGAACGTCGGCCTCGGGCGTCATGCGTGTCCCCCGTGGACGAGCGTGCCGATGCGGACACCGGCGACGGCCTTCTTGATGTTCCCCGGCTGCATCAGGTTGAACACCAGGATCGGCAGCCGGTTGTCCATGCAGAGCGAGATCGCGGTCGCGTCCATGACCTGGAGCTGACGGTTCAGGACGTCGATGTAGGTGAGCTCCTCGAAGCGGACCGCGCCGGGGTACTTGAGCGGGTCCTTGTCGAAGACGCCGTCGACGCGCGTCGCCTTGAAGATGACCTGCGCGCCGATCTCCATGGCGCGGAGGCTCGCCGCCGTGTCGGTCGTGAAGAACGGGTTCCCCGTGCCGGCGGCGAAGATCACGACCCGTCCCTTCTCGAGGTGGCGCGCGGCGCGGCGGCGGATGTACGGCTCCGCGACTTCCTGCATCTCGATCGCGGACAGGACGCGGGTGGGCACCCCGAGCTTCTCGAGCGCGTCCTGGAGGGCGAGCGCGTTGATGACGGTCGCGAGCATGCCCATGTAGTCGGCGGTCGCGCGGTCGACGCCGTGGGCACTCGCCGCGACGCCGCGAAAGATGTTGCCGCCGCCGATCACGAGCGCGAGCTCGCACCCGACGGCGTGGACGTCCTTCAGCTCCTCCGCGAAGGCGGCGAGCACGGTCGGATCGATGCCATAGCCGGCCGAACCGGCCAGGGCCTCCCCGCTGATCTTGAGGAGGACGCGGCGGTAGCGCGTCGCGCCGGCGCTGTCCGGCGCGGGCTCAGGCTCCGGCTGCGCCTCCAGCGGGGCTCTCCTTGCTCGCCGTCTCGCCGAGCTGGAAGCGGGCGAATCGCCGAACCGCCACGTTGACCCCAAACCGCACGACCGCCTCCTTTACGATCTCCTCCACCGTGCGGTCGCTCTGCTTGATGAAGGGCTGCTCCAGGAGGCACGTGTCCTTGTAGAAGCGCTCGACCTGCCCCTCGACGATCCGGTCGATGACCTTCTCGGGCTTGCCCGACTGCCGCGCCTGGACGCGGTAGATCTCGCGCTCGGACTCGATCTCGCCCGCGGGCACCTCGTCGCGGCTCACCCAGCGCGGGGCGGCCGCCGCGACCTGCATCGCGAGGTCCTTCACGAGCTGCTGGAACTCGGCGGTCTTCGCGACGAAATCGGTCTCGCAGTTGACCTCGATCAGGACGCCGATCTTGCCGCCGGGGTGGATGTACGCCCCGATCGAGCCGTCGGTCGCCGCGCGCGTCGCCTTCTTCGCGGCCTTGGCGAGCCCGCGCTCGCGGAGGAGCCGGACCGCCTTCTCGACGTCGCCCTCGGCCTCGCCGAGCGCCTTCTGACAGTCGAGGAGGCCGGCGCCGGTCTTCTCGCGCAGCTCCTTGACGAGCCCGAGCCCCATCCTCTACCGGGCCTCCGCTTCCGCGACGTCCTCGATCGGATGCCCGACGCCGGCGGCACCGTTGCCGCTCGCCTCGGGTTCCTGCCCGGCGCCGCGCTGGCGCTCCTCGTAGACGTTCCGGCCCTCGATCACCGCCTCGGCGATCGCGGCGCAGAAGAGCCGGATCGCGCGGATCGCGTCGTCGTTCCCGGGAATCTTGTAGTCGATGAGATCTGGATCGCAGTTCGTGTCGACCACGGCGACGACCGGAATGCCGAGCTTGTTCGCCTCTTTGACGGCGATCTCCTCCTTCTTCGGATCGATCACGAAGAGGGCGTCGGGGAGCTTTCGGAGGCCCTTGATGCCGCCGAGCGACGAGAGGAGCTTCTCGCGCTCGTGCCGCATGCCCTGAAGCTCCTTCTTCGTGAGCGCGTCGGCGACCTGCGGGTCGTCGAGCATCTCGTCGAGCTTCTTCAGGCGGTCGATCGACTGCTTGATCGTCTGGAAGTTCGTGAGCATGCCGCCGAGCCACCGCGTGTTCACGTAGAACGCGCCGCAGCGTTCGGCCTCCTCGCGGATGGCGTCCTGCGCCTGTTTCTTCGTCCCGACGAAGAGCGTCTGCCCGCCCTGCGCGACGAGATCGCGCACGAAGTTGTACGCGTCGCGGAAGAGCTTCACGGTCTGCTGGAGGTCGATGATGTAGATGCCGTTGCGCGCGCCGAAGATGTACGGCTTCATCTTCGGGTTCCAGCGGCTCGTCTGGTGCCCGAAGTGCACCCCCGCCTCGAGCAGGTTCTTCATCGTCACATCAGTCATAGGTACTCCTTGCTCCATGCCTCCTTTCCCCCCGGCGAGCGAAAACCGGGCCCATACCAGAAAGCGCCGTGCGCACGCAATTAGGCGTCGCCGACGTCACTGGCTCATCGAGTCCATGAACTCCTGGTTCGACTTGGTGCCCTTGATCTTGTCGTGCAGGAATTCCATCGCCTCGACCGTGTTCAGCTGCGAGAGGAGCTTGCGGAGGATCCAGACGCGGTTCAGCACGTCACGTGGGATGAGTAGCTCTTCTTTTCGCGTCCCGGACCGTGCCACGTCCATCGCCGGGAACATGCGCTTGTCCATCAGACGGCGGTCGAGGTGGATCTCCATGTTGCCGGTGCCCTTGAACTCCTCGAAGATCACCTCGTCCATGCGGCTGCCGGTGTCGACGAGCGCCGTGCCCATGATCGTGAGGCTGCCGCCGTCCTCGATGTTGCGGGCGGCGCCGAAGAACTTCTTCGGGCCGCGGAGCGCGTTCGAGTCGACGCCGCCCGAGAGAATCTTCCCGCTCGGCGGCACGACGGAGTTGTAGGCGCGCGCCAGCCGCGTGATCGAGTCGAGGAGGACGACGACGTCCTTCCCGTGCTCGACGAGGCGCTTCGCCTTCTCGATCACCATCTCGGCGACCTGGACGTGCCGCGTCGCCGGCTCGTCGAAGGTGGAGCTCACGACCTCGCCCTTCACCGAGCGCTGCATGTCGGTCACCTCCTCGGGCCGCTCGTCGATGAGCAGCACGATGAGGACGACGTTCGGGTGGTTCGCGGTGATGCCGTGTGCGATGTTCTGGAGCATCATCGTCTTGCCGGTGCGCGGCGCCGCGACGATGAGCCCGCGCTGCCCTTTGCCGATCGGCGTCAGCAGATCGATGATGCGCGTCGTGAACTCGCCGGGATCGAACTCGAGGCGGAGATGCTCGTCGGGATAGAGCGGCGTCAGGTTGTCGAAGAGGATCTTTTCGCGCGCCTTCTCCGGCTCCTCGAAGTTGATCGTCTCGACCTTCAAGAGCGCGAAGTAGCGCTCGCCCTCTTTCGGCGGACGGATCTGTCCGGCGACGACGTCGCCGGTGCGCAGGTTGAAGCGGCGGATCTGACTCGGCGAGACGTAGATGTCGTCGGGCCCCGGGAGATAGTTGTAGTCGGGCGCCCGGAGGAAGCCGAACCCGTCGGGAAGTATCTCGAGGACGCCTTCGCCCGAGACGAAGCCGTTCTGCTCGGTCTGCGCCTGCAGGATCGAGAAGATCAGCTCCTGCTTCCGCAGCGCCGCCGCACCCTCGATGTTCATGTCCTTGGCGATGGCCGCGAGGTCGCCGATCTTCTTGTCCTTCAGCGCCTTGAGATTGAGTACGCTCGGCTCCTCCGGCTGCGCGACCTCCGCCTTGGCGGCGCGCGCGCGGGTCCCCGGGTCCCCTGCTGGCCTCTCCCTCGTGCTCATCGATGTCCTTCGCTCCCGCTCACGGGACGACTCGCCGCCTGGCGGCGGCTCGTATGTGGGTCGCGGTGGGTCTACGCCGGCTCACGCAGAACCGACGGGATATGGCGCAGAAAGAACGGCAACCTCTCTTTTCGGGGGGTCTCCGGGCAGTGACGGATGCGGATGACACTAGGCAATCGTCGCCGGAGTGTCAAGCGGAATGGGGCGATTTCCTCGTTCTGGCGCCGGCTTGGCGCAGCGACACGAGGAGTTCCTGCATGTCCCCGGGAAGCGGCGCACGCACGATCGTCCGCGTCCCGGTGTCGGGGTGCGCGAACCGGATCTCCGCCGCGTGAAGCGCCTGCCGCGCGAACCGGATCGCCGCCGCGCCCCGTCCCGCACGGCGCGCGCCGTAGACCCGATCGCCGACGATCGGGTGCCCGATCGCCGCGAGATGGACACGGAGCTGATGGGTGCGGCCGGTCTCGGGCGCGAGACGGACGACGGTCGCACCCGGCAGCCGTTCGACGACCGTCCAGCGGGTGATCGCCGCACGCCGTCGCACGCCGTGGACGCTCATGCGTTTTCGCTCGCGCGGATGTCGCCCGATCGGACGATCGACGGTACCGCTCGCTCCCGGCAGCGTGCCGTACACGACGGCGAGATACACCTTCCCGATCGTCCGCTCGCGGAACTGCCGGGCGAGCGCCTCGAGCGCGGCCGGCGTGCGCGCGACGAGGAGGACGCCGGACGTATCGCGATCGAGGCGGTGCACGATGCCGGGTCGCACGGCGTCGCCGACGCCCGCGAGTTTGCCGAGCCGATGGAGGAGCGCGTTCACGAGCGTCCCGCGGCGCGCGCCGGGTGCGGGGTGGACCACCATCCCCGGCGGCTTGTCGATGGCGACGACGTGCGCGTCCTCGTAGAGGACCCGCAGCGGGACCGGCTCCGGCTCGATCGCGAGCGGCTCGGGCGCTGGGACGTCGACGGCGAGGCGCGCGCCGGCGCGCACGAGATGCGAGCTCTTCCGCGCGACGCCGTCGACCCGTACGAGGCCCGCGTCGATCAGGTGCTTCGCCTGCGAGCGCGTGCGGACGTCCGGGACGGTCGCGAGAAACCGGTCGAGACGCTCGCCGTCGGCGGTCGCCGGCACGACGACCTCGATCCGCACGCGTCACTCGCCGCGGGAGCGCGCGAGGAGCTCGCGCGCGCGCGTCACGTCGGCGGCGATCGCGGCCCGGAGCGCGTCGGGACCGCTGAACGCCATCTCGCCGCGCAGGCGCTCGACGACGTCGACGACGAGCCAGGCACGGTACAGGTCGCCCGTGAAGTCGAGCAGATGGACCTCGACCGTCCGGCGCCGGCCGCCGAACGTGGGTCGGATCCCGATGTTCAGCACGCCGTCGTGTCGTCGTCCGGCGACGTCCGCCGTCACGGCGTAGACGCCGTCGGCGGGAAGGAGGAGGCGGCGCCGGAGGTGGAGGTTCGCGGTCGGGAAGCCGAGCGTCCGTCCGCGCCGGTCGCCGACGACCACCCGTCCGCGGAGCGTGTACGGGCGGCCGAGGAGCGCGCGCGCCCCGCGCACGTCGCCGGCTTCGATCAGCGCCCGGAGTCGGGTGCTGCTGACGCGCTCGCCGTCGGCTGCGGCGACGGGTCCGACGACGTCGACCCCGAAGCCGAGCCGCTCGCCGAGCGCGCGGAGCACGGCGGACGAGCCCGCGCGTCCGCGCCCGAAGCTCACGTTGTCTCCGACGACGACGCCCGCAACGTCGACGTCGCGGAGCAGGAAATCGCGCACGAACGCCTCGGGGTCGAGTGCGGCGAAGGCGCGCGTGAAGCGCTGGAGGACGATGACGTTGACGTCGAGTCCCCGCAGCGTCACGAGTCGGTCGTGGAGCGTCTGGATGTGGAGCGGCGCCCGCTCCGGCGCGAGGACCTCGATCGGGTGCGGCTCGAACGTCAGCACGACCGTCCGCGCCGCGAGCGCGCGCGCCTTGGCGACGGCCGTGCGGACGATCGCCTGATGCCCGAGGTGCACGCCGTCGAAATTGCCGAGCGTCACGACGCTCTTCGGCAGTCGGGTGGGCCGGTGGGCCAGATGACGGACGATCCGCATCGCCGGCGCCTCATATATATGAGGGCCGGAGCCCATTGAAGGTTGGCCCGGGCCGCGAAACCACGCGGCCCGGCGGCTAATTCTCTAGCTCGCTCAGCTTCTGCCGCGCGCGCGTCGCTTCCTCGGAGCCGGGATAGTCGCGGATGAGCTTCGAGAACGCGAGCCGGGCGTCGGGCGAGTCGCCCATCGAGACGAAGAGGTTCCCCTGGGCCCAGAGCGCGGCGGGCGCCTTGTCGCCCTTCGGATAGCGGGTCACGACGTCGTAGAACTTGGAGATCGCCTGGTTCTGATCGCCCTTCAGCGAATAGCAGCGCGCCGCCCAGTAGAGCGCGTTGTCGGCGAGCTGCGACTCCTTGTGGTTCGCCGCGAAGCTGTTGAGCTGCGGCACGACGCGCGCGCAGTCCTGTCGCGCGAGCCCGTCGAGGAGCCCCAGGTACTCCCCGCGCTCCGGGACGTTCAGCGTGCCGGCGACGGCTTGCTCCCGGGCGACCTCGCGTCGCCACGGATCGTCTTCGGCGGCCGCGGGCGGTGCGGCCGGGGCCGTGGGTCGCGACGCAACGGACGGGATCGTCGTCGGCGGGGCGGCTGCGGCGGGCGCCGCGGGCACCTCCTCACCGGGCTCGGCTGGCGGCGTCTTCCCGCTCGCGCGCTCGAGCTCGGCGAGCCGCGCCTCGAGCTCGGCCACGCGATCGTCGCCGCCGCCACCGCCGCCGGCCCGTCGCGGCCCATGGCTCTCCTCGACGTCGGCGCGGAGACGCTCGAGCTCCTTCTGGACCTCCTGGATCTGGCGCCGCTGGTCCTTCAGGATGCTGCGGACCTCGCGGTCCTGCTGCGCCAGCTCGGCGTGCGTCGCGCAGCCGGCGAGAGCGACCGCGAGGACGAGCCCGACGCGGCTCACTGGCCGAGGATCACGGCGTGGACGCGGCGGTTGCGGGCCCAGCAGGTCTCGTTCTCCTCGTGACAGAGGGGGAGCTCCTTGCCGTAGCTGATCGTCGAGATGCGCTCGGCGGCGATGCCTTGCCCGACGAGATAGTCCTTGACGGCCTTCGCGCGCTTCGCGCCGAGGGCCAGATTGTACTCGATCGTGCCGCGGCTGTCGCAGTGGCCTTCGAGCTCGACCTTCGCGCGCGCGTTGTCGCGGAGCCAGGTCGTGTTCCGCGCGAGCACGTCGCGCGCTTCGCTGCCGACCTCGTAGCTGTCGTAGCCGAAGTGAACGTCCTGGAGGATGCCGTTCTCTTCGGGGCCGAGACCGCGCTTCGCGCGCTCGAGGCTCGAGCCGGTGCCGGCGAGCCCTTCCTCGCCGAGCCCGCCGGCGGCATTCGCACCGCCCTCGCCCGGCTTCGGACCCTTCTTCTTGCACGCACCGGCGAGCGGCAGGATCAGGAGGATGGCCAGCGCCACCCGCGACGTCGACGAGACTCTCATGCCCACCACCTTCCGCCTGCGCAGCGGTCGCGTACGCTCATTCCAGCCGCGGCGACCAGGCGGGCGAAGTATCATCCCCCGCCCCACGGGTCAATTGTTTCTGGGTCTTTCCGTCGCGATCCGCGAGGAAAAGATGCGCGTGCCCGCCGGCGCGCGTCGACGAGAAGACGAGGTAGCGACCGTCGGGCGCCCACGACGGGTTCTCGTTGCTGCCCGCCGACGTGATGGTGTCCGCGCCGCTCCCGTCCGCGCCGGCGACGACGATCTGGAAGCCGCCGCCCGCGCGCGTCGCCCACGCCAGCCGATCGCCCTTCGGCGACCAGGCCGGCGAGGTATTGTAGTTCCCGGACGTCGACACGCGCCGGAGCCCGCCGCCGTCGACGTCCATGACGTAGATCTGCGGCGAGCCGGCGCGTCCCGAGCAGAACGCGAAGCGCCGGCCGTCGGGCGCCCACACCGGCGAGACGTCGATCGCCCAATGATCGGTGAGCTTCTTCAGCACGGTGCCGGCGCGGTCGAGGAGGTAGATGTTCGAGTCGCCGCCGTCGTCGCGCGTCACGAGGAGCTTCGAGCCGTCGGGCGACCACGCGCCGTCGAGGATGACGCTCCGGCCGGGGACGAGGCGCGTCACCTGGCGCGTCGGGAGGTCGACGGAGAAGAGATGCTGGAAGTGCTCGCGGTACGAGACGAAGAGGATCGACCGCGCGTCGGGACGCCAGCGCGGCGTGACGACCAGCGAGCGCTCGTCGGTGATCCGCACCGGCTCGTCCATGTCGAACGTCCAGCGGTAGACGTCCTTCAGCCGGCCGCTCCGCGTGCTGACGAAGGCGATCGCGGTGTCGAACGGACCGCGCTCGCCGGTCAGGAACTCGAGGATCGCGTCCGCGGTCTTGTGCGCCATGCGCGGCAGATCGGCGCGCGGGCCCGAGTAGCGCTTGCTCGCCTGGGGCACGTCGTGGCGCCCCGGCACGTCGAACAGGCGCACCTCGATCGTGACGGTATCGGCGGCGACGGTGATCCCGCCCTTCACGAGCGCCTGGGCGCCGAGCGCGCCCCAGCCGACGAAGTCGACGTCCGCCGCGGTGATGCCCGAGGTCTGCGGGTCCTCGATGAACGTCTTCGGGTCGACCAGGCGGAAGTAGCCGGAGAGATCGAGGTCGCGCGACAGGACGTCGGCGAAGCGGGCGCCGAGCGCGCCGCCGCTGTCGCCGCCCTGGTTCTTCAGCGGCACGACCGCGATCGCGAACGACTGGCTCCCCGGTCCGAAGATCTGCCCGGTGACGACGGCTCCGGCGAGCGATGCGTGTGCTGTGAGCGCCGCCAGTACGATCGATAGTCTCATCATCCTGCCCCCTGCCCTCCTGTTTCTTCGGAATGGAACTCGATGACGAACTCGCGGAACTCGTTTGCGTAGCGCGCCGGCGGCGGCGGCAGCTTGGTCGTGTGCTGCACCGCCCGCACGGCGGACGCGTCGTACGCCGGATTCCCGGACGGCTGCGCGAGACGGACGTTCGAGACCTCGCCGTCGGGCGCGATCTCGAAGCGCACCGCGGCCACCAGGCCGGGACGCGAGATCACGTTCGTCCACTGGCCTTTGATCGTGTTGATGACGGTCTGTCGATACGCGAGGAACTCGATGCCGACGAGCTGGCCGCCGCCGCCCTTCCCCTCGCCGCCCGCGCCGATCGGTCCCGAGCCCTGATCGGTGCCGCCGACGCCGCCGCCGGCGCGCGAGCGCCAACGCTCGGCGGCGGCGCCGTAGGCGTCGCGTGGCGGTCCCTCGGCGGCGGCGCCGGAGGACTTCGACGCGTCGGGTTTCGCCATCGCGGACTTCGCCTCCGCCTTCGCGGGCTCCGCCGGCTTCGCTGCCGACTTCGGCGGCTCGGGCTTCGCGGGCTCGGCCTTCGGCGGCGACGGCTTTGGCGGCTCCGGCTTCGGCGGCGCCGGCTTCGGTGCCGGCGGTTTCGGCGGCTCCGGTTTCGGGGGCTCCGGTTTCGGCGGTTCGGGTTTGGGCGGCGGCGGCGCCTCGACCTTTGGAGGCTCCGGCTTCGGCGGCTCGACCTTGGCCGGCTCCGGCGGCGGCGGCTCCGGCTTCGCGGGCTCGACCGCCGGCTCCGGCTTCGCCTCGGGCGGCTTCGGGGGTTCGGGCGGTGGCGTCGGCTCCGCCTTCGCGACCTCGGCGGGCTTCTCCTCGGGCGGCGCCGGCGCCGGCTCCGCCTTCGGCTCGGGCGACGGCGGACGCGTCGAGCCGCCGAGGAGGTTCGGCCCCTTCGCGCCGGGCGGGAGTCGTCCGCCGAGCGCGTTCGGATCCGTGATCTCGACGGTGTACGCGACCATCGGCGGCGGCCGATAGCCGCTCCGCTCGCCGGCGACGACCAGCAGCACGACGATCGCCGCGTGGGCGAGCGTCGAGAGGCCGATCATTCGCCCGAAGCGGCCGTCCCGCTCGGGCTCGAGCCGGAACGGACGCGACGCCGGCATCGTTACCGCCGTCGATCGGGCGGCGGCTCGGTCACGAGCCCGACGCGTACGAGCCCGGCGTCGCGCACCGCACCCATGACGCGCATCACCTGCCCGTAGGGGACCGCCTGATCGCCTCGCACGTAGAGCTGCCGGTCGGGCCGCGCCGCCGCGATCGCGCGGAGCTTCGTCGTGAGCTCCTCCGGCGTCATCGCGGTGTCGTTGAGATACAGCCGGCCGTCCTTCGCGACGTTGACGACGAGCTGCTCCTCCTGCCCCGTGAGCGGCGCGGCGGCGACCTTCGGCAGGTCGACCGACACGCCCTGCTGGAGGATCGGCGCCGTCACCATGAAGATGATGAGGAGGACCAGCATGACGTCGACGAGCGGCGTCACGTTGATCTGCGAGATGGAGTCGCTGCCGCCGGAGCCCTGATCGAAGGTCATCGGCTCACTTGCTGAGGAAGTGACGCTCGGCGATGTTCAGAAATTCGGACGCGAAGGTGTCCATCGCCGCGGTCAGCACGCGCACCTGGCGCGCGAAGCGGTTGTACATGACGACCGCGGGGATCGCCGCCGCGAGCCCGACCGCGGTCGCGATCAGCGCTTCCGCGATCCCCGGCGCCACCGCCTGGATGCTCGACGACGTCGTCGCCGAGAGCCCACGGAACGCGGTCATGATCCCCCACACCGTGCCGAAGAGGCCGATGAACGGCGCCGTGCTCGCGGTCGTGGCGAGGAACGTGAGCCCGCGCTCGAGGCCGGTGATCTCCTGCGTCCGCGCTCGCACCATCGCCCGCTGCACGTTCTCGATGCCGCCGAACTCGGTCGCCTCGTCGTTGCCGGGATTCCCGCGTTTCGCCTTGGTGAGCCGCTGCAATTCCTGGTAGCCGGCGCGGAACACCTGCGCAACGGGGCTCTCCTTCAGGTCGCCGGAGGCCGCCTGGATCGTGCCGAGGTTCTTCGCGTCCCAGAAGATCTCCGTGAAGCGGTCCGACTGCCGTCGCGCGCGGCGCATCTCGACGCTCTTCGCGAAGGCGATGCCCCAGCAGCCGATCGAGAACGCGATCAGGATCAGCAGGACGGCGCGGACGACGGGCCCCGAGCCGACGATCATGTCGAGCACGGTGTCCTGATGCGCGGGCAAGGCACCGGGAGCCTGGGCAAACATACCGCCCAGAAGCGTCATCCCCAGACCCAGTAAATCGGGAATCATTCGCGACGCGCCACCCAGCGGCCCCGCTCCACCGACCCGCGGGGAACCTAGCGGACGTCACCACGGGCGTCAAACGAATGACACCTTCTCCTTGACCATGGGGAGGGAACGTGGAATTTTTTTCGTTCCAGGCTGCGCGCTGCTCCGCCGGGCGTGCGCCCCCGCACAAGGAGGCTTCATCCGTGGCGACCATCCGCGTAGGCATCAACGGTTTCGGGCGCATCGGACGGAACGTGTTCCGCGCCTCGCTCGGCGAGAGCGCGCTCGAGTTCGTCGCGGTCAACGACATCACCGACGCCCGCACGCTCGCACATCTCCTGAAGTACGACTCCGTCCACGGCACGCTCCACCAGTCGGTGCGCGCCGAGAAGGACGCGCTCGTCGTCGACGGCAAGACCGTGCGCGTGACGGCGGAGCGCGATCCCGCGAAGCTTCCGTGGAAGCAGCTCGGCGTCGACCTCGTGCTCGAGTGCAGCGGGCTCTTCACCGAGCGCGACAAGGCGGCGAAGCACCTCGAGGCCGGCGCGAAGAAGGTGATCATCTCGGCCCCCGCGAAGAACGCGGACCTGACGATCTGCATGGGCGTCAACGAGAAGAGCTACGATCCCGCGAAGCACACCGTGCTCTCGAACGCGTCGTGCACGACGAACTGCCTGGCACCGCTCGCGAAGGTCCTCCACGAGTCCTTCCGCATCAAGCGCGGCCTCATGACGACGGTCCACTCGTACACGAACGACCAGCGCATCTTGGACCTGCCGCACGAGGACCTCCGCCGCGCGCGGGCCGCCGCGCTGTCGATGATCCCGAGCAGCACGGGCGCCGCGAAGGCGATCGGCCTCGTCCTGCCCGATCTCAACGGCAAGCTCGACGGCATGGCGATCCGCGTGCCGACGCCGAACGTCTCGGTCGTCGAC
>Ga0070741_10007632_pt1 | contig 22253 bp, 21 predicted proteins | sample Coa_R1_4_FD_66440 | JGI IMG/M metagenome (GOLD analysis project Ga0070741, IMG submission 66440) | Surface soil microbial communities from Centralia Pennsylvania, which are recovering from an underground coalmine fire - Coalmine... | ecosystem: Environmental > Terrestrial > Soil > Unclassified ... | reverse complement strand
GACACTCCAGTCGGATCTCGACGCCCGGTCAACTTCTGGTCGCGCGCTGCGAGCCCGCTCACACCTCGTCACCGCTGCGGTAGCGCGCGAACGCGGGCACTGCGAGCGCGAGCAGCGCGACACCGCCGAGGCAGAGCAGCCCACCCGACACGACCGACACCGTCGGCGTGAACGCAGACGCGATGCCGCCGGCCTCGAGATCGCCGATGCGCGGCCCGCCCGTGACGACGAGGATGTGGACCGCGGACATGCGTCCTCGCAGGTCATCGGGCACGGAGAGCTGCAGGATCGTGCTGCGGAAGACGGCCGACACGACGTCCGCACCGCCCGCGACCGCGAGACAGAGCAACGCGAGCAGCAGGCGGTCGCCCGCGAGCCCGAACAGCGTGATGCCCGTGCCCCAGATCGCGACCGCGACGAGCACTGCCAGACCTTGCCTGCGCACGCGGCCGACCCAGCCCGTCGTGAGCGCACCGATGAGCGCACCGGCCGCGGGCGCGGAGAACAGGAGCCCGACGACCGCGTCCCCGCGATGGAACTGCGCGTGAGCGAGGACCGGGAACACCGCGCGCGGCATGCCGAAGATCATCGCGATCAGATCGACGATGAACGTCGACTGCAGCACGCGACGGCCGCGCAGGTAGCGGAACCCCTCGCCGACCGCGCGCAGCCCGGTGTGCGCGACGTCGTGACTCACGACGGGTGGATGCGGCGACATCATCACCGCCGCGACGATCGTCGCGACGAAGCTCGCGGTGTCGATCGCGTACGCGCTCGCGAGACCGAACTGCGCGACGACGACGCCGCCGATCGCGGGTCCCGCGATCAACGCGGTGTTCCACATCGCCTGGTTGAGCGCGAGCGCCTGCGGCAGTTGCTCCGCGGGGACGAGCGTGGGTGTGAGCGCGCTGCGCGTCGACAGCGCGAAGCCGCTCACACCACCGACGACGCCCGCGGCCGCGTAGACGAGCAGGAGCGGCGGGTTGCCGACGACCGCGCCGAGCAACAGGAGGCCCGAGCCGCCCGCCTGCACGACCTGCGAGAGGAGCAGCAGGCGTCGCCGGTCGATGCGGTCGATGAGCGGGCTGCCGAAGATCGAGACCAGCAGGAGCGGTACGAGTTGCGCGATGCCGATGCCGCCGACCGCGAGCGACGAGCCCGTCAGGTTGTAGACCTGGATGTAGAGCGCGACGAGCGTGAACTGCGAGCCGGTCTCGGAGACGATCTCGCCCAGCCAGACGAGCCGGAAGTCGCGCGACGTGCGCAGCGGTGTGACGTCGATGGCGAGCGAACGCACGGCCCGGGTGAGCCGGGCGGTCGGCGCGAGGGCGTCGGCCTCACCGGGCTCGGGCGGGACGGCGACCTCGAGGTCCGGGTCGGGCTGGTCCGGGTCGGGCGGATGCGGATCGCACGGGTCACCTCCGTGATCGTCCGCAGCCATTTCCCGACCATTTCGCTCGACTTTTCGGGGGGACCGGCAGTACATTGACCGCGTCGGCCCGTCGAGCCTACCGACGGGCCCCCCGATCGCCGGCGGGCACGACCGAGCCCGGCACGGCACGACCACGTACGACGCGACCGCCGACACGACGGCCGGCGACAACCCACACGAGAAGCGAGGCGATGACGATGGCAGTCCGCTTGGGTGACGACGCTCCGAACTTCACCGCGGAGACCACCGAGGGGAAGGTGAACCTCTACGACTACCTCGGCAACAGCTGGGGGATGCTGTTCTCGCATCCGAAGGACTTCACGCCCGTCTGCACCACCGAGCTGGGCGCGTTCGCGGCACGCAAGGCGGAGTTCGACGAGCGCGGCGTGAAGCTGATCGGGATCTCGGTCGACCCGCTCGACTCCCACAAGGGCTGGGCGAACGACATCGAGGAGACCCAGGGCGCCAAGCTCAACTACCCGCTGATCGCGGACCCGGACCACGAGGTCGCCGACCTCTACGACATGATCCACCCGAACGCGAACGACACGTTGACCGCGCGCACGGTGTTCATCATCGGTCCGGACAAGAAGGTCAAGCTCATGCTCACGTACCCCGCGAGCACGGGCCGCAACGTCGACGAGCTGCTGCGCGTGATCGACTCGCTCCAGCTCACCGCGAACCACAGCGTCTCGACCCCGGTGAACTGGAAGCAGGGCGAGGACGTGATCATCGCCCCCGCCATCAACGACGACGACGCCAAGAAGCGCTTCGGCGACTTCCGCACCCTGAAGCCCTACCTGCGCTACACGAAGCAGCCCAAGTAGCGCGCCGCTCGCGCGCCGTTCACGAGCTCACGTTCGACGGCTCCCGCCGCGAGGCGGGGGCCGTCACGCGTCCAGGGTGAACGCGACGCAGCAGCAGCCTTCGCGCGGGTCGAGACGCACGGCGTGCTCCGGCACGCCGAGGGCCGCGACGAGCCCGCGCAGCAACGCGTGGTTCATCCCGCACACGAGGTCGCGATGGTCCTGAGCGAGGGCGTCGAACGGGCAGTTGCGCAACCGCACGACACCGTCGTCCTCGTACGGCTCGTACCCCCGGTCGCGCAGGAGCGTGTCGACCGCGCCCCCGCCGTCATGGCTCGCGTCCGCCCCGAGCTGCGCGCCGAACCGGTACGCCTCGTCGAGCAGCGCGCGCCGCGCGCCGGTGTCGGTCTCGGCGGCCCGTGCGAGCAGCCGCGCCGCGACCTCGTAGTCGCGCGGCGGCAACGAGACCTGGAGCGCCTTCCGCGCGCGCGTGTAGAGCTTGGCCGGCCGGCCCGCGCCCGGCCCCCGGCGACCGCTGCGTCGCTCGTAGCGCACCTCGAGGAGGCCGTCCGCGACGAGCCGGTCGAGGTGGTACGCGGCGAGCGACCGGCTCACGCCCAGGGCCTGGGCGGCGTCGTCGCGGCCGACGTCGCCGCCCGCGTCCACGACGTGGCGGTACAGCGCCCGCCGCATCGGGTCGGCGAGGCTCGTGATCCCGTCCGCCGCGGGCCCGAGGACGCCGTCTCGCTCGTCGGTCACGTCGTCATTCTAAAGCCAACAACGATTGACGGAAGACCATCCCGCTTCTAGCGTAGGGCCGTGTTGCCGATAGAGACGGGCGGCGCCGCCGCCGACGCGGGCAGCTACGAGGACGTCGTCGTCGTGCGCGACCTGCGGGTCCGGGCCCGGTGCGCGTGCCACCGGCTGCCGGTCGACGCGCTGCTCCACGTCGGCTACCTGCCCGCCGGCCGGCTGGTCGCGACCGGCGACCTCGCCGACGCGGTGACGTCGCTCGCCCGCGACGAGTGGGTACAACCGGAGGCGGCGGCCCACGTCGCGGACTGGGTCGTCGGCGTGAGCGGGGCGCGAGGAGTCGGGGTCGTGGTCGAGAGCCGGTTCAGCTGCGCGGGCGGCGATGGTCGTGAGGGTCGCGCCGCGCTCCTCACGACCACTACGCGCGGCGCGCTCCGCGACGACGCCGTCCGCCGCGGCGAGTTCCTGGCAGCGCTGCGGCGCGGGCACGGCACGCGATGACGAGCGAGCGCGTGCGGGTCAAGCGCGTGTACGAGGCCGCGGCACGCGGTGACGGCGCGCGCCTGCTCGTCGACCGCCTCTGGCCACGCGGGTTGCGCAAGGAGGACGCCGACTTCGAGTGGCACAAGGAGCTCGCGCCGAGCACCGAGCTGCGCCGCTTCTACGGTCACGTGCCCGAGCGGTTCGACGAGTTCGCGAAGCGCTATCGCGACGAGCTGCGCGCAGCCGACGCGGCCGACGCGCTCGCGCACGTCCGCAGCCTCGCGCGACGGCGACCCGTCACGCTGCTGACCGCGACGAAGGACGTCGACCACTCGGGCGCAGCCGTCCTCGCGGACGTCGTGCGGGGGCGCCGTCGCTGATGCGGACGAACGCCGGCCGTGGGCGGATGCCCGGGACGGCCGGCGCCGAGGAAGCCATGAGCCTGGCGTCAGGCGCGCGCCGCGACGCGCTCTTCGCGCCGCTCCGAGAGCCGCCGTGCCGCGCGTCCGACCCGTTCGACGTGGCACAGCAGCGCGTCACGCGCCCGCTCCGCGTGATCCGTCAGCCCGTCGAGCTCGGCGACGCGCCAGTGCTGGAGCACGACCGGGATCAGGATCTGTGCATGGTGGATCGAGAAGTCGTACACGCCCGCCGCGGCGACGGCGCGCGCGTGCCGCTCGAAGTCGGGCACACCGGTCCCCGGCATCGCGAACGCGCGGACCTGACGGTCGATCGCGCACACCATCGTCGAGCGGTCGACGTCGAGGGCGGCGGTCGCGAGATCACGGTAGAAGAGGAAGTGGAGGTTCTCGTCGCTCGCGACGCGCGCCATGACGTCGTAGCCGACGCGGTCGTCGAGGAGCTTGCCGGTGTTGCGGTGCGAGATGCGCGTCGCGAGCTCCTGCAGCGCCACGTACGCGAGCGCGTCGGCCAGCGTCGCCGGCTCCGGGACGACGCCGCCCGAGACCTGCGCCATGCGCGCCCGCTCGAGGACGACCGGGTCGACGGCGCGCGTGACCGTCATGTAGTCCCGGATCACGATGGCGTGCCGCCCCTCCTCGGCGGTCCACGTCCGCGTCCACGCGTCCCAGGCGTCGCCCGCCCGGAGCCGGGTCAACGTGTGGAAGTAGAAGGGCAGGTTGTCCTCGGTGAGGAGGTTCAGGAACAGCGCGCTGCGAGCCGGCTCCGGGATGCCGGCGTCGGCGGGCTCCCAGGCCTCGTCGGGCTCGAAGTCGCGGCCCGCGGTCCACGGGACGAGCAGGTGCGGGAACCACTCCCGCCGCCGCTCCAGGTGACGGTCGAGCAACGTGGAGACGGTTGGTGCGAGGGCTCGGGCGAGGTCCATCGCACTGCAGCCTACCTACCGGTCGGTAGGGCGAATCGAGCCGTGCGTCACGCTTCGGCACACGCAGGCAGGTGTCGCCCGCGGCGGGTCAGACGTCGAGGAACCGGCGGAGGCCGACCGCGCTGGCGATGACGCCGATCGCGGCCCCCAGGATCAGCACCAGGAAGCCGATCGACCATGCGTCGCGCGTCGTCAGGAAGAAGGTCTGCACGAACCCGGAGCCGCCTGCGAGCGCGCTCGAGAGCCGGACCTTCAGGAAGTAGACGACCGCGAAGGCGAGCCCGGCGCCGATGATCCCCTGCACGAACCCTTCGGCGAGGAAGGGGATGCGGACGAACCAGTTCGACGCGCCGACGAGCTTCATCACCTCGATCTCTCGTCGCCGTGCGAAGGTCGCGAGCCGCACCGTGTTCACGATGAGGAACAGCGCGGCCGCGAGCAGCAGCACGAACGCGATCGTGAACGCGCGCTTGATCCAGTTCGTCACCGAGAAGATCGTCTTCAACGCCTGGCGCGCGGTGACGACGGTCTTCACGCCGGGCAGGACGCGGAACTGATCCGCGAGCGTCTCGGTCTGCTCGGCCTTCTTCGGCGCGACGCGGAACGACTCCGGCAACGCGTTGGCGTCGATGTCCTGTGACAGCTCGGGCTCGTTCTTCGTCAGGCGCTTGAACTCCTTCAACGCCTGCGGCTTGTCGATGAACTGGTAGCTCTTGACCTGCGGCGAGCTCGAGATCGCCTCGCGGACGGCGTCGATCTGGTTCTGCGTCGCGTCGACGTTCATGAACACCTCGAAGCGGACGCCGTGCTTCCACTTCGCGGTGCCGTGGTCGACGAGACGCGACACGAGCAGCGCCGTGCCGAGCACCGAGAGCGAGACGGTGACCGTGATGATCCCGGCCAGCGTCATGAGCAGGTTGCGGCGCAGCGAGATCAGCGTCTCGCGCGCGAAGTAGCGCAGCTTCGCCAACATGAGTGAGCCTCGCTCAGCTTCCTACGCCGTAGACGCCTCGCGCCTGGTCGCGCACGAGCGACCCGTGGTCGAGCTCGATGACGCGGCGGCGCATCGTGTCGACGATGCGCGCGTCGTGCGTCGCCATGACGACGGTCGTCCCGGTCCGGTTGATGCGGTCGAGGAGTCGCATGATCCCGACCGTCGTCGCGGGGTCGAGGTTCCCGGTCGGCTCGTCGGCGAGGAGGATCAGCGGACGGTTCACGAACGCGCGCGCGATCGACACGCGTTGCTGCTCGCCACCGGAGAGCTCGTTCGGGAAGTTGTCGGCCTTCTTCGACAGGCCGACGAGGTCGAGGATCTGCGGGACCTGCGAACGCGTCACGTGGCGCGGGCGACCCACGACCTCGGGCGCGAACGCGACGTTCTCGTAGACCGTCTTGTTGGGCAGCAGCTTGTAGTCCTGGAAGATGCAACCGATGTTGCGGCGCAGCTGCGGCACCTTCCACGACGCGAGGCGCGTGATGTCGCGGCCCGCGACGATGATCCGGCCGTCGGTCGGCAGGTCCTCGCGCAGCAGCAGGCGGAGGAACGTCGACTTCCCCGAGCCCGACGGGCCGACGAGGAAGACGAACTCGCCCTTCTGCACGTCCACCGAGACGTCGCGGAGCGCGACGACATCACCCTTGTAGACCTTGGAAACCCGCTCGAACCGGATCATGAGCCTCGCCAGGGTACCAGTGGTCGCCGCTCCGCCCGGGACGGGGGAAGCTTACGACTCGCGGCGTCGCCAGTGGAGGTACGCCTCGACGAAGGGATCGACGTCGCCGTCGAGGACGGCTTGCACGTTGCCTGTCTCGACACGTGTGCGCTCGTCCTTCACGAGTTGGTACGGCGCGAGCGTGTACGTGCGGATCTGGCTGCCGAACGCGACGTCGCGCTTCTCGCCGGACAGCTGCTCGAGCTGCGCGCGCCGTTCCTCGCGCTGACGTTCCGCGAGACGCGCCGCGAGGATCTGCATCGCCTTCGCGCGGTTCTGGATCTGCGACCGCTCGTTCTGGCACGAGACGACGATGCCGGTCGGCAGGTGGGTGATGCGCACGGCGGAGTCCGTGACGTTCACGTGCTGGCCGCCGGCGCCGGACGACCGGTACGTGTCGATGCGCAGGTCGTTCGGGTCGATCTCCGGCTCCTCGGCCTCGTCCAGCGCGGGCACCGCGTCGAACGACGCGAACGCGGTCTGGCGCCGCGCGTTCGCGTCGAAGGGCGAGATGCGGATGAGGCGGTGCACGCCCTTCTCGCCGGTGAGGAGCCCGTACGCGTACCGGCCCTTCACGATGAACGTCGCCGAGCTGATGCCCGCCTCCGTTCCCGGGTTCGCGGCGTCGAGCTCGACCTCGAACCCGCGACGTTCGGCCCAGCGCGTGTACATGCGCAGCAGCATCTCGGTCCAGTCCTGCGCGTCCGTACCGCCCGCGCCCGAGTGCACCTCGCAGATCGCGTCACGTTCGTCGTGCTCGCCGGTGAAGAGCGCGCGCAGCTCCAGCTCGTCGAGCGCGGTCCGCACGCGCGCGATCGTCTGCTCGATCTCCGGCTCGACGGAGTCGTCGCCCTCTTCGCGACCCAGCTCGAACAACGTCTGCGCGTCGTCGAGGTCCGCGCCGAGACGGGTCACGACCTCGACGTCGTCACGGACGCGCGCGAGCTCGGTCGTCACCTTGCGCGCGGCGTCGGGGTCGTCCCAGAGGTCGGGACGGCTCGCTTCCTTCTCGAGCCGCTCGAGGTCGGCGTGCAGCGCGTCGACGCGCAGGTACGCGTGCGCGTCGTCGACGCGGCGGCGGAGCTCCGCGAGCTCTTCTGAGTGGTCGCGCATGGGCAGGACCGGCCCGACCGCTCAGCGGTTCGCGCCGTGGCAGACCTTGTACTTCTTCCCGCTGCCGCAGTAGCAGGGCTCGTTGCGGCCCGGCGTCTTCTCCACGCGGACGGGCTGCTGCGCGACCTCTTCCCGTTCGGCGACCGCGGTCGCGGCACCGGCCGGGCCGCCGCCCGTCGCGGCGAGCATCTCCTCGGGCGGCGCGGCTGCGGCAGCCGCCTGGAACCCGCCCGCCCCCTGCACGGGACCGTCCGCCGAGCTGTAGCTGAGCCCGCTCGGTGCACGGCGGGGCGTCTCCTCCTCGGTCACGACCTCGAGGTGGAAGACGTAGCGGACGAAGTCTTCCTGGATCGCCGCCATCATCGCGGTGAACATGTCGAACCCCTCGCGCTGCCACTCGGCGAGCGGGTCCTGCTGGCCCATCGCGCGCAGGTTGATGCCCTCACGGAGGTAGTCCATCTCGTAGAGGTGCTCGCGCCAGTGCTGGTCGATCACCGAGAGCATCACGCGACGCTCGATCTCGCGCAGCGTGTCCTCGCCGATGAGCCGCTCCTTGGCGTCGTACTGCTCGAGCGCGTCGTCGTGCAGCAGCTCGACGAGGCGGTCGCGGTTGTCGAGCTCGTTGACCTGCTCGACCGTGACGTTGGTCGGGAAGTACAGCGAGATCTGCCGGTGCAGCTCCTCGACGTCCCAGTCCTCGGGGAACTCGCCGGGGCAGTGCACGGCGACGACGTTCGTGATCGCGGCCTCGATCGCCTCGAGTGCCTCCTCGCGCAGATCACCGCCGTCGAGGATCTGCTGGCGACGGCGGTAGATGATCTTGCGCTGCTCGTTCATCACCTCGTCGTACTTGAGGACGTCCTTGCGGATCTCGAAGTTCCGGTCCTCGACGGTGTGCTGCGCGCGCTCGATCGCCTTCGTCACCATCCGCGCCTCGAGCGGGACGTCGTCCGGGAACGCCCGGCCCATGACCCAGTTCATCGCGCCGGTCGCGAACAGGCGCATGAGGTCGTCCTCGAGCGAGAGGTAGAACCGGCTCTCGCCCGGATCACCCTGACGCCCCGAACGGCCACGCAGCTGGTTGTCGATGCGCCGGCTCTCGTGACGTTCGGTCCCGAGCACGTAGAGGCCACCGAGCTCGCGGACCTTGTCGCCCTCCTCCGCGCACTCCACGCGGAACCGCTCGACGAGCTGCTGGTAGCGCTCGGGTGACTCCTCGGGTGTCGTGCCGTCCGCGAGGAGCTCGTTGCGGGCGAGTCCCTCGGGGTTGCCGCCGAGCAGGATGTCGACGCCGCGGCCGGCCATGTTCGTCGCGACCGTCACGGAGTGCAGCCGCCCCGCCTGCGTGACGATGTGCGCCTCGCGCTCGTGCTGCTTCGCGTTCAGCACGGAGTGCGGGATGCCGCGCTTGTCGAGCAGGCGCGACAGCTTCTCCGACTTCTCGACGGAGATCGTGCCGACGAGCACGGGCTGCCCGCGTTCGTGGCGCTCCGCGATGTCGTCCGCGACCGCCTCGAACTTGGCGTCCTCGGCCTTGTAGATGAGATCCGACTCGTCCGCGCGGATCATCGGCCGGTTCGTCGGGATCGTGACGACCTCGAGGTTGTACGTGTGCATGAACTCGCCGGCCTCGGTGTGGGCCGTGCCCGTCATGCCGGAGAGCTTGTCGTAGAGCTTGAAGTAGTTCTGCAGGGTGACGGTCGCGAGGGTCTGGTTCTCCTCCTTGATCCGCACCCCCTCCTTGGCCTCGACCGCTTGGTGCAGACCTTCGCTCCAGCGGCGTCCCTCGAGGATGCGGCCGGTGAACTCGTCGACGATCTTCACCTCGCCCTGCTGCACGACGTAGTCGACATCGCGCTTGAACAGCTCCTTGGCGCGCAGCGCGGCCTGGAGCTGGTGGACGAAGTTCTGGTTGACGTGCTCGTAGAGGTTCGTGACGCCGAGTGCCTTCTCGACGCGGCCGATGCCCTCCTCGGTGGGGACGACGGTGCGCTTCGCCTCGTCGACCTCGTAGTCGCGGTCGCGCTGGAGCGTCTTCACGACGCGAGCGAACTGGTAGTAGAGGTCGTGCGCGTCGTCGGCGCGGCCCGAGATGATCAGCGGGGTGCGAGCCTCGTCGATGAGGATCGAGTCGACCTCGTCGACGATCGCATAGTTGTGGCCGCGCTGGACCTGGTCCTCGCGGCTGTCGGCCATGTTGTCGCGCAGGTAGTCGAAGCCGAACTCGTTGTTGGTGCCGTACGTGATGTCGGCCGCGTACGCGGCCCGCTTGGCGACCGGGTCGTCGATCTCGGGGAGGACGACACCCACCTCGAGACCGAGGAAGTTGTAGATGCGCCCCATCCATTCGGCGTCACGCTTGGCGAGGTAGTCGTTCACCGTGACCAGGTGGACGCCCTTGCCCTCGAGCGCGTTGAGGTAGGCGGGCAAGGTCGCGACGAGGGTCTTGCCCTCGCCCGTCTTCATCTCGGCGACCCAGCCGAAGTGCAGGGCGGCACCGCCCATGATCTGGACGTCGAAGTGCCGCTGGCCGAGGACCCGCACGCCGGCCTCGCGCACTGCGGCGAACGCCTCGGGCAGCAGGTCGTCGAGGTCCTCGCCGTCCGCGAGGCGCTCGCGGAAGATCGCGGTGAGCGCGCGCAGCTCGTCGTCGGAGCGGGCCTGCATCTCGGGCTCGAGCTCCGCCACCTCCGGCACGATGCGCTCGAGCAGCTTGAGCTTCCGCCCCTCGCCCGCGTGGAGGATCTTCTGGAAGACGCTCATGGGGAACCCACTCTACCGGCGGCCTCCCCGGCCCCTGACGCGCTCGCTGGGCTACCCGACCGCCTCTATCAAACCGAGGTGGCCGTCGCGGCGGCGGTAGATGACGGCGGCCTGGCCCGACTCCGCGTTCGTGAAGAAGTAGAAGTCGTGGCCGAGCAGGTCCATCTGCAGCGCGGCCTCCTCGGGTGCCATCGGCTTGATCGTGAACTGCTTGTTCTTCACGATGAGCGCGGCGCCGTCCTCCTCGGCCTCGTCCTCGTCGACGAGCCCGGACGCGTCCTCGACGAGCGGCGCGGCGCCCGCGCCGATCCGCCGGCGGCGCGGATGAGACCGGTGCACGCGCTTGTCCTTCACCCGCGCCACCTGGTGCGACACCTTGTCGAGCACGAGGTCGAGTGCCGCCGCGAGCTCGGTGGCCGACGCGTGCGCCTTCACGAAGTGACGCTTGAGATGGACCGTCACCTCGCAGAGCTGGTTCGCGGAGACCCTCGGGTTGCGGATCTCCGAGTAGTCGACCTCGACGCGCCCGACGTCCGCGGCGAGCCGGCTGAGCTTCGTGAGCTTCTCCTCGGTGAGGGCCTTCAGCCGTGCCGGGACCGGGACGTTCTTGCCGCGGACGACGATCTGCATCGGCACCTCCGCGCGGCCGGACGGAGGTCCGACCTCGGCGTCTCACCGTCGTTGGAACGCGGAGTATACGGACGGCCGGGCCCGGCGACGGCGGGCCGCGTGGTCAGCTCCGGCGGGGGAAGCGCACCACCGCCGTCCCGGCGAAGAACGCGGCGAGGCGTTCCGCGACCGCGTCGGCGGGCGGGTCGTAGGTCCCGGTGGCGACCTGCTCGCGGATCCGGCGGATCCGTGCCGCGCGCAGCTCGTCGACGACCTCGTCGACCGGATCGTTCGCGGTGGCCGGCGCCGGCGGGATCCGCTCGGCGTCCGGCGCGCTGGCCGGCGCGGGCGGCCGGCGGTTCGCGTCGCTCGACCGACCGCGCCGCCCACCGTGGTGCTCGACCCTGCTGGTCCTCATCCCTTCGTCGCCCCTGACTCCCGCCCCGTCGAATGCCGCTTTCTGCGGTCGCCTGACAGCGTCGCGCGTCATCTCCGCCAGTTGGTGGATGGTCGGCGCACGCTGCGTGCCGGCAATCCCGCGCGACGTGCTCCGGGAGGTGGGGTGCGCGCCGCGGTCAGCGCGACGACCCTGTGCGCACCCCGGGAGCGCAGGGCGATGGCCGCGTCGCGCAGCGTCGTGCCGGTGGTCGCGACGTCGTCGACCACGAGCACCGTGGCGCGCGGTACGCGCACACGCGCGTCGAAGCGCGACGGGCCGCCGCGCCGATCGGCCGACGACAGACCCGTCTGCGCGGTCGAGCCTGCCGCGCGCGTCAGCAACGCGCGTACAGGGACGCGCAGCCGGCGCGCGACCGCGCGTGCCAGGAGCTCGGCATGGTCGAAGCCGCGCTCACGGCGCCGGGCGGTGGTGGTCGGCCCCCAGGTGACGACGTCGACGGCGCACTCAGTGAGCGAATCGGCCATCGCAGCTGCGAGCCACGCGACGGCGCCGTGCGCGCGCCGGTACTTCACGCGCGCGACGAGCTCGCGCGCCACACCGTCGTACGCGAAGGGCGCGTACCACGCATCGACGCCGACCGGCGGCGCGACCGGAGGCGGCGGACGCATGGTCGCCGCGCAGGACGCGCACACGGGTTCGGCGCGCGCGCCGCACCCCGGACAGCGCATCGGGAACAGCGTCGCGACCAGATCGTGCAACACGCCGTCGACGGTATCCACGGGGTGTGTCAGCGATCGCTCGTGCGTCGCTGAGCGCCGTCATGCGACAACGAACGACGCACAAGTGCGGGTCGACTACCCGCGTGCCAGGCGGACGGCGCGCGCGAGCGAGCGACCATACGGCCGGCGGGCGACGCCCTGCTCGGTGACGATCGCGCTGACGAGGCGCGCCGGCGTGACGTCGAACGCGCGGTTGAGCGCGCGGGCACGCGGCGGTGCGACGCGGTTCGAACCCACCTCGAGCACCTCGCGCGGGTCGCGCTCCTCGACGACGATCCCCGACCCGTCCGGCGTGTCGAGATCCACCGTCGTGGTCGGCGCGGCGACGTAGAACGGCACGCCGTGATGGCGGGCCAGCACCGCGAGGGAGTACGTCCCGACCTTGTTCGCGACGTCGCCGTTCGCGGCGATCCGGTCCGCGCCGACGACGACCGCGTCGACGTCGCCGCCGGCCATCAGGGAGCCGGCCATCGTGTCGGCGACGAGCGTGGCGTCGATCCCGAGCCGTCCGAGCTCCCACGCGGTGAGGCGCGCGCCCTGGAGGACCGGCCTCGTCTCGTCGACCCACACGCGCGGCGCCTTCCCGGCCTCGGCAGCCGCGCGGATCACGCCGACGGCCGTCCCGTACCCGACGCACGCGAGCGCGCCCGCGTTGCAGTGCGTCAGCACGCGCGCGCCGTCGTCGAGCAGATCGGCGCCGTGGCGGCCGATCGCGCGGTTCGCGGCGACATCCTCGTCCGCGATGCGGCGGGCCGCGTCGAGCGCGGCGCCCGCTCCCCCGCGCTCGTACGCGTCGAGCGCGCGGCCGACGCCCCACGCGAGGTTGACGGCCGTCGGCCGCGTCGCGACGAGACGCGACGCGGCCCGCCGGACGTCCGCACGTCGCGCCGACCGCCGCGCCGCGAGCGCGACGCCGTACGCGCCCGTCGCGCCGAGCGCGGGCGCGCCGCGTACGGCCATCGACGTGATCGCGTCGCACACCTCGCGCACCGTCGAGCACTCGACGAACGTCAACCGTGCCGGGAGCGCGCGCTGGTCGATGAGGCGGACGCGGCCGTTCCGCCATTCCACCGTTGGTGGAATGGCATGCCTGCTGGTCGCGCTCGCTGCGGGCCGGGATACCCGGCCCGCAGACGCTCGCCGCTCCTGCGAGCTCACTCCGGCCTCCGGCCTTCGCTCGCCGCCTCTGCCGAACCCGCTCAGCCGGCTCGCATCAGTACCTGTAGTAGTCGGGCTTGAACGGCCCCTCTTGCGGGACGCCGAGGTAGGTCGCCTGCTCCTCCGTGAGCGTCGTCAGCTTCACGCCGAGCTTCCCGAGGTGCAACCGCGCGACCTGCTCGTCGAGGTGCTTGGGCAGCGTGTACACCTTGCGCTCGTAGAAGTCGGTGTGGGTGAACAGCTCGACCTGCGCGATCACCTGGTTGCTGAAGCTGTTCGACATGACGAAGCTCGGGTGCCCGGTGGCGCAGCCGAGGTTCAGCAGCCGGCCCTCGGCGAGGACGATGACGGAGTGCGCGTCACGGCCTTTCGACGCGGGGAAGACCCACTCGTCGACCTGCGGCTTGACGTTCACGCGCTCGATGCCCGGCCACCTCGCGAGGCCGGCCATGTCGATCTCGGTGTCGAAGTGCCCGATGTTGCCGACGATCGCGTTGTGCTTCATCCGGCTCATGTGGTCGGCGGTGATGACACCCATGTTGCCGGTCGCGGTGACGAACAGGTCGGCCGTCTCGACGACGTCGTCGACGGTCGTGACCTCGTAGCCCTCCATCGCCGCCTGCAGCGCGCAGATCGGGTCGATCTCCGTGATCACGACGCGCGCGCCCTGGCCGCGCAGTGACTGCGCGCACCCCTTGCCGACGTCGCCGTACCCGCACACGACCGCGACCTTCCCGGCGAGCATGACGTCGGTGGCGCGGCAGATCCCGTCGACGAGCGAGTGGCGGCAGCCGTAGAGGTTGTCGAACTTCGACTTCGTGACGGAGTCGTTGACGTTGATCGCGGGAAACAGCAGCGTGCCGGTGTCCTGCATCTGGTACAGCCGGTGGACGCCCGTGGTCGTCTCCTCGGTGACGCCCTTGATCCCCTCGGCGAGGCGGTGCCACAGCCGGTCGTCCTCGGTGTGGAGCCGGCCGAGCATCGCCAGGACGACGGCCATCTCCTCGTTGTCGGCGGTGGACGGGTCGGGCACCTTGCCGGCGCGCTCGAACTCGACGCCCTTGTGCACGACGAGCGTCGCGTCACCGCCGTCGTCGAGGATCATGTTCGGGCCGCCGCTGTCGCTGTTGCGCCACCGCAGCGCCTGCTCGGTGCACCACCAGTACTCCTCGAGCGTCTCGCCCTTCCACGCGAACACGGGGACGCCCTTCGGCGCGTCGACCGTGCCGTCGCGACCGACGACGATCGCGGCGGCCGCGTGGTCCTGGGTCGAGAAGATGTTGCACGAGCACCAGCGGACGTCCGCGCCGAGCTCCACGAGCGTCTCGATGAGCACCGCGGTCTGCACGGTCATGTGCAGCGAGCCGGTGATGCGCGCGCCCGCGAGCGGCTTCTTCGGTCCGTACTCCTCGCGGATCGCCATGAGGCCGGGCATCTCGTGCTCGGCGAGCTCGATCTCCTTGCGGCCGAACCCGGCGAGCGAGAGGTCGGCGACCTTGAAGTCGCCGAGCACGTCCGTGCGGGGCTGGGTCGTCGTCATCGGGGACTCCTTCGGTATGCGGGCGCGTGGGCAGCGATCACGCGCTCGACCTGCGGGTGGAGTCGGCCCAGATCACTGGATGACAGCCGCTTGGACGGCCCGACCGGCCGCCGAGTGTAGCGCCGGGCGAGCCCGGCCACGGACGTCGCCTGCTACCGCGCGAGCTCGGCCTTCAGCTGGCTGATCGTGTCGATCGGGCCGGGGTCGACGTCGTTGCGTAGCGCGAGGTAGCAGCTGGTCCAGTCGCCGACGTACATCAGGTCGAGGAGCTGCGCGAGACGCCCCTCCCCTGCCGCGCGCACCTCGAGCACCTGGTGCACGGCCTCCTCGACGATCGCGCGGGTCACCTCGAACCGACGCGACAGCTGCTCGTGCTCGAAGCCGTGGCGCAGCTCGACGAGCGTGAACAGCTGGCGCGTGATGTCGCCGTGCTGACCCCACGCGCAGATCTCGTTGTGGTCGAGCTCCGGGTACGCGTTCCAGAACGCGGGCGCCTTCGCGTTCTCGTTGACGTCGGCCTTCCACCGCATCGCCGCGACGCCGCCGAGGGCACCGCCGCCGTACACGATCGGGATCGTGCGGTCGATCCTGCGTGCGAGCTCGCGCGCGACGTTCGCGGAACCTTCCACCGATGGGACGCACGTGTCGCGACGCGCGGCGAGCTGGTCCTGCGCGGCGACGAGCCACCGATGCGCGTCGGGCAGCAGCCCCATGCGGAACAGGGTGACGAAGACCGGGGCGACGAGCGCGCCCAGCGCGGCACGCGGCATCAGGCCCTCGGGACAGGCGATGTGGAGCGCGCCCGCGTCGCTCGCGAGCTGCGCGAGCGCGCCGCCGGCCGACACCGCGACGAGGCGCGCGCCCGCGTCGAGCGCACCGCGCGCCATCGACAGCGTCTCCTCCGTGCCGCCCGAGTACGACAGCGCGAACGCGAGTGTCGACGGCCCGACGAAGCGCGGGGTGCGGATCTGCTTGAGCACCGTCACGGGGTACGACAGCGCGGCGTTCGCGCTCGCGGCGAGGACGTCACCCGCGATGCCGGACCCGCCCATGCCGAGGACGACGACGTTGGTCAGCCCGTCCGCGCTCGGGAACCGTTCGACGTCGATGGCCCCCGCGGCGCGGTGCGCGGCCTCGAGCTGCTCGGGGAGGCCGGCGACCGACCCGAGGAAGTCGAGCGAGTCGCCCGTGACAGCCACGGACTATGCCTCGAACGTCGGCTTGATCCCCTCGGACTCGGCCTTGGCCATGAGCCGCTGGTGCTCGGCGTCGTCGACCGTCTCGGCCTCGTCGATCAGCATGATCGGGATGTCGTCGCGCACCGCGTACCGGCGCTTGAGCCGCGGGTTGTACAGCGCCGACTCGTCCTCGAAGTAGAGCAACGGCCCCTTGTCCTCGGGGCAGGCGAGGATGTCGAGCAACTGCGGGTCGAGCGCCATCACGGCTCCTTCGAGGACGTCGACGAGGCGGGGCGGTCGCGCAGACTACGCATCGCGGGCGAGCCCTGGTGGATTCGACACCCGTGCGGTGTCCGATCCACCAAAGCTCGTCGGGGTGGGTCGAGGTCAGGCGCGGCGGATGTGGGCGAGCACCTCGGCCGTGTGCTGCTCGACGGCCCGCTGGTCGGGCGCCTCGAGGTTGAGTCGCAGCAACGGCTCGGTGTTGCTCGGCCGCAGGTTGAACCACCAGTCGCCGAGGTCGACCGTCAAGCCGTCGAGGCGGTCCTGGCGCGCACCCGCGTACGCCGACGCGACCTCGTCGATCACCCCGTTCGGGTCGGGGACCTCCGTGTTGATCTCGCCCGACTGCGCGTACGGCTCGAACGGCTTGCGCAGCTCCGACAGCGGCCGGTCCGCGCGGGAGAGCTGCTCGAGCACCATCAGCGCGGCGATCGATCCGGAGTCCGCCCGCCAGTTGTCGCGGAAGTAGTAGTGCGCGGAGTGCTCGCCGCCGAAGATCGCGCCGGTCTCGGCCATCACCTGCTTGATGAACGAGTGGCCGACGCGCGTCCGCACGGGTGTGCCACCCATCTTCTCGACGAGCTCCGGCACCGCCTTCGACACGATCAGGTTGTGCACGATCGTCTCGCCCGGGTGCCGCTCGAGGATGGCCTTGGCGACGATCGCCGTGGTCGTCGAACCTGAGACGGGCTGCCCGCGGTCGTCGACGAGGAAGACGCGGTCGGCGTCGCCGTCGAACGCGAGGCCGACGTCCGCACCGCGATCGAGGACCGCGCGCTGCAGGTCCTTCAGGTTCTCCGGCTGGATCGGGTCGGCGGGGTGGTTCGGGAACGTGCCGTCGAGCTCGGGGTACAGGACGGTCAGGTCGAAGGGCAGACCGTCGAACACCGCGGGGACGACGAGGCCGCCCATCCCGTTCGCGGTGTCGGCGACGACGACGAGCGGGCGCAGGGCATCGACGTCCACGAAGGACCGGACGTGCTGGGCGAAGTCGTCCAGCATGTCGACCTGCTCCGCCCGCCCGACCTCCTCGGCCCGCTCGAGCAGGCCGCCCTCGACCGCGGCCTTGATCTGCCCGAGCCCCGTGTCCTGGCCGATCGGCGCCGCGCCAGCGCGGCAGAGCTTGATGCCGTTGTAGCGGGCCGGGTTGTGGCTCGCGGTGAACATCGCGGCGGGAGCGTCGAGCCGGCCCGCCGCGAAGTAGCACATGTCGGTCGACGCGAGGCCGAGATCGGTCACGTCCGCGCCGGCCATCGTCGCCCCTTCGACGAACGCGGCGCTGAGCGGCTCCGACGAGGGCCGCATGTCGCGGCCGACGATCACGCGGGCCGCGCCGGTGAACCGGACGAAGGCGTTCCCGACCCGGCGGGCGACCTGCTCGTCGAGCTGGTCGGGGTAGACGCCCCGGACGTCGTAGGCCTTGAAGATCGCGTCGAGGTCGGAGGGCACGGCACGCTCCTGTGCGTGGGGACCCATCAATGTACCCACCCTGTCGAAGGGGTTTCGCCGCTTTCGCGCAGTTCGCCGGGGCCGTCGGCGCCGCCGCCGTCGCCACTCCGGCGACGGCGCAGGCGGGCGACGAACACCGGGACGACGGGCTCCGGGTGCCAGCGGGCCAGGAGCGCGAGGGCGGCGAGCCCGAGGAGCGTGACGACGATCCCCACCCACTCGACGCCCGTGCGCGTGTAGTGCAGCGAGACGTCGTGGCTCGTCGGGACGACCACCATGAGGTTCGGTGTGAGCCGCCACGGACCCGACGCGCCGGTCGCCTTCCAGTTGGGGAAGTAGGAGACCTTCACGACGACCGGTACGCCCGTGCGCGAGACGTGGAAGTGCACGGAGCTGTTCGTCGTGCGGACGTTCGTGACCGTGACGTGCGGGAGCGGCCGGCCGAGCGCGGTGGTGTCGGCGACGGCCGCGGGCGCCCGCCGCCACGACGACGGCCCGTCCGCGGCGAGCGGGCGGTCGAGGTTCGTCGCCTGGTCGAACCAGCCCGCCGCGAGGCACTCCCACGGGTCGAGGTGCACTGCCGGGGTGCCGGCCTGCGGCGCAGTCCCGTAGCACTGCGCGGTCGTCCCCCGCTTGGGGTTCGTCGCGACGACGGGCTGGTACGCGAGCCCCTGGACGAGCGGCGCGTCGCGCACCTCGTAGATGCTCCAGCCGAGCGGCAGCCTGTTGTCGAGATCGGGGACCGTCGCGACCCGCCGGAGGTCCGTCGTGTCGGCGTCGGCGGCCGCCTTCGCCTCGGTGGAGTACGCCATGTAGTAGCGGACGCCCAGGACGCGCAGGTACTGCACCCCGAGGCGGAAGTCGGCGATCGACTTGTACTCGAGCCCGCGCACCGGGTTCGACGCGTTGCCCGGACCGGACAGCGCGGAGACGGCGACGAAGTGGTACGGCGTCGTCGCGGACGACTCGAAGTAGAGGCCCTCCATCGAGTCGATGCGCCCGTGCGTGAAGTACGGCAGCAGCTCGAGCGCGAGCGGGGTGCCGTAGCGGTCGATCGCGCTCCCGCCCTCCCACGTCGCACGCCCGGGCGGCAGCGCGTCCATCGTGTCGACCAGCTTCCGGAACTCGGGGTACGCCTTGCCCGCCTTCCCCGTCGTCTGCTGGTAGCCCGTGTAGTTCCACTCGGCCCAGAACGGCAGGAACCCGCGCGTCTGCTGCACCCGCACGAGCGCGGCGAGCGCGGTCACCGCGACGAGGCCAACGGCGACGATCGGCGTGATGCGCGGGCGCGGCGGCGCGATCGCCCGGGTCGCGAACGTCGCGAGCGCGAGGAGGATCTCTGCTGCGCCGAGCGCCGCGAGGAGGAACAGGCCCAGGTACCAGAAGGGCAGGAACCGCAGGTTCCAGGCGTGCGACTGGGGCCAGAACCGGAAGACCAGACCGAACGCGACCGTCATCGCCAGCACGATGAACGTGGACCGGCGCATCCGCACGACGCCGATGACGATCGCGACGACGCCGAGCGCGAAGACCCACCAGAAGTAGCGCGGGAAGAGGAAGAGCGCGTACTGGTCGAGCCGCTCGTAGTTCATGTTCGTCGTGTAGCGCAGGGTCGCGACGAGCGGCAGCGACCAGAACGCGGTCAGCGCACCGGCGACGCCGGCGATCGCGACCATGACGCGCAGGTTGACCGCCGGTCGGTATGCGAGCCAGACGATCAGCGCGCCGACCGCGACGAAGATGCCCACGACGAGGTGGCTGAGCACGGTCGCGGCGATGAGCGCCGCGGGCAGGGCGAAGTTGGCGCGCTTGCCGTTCCGTCCGATCCGATTGTCGAGCGCGCGTGCGAGCGCGGCGAGCGCGAACAGCCCGAGCGCAACGGCGATGCCGAACGAGAACTCGCCCGCGAGGTTGCTCGCCAGCGTGAGCCCCATGATGTGCTGGTCGAACGCGGCCGTCTTGCTCGCCGGGTGCAGCCGCGGATCGCCCTTGAAGAAGATGAGGACGACGCTCGCAACCGATGCCAGTGGCGCCGCGATGCGAGGCGCACGGATCGAGCGGACGAACGCGTACGCGGCGACGGGCAGCAGGACGGGCCCGAGCGCCGTCACGAGCTTGAACGCGACGTTGTACGGCAGGACGACGTTCAGGACGATGATCGCCAGCGCGGGCAGCGGGAAGTAGAACTGACCGACCGGGAAGCCCGCGTACCAGTCGGGCGCCCAGCCGGCGACGCGGAGGTGCGGCAGCAGGTTGTCGCGGACGTACGCCGGCCACCACACGTGCGCGCCCATGTCGCCGCCGTTCGGCGTCGTGTTGCGCAGCAGCAGGTCGGGCCGCTGCTGCCACAGCACGTACACGACGCATGCGGCGACGATCGCGAACGTCAGGATCCGCTCGACCAGCCGGAGCGTCCGGGCGCGCTCGGATTCCGGCTCGCGGGCGTCCAGCTCCCCGGCGGCGGCCGCGGGCGCGGCGGTCGCGGGCGCGACAGGATGCGGTGCGGGCTCTGCGTCCGCCTCCGGCTCGGAGGACGCCGGCGGGGGGCTCACACCCGCCATCCTTGCAGCCCGCCTGCGCGTTCCGGCTGCAGGAACGCGCACGCGCGCGGAGCCGGACGCGACAGGAGGTGCGGCCCCGTCGGACCGCACCTCCTGGATGCCGTCGCCGTGCCGGCGTTGGCGTCTCCTGGTCGCGAGACCGGGTGGCCGGTCTTGTGGGCCACCCGTCGCCACCGCGGACGGTGGCTCCAGGACACGTCGTCGCCGATGCATCCGGGGGGACGAGCGCACCGGCCGTGCCGGCGTCGGCGAGGGACTCGCGGGCTCAGCGAGGGACTCGCGCCGTCTCTCAGCGAGGGACTCGCGCGAGGTCGAGGACCCGCTGGAGGGAGACGTGCCCCTCGGCGCTCTCCCAACCCTGGGCCTCGCACTTGCCGCAGCGGCGGAACACCAGATCCGCCTCGCCGACCCGCATCCGGATCTCGACCAGGCTCCCCTTCGCACACCTCGCGCAACGCATCGCGTCGACCTCCCCGTCGTCCGTCCCACACCGGGGATCGGCGGTCGCCGGCTCGCGGCTTGAGGATGATCCGGGGATGATTTGGGCGCCGGAGCGGCGAGCGGCCGCGAGCCGGGTATCCCGGCGAGCAGCGAGCGCGACCACGCGAACGGTGCAGGTCAGCGGCTCGTCAGGACCGAGACGACGGTCAGCAGGTTGAAGCCGGCGTGCAGCGCGATCGACCGCGAGAGGCCGCCGGTCCGGACTGCCTCGTAGCCCGAGAGCAGCCCGAGCGCGAAGAGCGCCGGGACGGCGACGACCGTCCCGAGCGACGGGTCGAGCAACGGGTGCACGACCGCGAACACGAGGGCGGACACCGTGACTGCCGAACCGGGCGGGATGCGACGCAGCAGCCCGCGCAGGAGCATCCCGCGGAAGAGGAGCTCCTCGACCGTCGGCGCGACCAGCAGCACGCCGATCACGAACAAGGCCGTCTCGCCACCGGTGCTCGCCTTGAAGGTGTCGACGACGGCCTGCCCGCTGTTCGACGGCAGGAGCTGGTTCAACGGGTACAGCGCGGCGGCCGCGAGGTACGCGAGGACGACGCCGCCGACGACCCAGCCCGAGTCGCGCCAGTCCCAGCGGAACCCGAAGTCCGTCGTGAGGGACCGCCGGCCCTTCGCGTTGCTGATCCACCACGCGACGCCGAGCGACACGAACGACTGGACGAACAGCGCGACGACCGTCGACGCGACGTCGTCACGCTTCGGCGCGCCGGCCGCCGGTGCGAACGGCGCGGCCGCGATCGCACCCACGATGACGCCCGCGATCCACGCGATGCCGAAGTCCGGGATGCCCCAGCGCAGGACCGTCCCGCCGGGGACGGGAGGCGGCGGGCGGCGGTCGACGGCCACGGACGCCGAGGGTACCGACGAACGTCGCGGCGAACCCGTCGCGGGATTCGCTCAGGGAAGTCGGCGGTCGACGAGGTGCCAGCCGTGCGGAACCTGCACGCGCGCGCTGTGCAGGTCGCACAGGTCGTAACGCGACGGGTCGCGCTCGGCCGCGAGCTCCTCGACCCAGACGGAGCTCGAGGCGTAGTGGTACGTGAGCGACGCGCTGGCGGCGCGGGCGCACTCCGGCCGCGCGCACAAGCGGGTCGTGGCGGACCGGATCGGCACGGCGCGGGAACATAGTGCGCGACGCGCGCCGGCACGGGGACCTCGAGACCGACCGCGTCGTGCGTCGCGGAACCGGCCGGAGGGAACAAATCGTGCACGGACGGTCGTTGGACGCGACGACGCCAGTTCGCGTCCTCCGTCGTGGGCGTGGTGCGCGGGACCAGCCGGGTACCGGGCCCGCCCTACCATGGGTGCGACGGGGCCCGCCCGTTCCGACCGAGGAGGCCGTCCCGCCCCCATGAGCCGCCGCCCGAACGATCCGCTGCAGCC